>ERZ773136.3890-NODE-3890-length-10467-cov-11.875048_pt1 | contig 10467 bp, 6 predicted proteins | sample MGYA00580855_ERZ773136 | MGnify/ENA primary metagenome ERZ773136 (study PRJEB29015, sample SAMEA2737860) | human gut metagenome | biome: human gut; feature: human-associated habitat; material: faeces | place: China | collected 2012 ... | reverse complement strand
CGGTGCAGTTGAACCGCGCATACGCGCTGACCGTTTCCGCGCCGTCCATGGCGGCAAGGCAGGCGAAGGTGGCGTCCACGTTGCCCTTTACAGCGGCGGTCAGTGCCGCCTGTCCACCGTTCTCCGCCAGCCATGCCACGCTGTCCGCCGTACCGGGGAAGTAGCTGGAGTCGGCGGCGGTCATACTGGTGTCGATGGTCACGCCGTACTGCGCTCTTGCGTACTCGTTGCCCGCCCGGACAGCCTCCGCGATGGAGTAGATGTTCCCGCTGGCGGCAGGCTTAGGCGCGGGTGCAGGTTCGGGCGTAGGCGTAGGTGCAGGTTCTTCCTCCTGCTTCTCCGCCGGCTTCTGTGCAGGTGCCGGTGTGGGTGTGGGAGCAGGTTTATCCTCCGGCACAGGCGCGGGTGTCGCCGGCTGTTCAGGGGTAGTGGGCGGTGCCGTTTCAGCGGGTGTAGGCTGCTTTTCTGCGGCGTTATCCGCATTCTCCGCACCCGCCCGCTCAGGAGCGACGCTGCTCTCGGATGTATCGCCTCCATCTTCTGTTTGCGGCAGCAGGGATTCGGCCACCGTGCGCTCCTCTTCGTTCTGCTCGGCCTGACTTGCTGCATAGGCAGAGACCTTGGTGTTGGACTCAGACGAATCCGAGACCGGTGCCGGCTGGACTGCGCAGCCTAACAGACACACGGCACTCAAAATAAGTGAAACTAAACGCATTCTTTTTCTCCTCATGGGCGTTCTCTCCTTTACGTAAATATCGCAGCACTGTTTAATGTGCTTTAAAGATATTTACGACTGGATCCTCGCCTTTTTCAACACTATGTACTGTTGTTTGGGTTTTGCGGCGATTGCATTTGCCGCTCGGGCGTGAAACGCTGCTCTGCCTACCACATATAAAACACCCTCTTCCTGTATGCGAAAGACCGCCGAGTTACCACCCGGCGGTCTTTACAATTTTGACTGTACCAAGTATAGCACATGGTGATTTACGGTGAAATCGCAAAACAGTGCCAATCCATTGCCATACCCTGCCGATACCGTGTCAGATCAGACATGCTGTTTGATAATTCTGGTGATGATCCCCAGCGCAACGCCGTGTTCCTCATCCAGATGGGTAACGGCAAAGCTGACATCATCCTTTCGTCCGGGTCTGCGCCGATCATAGCAGGAATGTGCTATGGCATTGGCCCCGTTGCTAAGGCGGATATACACAACGCCCTTATGGATATGGGTGACCTTCCCGGCATATTTGCCCTGAATACGGCATTTCTGGAGATTGTCATTCTTGCTGTTGCCGGATACGCTTTTGATGTCGGCTTTAATTCTGATGTGCTCCGGCTCTGTGCGGTCAATCTCCAGCACGCGTACCAGAGTCTTGTCGCCCACAGCATAGCGGTCATGAGCATCGCCGATCCAGTCCCACGAAAGGTCGCGAGCCAGAATGGATGTCTCCACGCCAAACACTTCGACCCGGACGACCTGCTCCGCCACGGCGATCACACGGGCTTCTACCACGCGTCCGTCATAGATACGATACTGTCCGTCACTGTCCTTACCGAAATAGTAGATCTGCTGCTTCTTCAGCATGGCGTCCTTTCGGCTGGCAACAACGGTTCGGCTTTTGGCGTCGATGCCCTTGACCATAAGATCCACCTCTGCGCCCAGCATCTTATTGAGGATCTTCTGGTGTCGGAGGATCATCTCATTATAGTCAGCACCGTACATATCTGCCGGGAAGTCCAGCACCATCTCCTTCAAGGGGATCACAATGCGGAATCCCTTGTAGTCCACAATGGCAATGGTTTTCCCCGCCTCCGTTCTTTCAATGCCGCTCAGCATACCGGAGAGCATGCGCCGGGTGCGGTAGGCATTGTGGATCTCGTGCCAGATAATGTCCTCCATCTGCGCCTGCGTTTCCGCTTCGCCCCGGGCATCCAATGTCAAAATATCTCTCTGCTGGACAGCGGCAGGAGCAGGTTCAGCAGAGGCGGCAGCATCCTCAGTAGGCGGCGTAGCCTGTTTCTCCACCTCTACCGTCTTTTTTGCAGCGGTTCGTTTGCGGACAGTGCGCTTCGGCTTTTCAGAGGGCTGGGGGTCCTCCGGCGCAGTCACCACTTCCGCAGGCTCGTCGAGAACACCCTCTGTAGGTACAGTATCCTCCACAACAGGATTGGCTGCGGTTTCCGGCAAACACTCTTCTGTCACTGGCTGTTCTGCCGTCTCCTCCGGGACGATGGGCAGCACCGGTGCTTCCGGCATCACGGCAAGTTCTTCTGTTTTCTTTCTCGGCATATTACTTTCCTCCTTAGCTCACATTTTGGTTGACATGATGGAATCCTTATCGGTTTTTACAAACTCACTGCGCCTGTTCGGCACCTTCTTTGACTTAATAGGCTGCTCTGTTTGTTTCGGCATGGGCGAAAACACAGGGCTTTTACGCCATTCCGGGATATGGGCGGAGGCCTTGCAGTCCCGCAGTTTCTTTGCCTCGTAGTGATTGGTATAGTCGTACTTATCTACCTGCAGCACCTTGTTGCCGCGTGCGATGACCAGCGCGCGGTTTACCGGCAGGCGCAGCACCTCATCCATAGTCAGTAGCTTGCGCTTGCCCACGCCGCTGGTTTCGCGGAACTCCGGCGTGTAGTTGCTGATACGCCATGTGCCCAACTGCTTGGCCTTGCTGGAGACATGGACGCTGACCTCCCCGGTGCGGTCACTGAGGAATTTGGCAGTCAGCTCATCGGTGCAGCCCAGTGCAAGCTGATAGTCGCAGCAGCCCAATATTTCCTGCCATTGGTTGTAGGGATACCGGTTCTGCAAGCCCGCCAGATTCTGAAACACGCAGCTCATGCTGACGCCCCGCGAGCGGATCACACTGATCTTCCGGCTCAAGTCTGGAATAACGCCGCAGGCTGTCAACTCTTCGCCCAGCACATGAACAGGGACTGGCAGCCTGCGGTCGGCACAGTTTTTATCCGCGTAACGGATCAGCTTGATAAACGCGAAGGACAGAAACAGGGACGTGAGAAAATCAAAGGTACTGTCCTGATCGGATGTGATACAGAAATAGGCACAGGGCTTCTTGCCCGGCAGCTCCATGTCAATTTCATCATGGCTGGTGATCTGGCAGATGGGCCGATTCTGAAACACCTGCAAGCGGCTGCCCAGCCCAATGATAACGCCGCTGCGCACCGTATCTGAGGATTGGCTGAACAGCGCATAGGGTGCTCTGGCAGGATGGCTGGCAGGCAGCATGGAAAAACGGTTGTCCAGCTCCTTCTCCGCGTTCAGCACCAGCAGCTTATAGACCTCACCGATGTTCCGGCTCTCCGGTGGATAACCCAGTGCCACATACAGTACCAGCGCTTTCAGCAGGTTCATCTCGGCAGCGTTCCAGAAATGGTCGCCCTTTTCGCTGCCGGTATTCCTGATGATAATGTCGCAGAAGATCTGTGCCATCAGCTCATCACCCTCAATCTCCGCCAGGCAGTTCCATGAATCAGAGTTCTCCGGCTGGATCAGGTTGAACACCTTTACCACGTAGCCCTTGCTGCGCAGATATTCGCTGGTCTTTTCGTAAAGCTCCGATTTCGGGTCAGTGATGATCAAGGACTCCTTGTGGCCGTTGCGGGCCTCGGACGCGCTTTGCAAAATGCGATTGATGCAGTAGGCTCGCGTTTTCATAGAGCCGCTGGCGCCGAACACGGCGATATTGCCGTTAAGCCGGGAGTTCTCGGGAATGCACACCACCTGATTGTCCAGCTTGCCCAGTATGACGCCGCTGTGTTTGCGGATATCGGACACCAGATCAAGGACGCCCTTCATCTCCGCTTTCTCCATGAAACCAGCCGTTCCGTAGGTGCCTTTGTTGGAGTAGGTCAGGTTGCGCTCCGCGTCATACTCCCCAACATCGGAATAGCCCATGCGCATCACCATGACGATCAGCAGGCCCAGCAGCAACAGGCAAAGCCCTACGCCGATGAGCCCGCTCTTACTGAACAGTGCTTCGCAGCAGGCGGAGAAGGACAGCACCGGCGCGGCCGGGGAGCTTCCGTCGCCTGGCGTTCCGCCCGCGTCCTTCCACTGTTGATAGTTTCGGACGAATTGCGATAGATAACCGCCGCCAAACAGCAGCCCTGATAGAAATAGCGGGAGTGCGAATAGCAGAGTTCGCAGTTTCTTTTTTTCTACGGAAAAAACCTCCTCTCGAACGCAGCAAAATCAATGGCCTGCACAACAACCCTGTCGCCGCAGTAGCGGCGCAGCACTTCGGCCTGATGGTCGAAGCAGATCAGGATGCCGTAGCGGTCTTGGAGCCGCAACGCCGTATCGAACCGCCTGATCCGCGGCAGGTCACAGTCATAGGCAAACAGCACCGGCGCACCATCCGGCGTCATGGCGTCATTCTCCACTGTTTCACTCAGCTGCCGGGGCTCCAGGTCAAGGAGCAGCAGCTCACGCAGGCCATTGTCCAGTTCTTCATCACAGAGGAGGCGCAACAGCACCTCTCCATGATGGTCGTTGGTCAGGAAGCAGAACCGCTCATAGCTTCCATCCAGAACGAAATAGTTTTTGCCACCCTGATCAGTCAGCAGCTCATAGGCCAGTTCCATGCTATCACCCAGCAGGAGACCCCGCACCGCATCCGGGTGATACTGGTGCGGCATTCGTTCACGGCACAGCACCGTCTGCATGAGTGCCTTTGTCCGCATCTCAGCTTTATAGCTCCATTTCATCAGCGCGTTGCCCATGTTGTAAACCACGTGGATATGCTGCGGTGTCAGCAAAACGCCCACGGACCGGGCACCACGGATTTTAACAAAGGTTGTCCCCATCTCCTTGATCTCACGGGATGAGTAGAAGGCAGGGGTGCAGATGCTACCAGTCGCTGTTTCGCCGGGGCAGAATACGCCGGGTTTTTCATCGCGGAAGATACTAACGTTGGCGTTACGCATGGTGATCAATGTCTGAGAGACACGGTGGAGTCGAAGCCTCTGCTCCGGCTCACTCCTGATGTGGTTGGTGGCACAGGCTCCGGACAGGTAGAAAGAAAACCTCTCCGGGTTGTGCTCCAGCAGCAGCTTTTTCGCCGCGGCGGTGAGCCGGTATCCACGCAGTCCGTTCTTATAGTAGGACAGCAAAAGCCGCTGACGCTTCAGCGACTTGACCACGTTCTCTTTGTAGCTGGTGCCACCGGCGAGCCTGCTCAGTTGGCTGGCCGGCAGCTCACCGGACAGGGCGACCAGCGCCAATAGCTGATAGGCTTGTGATAGGCTACCGGGAGCTTTCTGTGGTAGGGTACTCATACTGACCACCTCCTTCTGGTGTGCAGTACCCAGACTGCCATGACCACGGTATTTTTCGCCCGCACCGGTCATGTGAAAATGCCCGGAAATACAGGCTTTGCCGTACCATCGTCATGTGTACTGTTTTTGACACGGTCGAAACACTATAAATCGGATATAGATCTGAGCCGATTCTCGCGGTCCGAAAGCCAGCCCTGAAAACGCTCCTTATCCATCACCGACACGCGGGTACAGTCACCGTCGCCGATCTCCGTCGTGTTATAGGCATCGCACAGCAGACCTGTATCATCCTCCATAACGAAAGTGGCAATCACATCCAAAAGCTGCTTGAGCTCCAGATTGTCATAGTCACGCACCCGGTTGGGCGACAACTCACGGCTGTAGATATGAGAAAAGCAGACAACACAGTGCCGGAACTTGGGCAGCGTGTGTGTCTGCGCATACTTACTAAGCGTGTAGTAGATGGGGTCTGTCAGATACTCGCAGCTATGCTTCTTGCTCTTCTTAGGCAGTAGGCAGGGGAGCGTGATTTCCAGTATGCCATCTTTCTCTATAACAGAGATGCCCTGCATGACACCAGCCGATGTCAGATACTCGGCTTTTCGGATGGTGGTCGTCTCATAGATCAGGTGCCGCAGCCGGCAGGCAATGACCTCACCCCGCAGTGCGGCCTCGGTGGACAGCATTTCATAGTTATCTGAATGCCGCTGGATATTCGTGTTGTCCATAGCGTAGAGCGTGTTGGACAGGCGGGTGATCTCATTCAAAATGCTCTCTATCCGCTGCGAGAGGGTGGCTCTGTCCACAAGGTTCCTCCTTCCTGAAGTACTGTACGCAGCCCTGCTCATCCACCATGCAGTAGGCGGCGATATGAGGGATGTGCAGGTGCTGCATTTGGTCTTCTTCCTCAATGATAACGAGCCGTTGCCCGGAATCATCTTCCGCGGCCAGCGCGTGCTGCAGCAACGCTTCCTTACCCGGGCCTACATAGACGACCTCATATACCTCGCCATCGGCGAAGAATACCAGCTTTGCCGGCATATTGTCAGGGCTGTGATACTCCACCTTTTCGATAAAGTCCAGCAGCACCCATAGTGCCGCTGTCAGTTCTCTGTCCTCGCGGCAGTCAGGGACATCTCCGTAGCAATCCCGGTCAGTGTTATAAAATATCCGCTGCTGCTTGACCAGATAGCGCAGCAGGTTTTCAATCACGCCCTCCTTGCCCGGATACAGGCGTAGAAGCTGGTCACGGCGCATGCAGTGATAGACGGTTATGTTCCGCAGCAGCTCTGCGGCCTCCTGTCCATAGATCTGTTCTCTGTTTCTCATAGGCGGCATCACCTCCGTAATGCGTATTAACTCCGTATTAAATGCGTATTGATTTTGTAATGCGTGTTATCTCCGTATAAACGCCGTATTAGGCTTCCGGTCGCTTCATGCGGCGCAGCAGGTCAAGCAGCTCGCGTCGGTCTGTGGTAATAAGGTCGCGTTCCAGTGGGCTGGCCTTGATTTCCACCGTGATATTGTTGTTATTGCTGCTGATCAGGCCATTGCCCCGCTCAAAGTGGGTGATCTCCATGACCTCCGCTTCGGAGAGGTGCAATACCTGCTGAACGCGCTGGGCTTCCTCGTCCTCCAGATTCAAGATGACTTTCGTGCGGCAGTTGTTGATGATGCCCTTGCCGTACTTGCCGTTGTCCAGGGAGAAGAAGTCGTTCAGATCCTGCGTCGCGCAAATGCCGCTGCCGGAATAGGCGCGGATGGTCTTGAAGATCTCCAGCACCATTTCAGCCGCCAGACGGTTACCGATGCCGAAGGTGCCGGAGCCGCCGCCGATGAGCTGCCAGCATTCGTCGATGAAGATGGCCTTTTCCTCCGTGCGGTTGGCTTTGGCTTTATCCCACACGAAATCCAGAGCTACGAACATCCCGATAGGCAGTAGATCACCGCTGAGTTCCGAGATGTCCAGCACCGTGAATTTGTTGTCCAGATTCACACTGGTCTGCTGGTTGAAGGTGCTGGCCGAGCCGTGTACAAAGCGATTGATGATGTTGGAAAGGCGTTTGGTATCGCTTTCCTCCCGCAGAACGTCGTAGAGGTCGCCCAGCACAGGCATCTGGCGGTAAACGTTGGGGTTATCCGGATCACTGAGAGAAGCGTTATCATGGGTGATACCTTTCCGTGCGTAGGTACGAATCAGGGCATCGTCCAAAAGCTGTTTTTCCTCATAGGACATATCGGGGATCAGCAGGGCAAAGAAGATATGGAGCCGCTGAATTTTTGCTGCCAGCTCAGAGCGTTCGATACCGGGGCCATCCAGCGTTTCCTCCACGGACTTGTCTATCTTGCGTATCTCCAGCACGTTGATGCAGCTTTTGGAGGCGGGGGAGATACTGATAAACTCGCCGCCTGTGTTGATGCAGGCACGGTGGAACTCATGACCTTTCAAGGGTGCCAGCATGAAAACCTGTATGCCCTTACGCCGCATACGGAGTGCCATCAGCAGGATCAGGAAGGTCTTGCCCGCGCCGCTGGTGCCGCATACGGCAATATTGGCGTTTTTATAAACCTTGGAGTCAAAGATGTCGATGATGACCGGAGAGTTGTTGTACTTGTTCAGGCCGAACAGGATGCCGTTTTCATCACTCAGCTCATAGGACGTGAAGGGATAGCAGCTTGCCACGCCGGTGGTCAGCGCATTGCGCTTGGAGCGTTCAAAGAGGTGCTTCTCCATGCTGACCAGCGGCAGCGACGATAGAAACGCCTGCTCCTCATGAAAGGCGCAGCTGCACACGTCCATATCACGGGACACGAGCAGTTTTTTCAGTTCATTGACCTTCCATTCCAGTTCATCCACTGTGGGAGCTGTCACTGCGATCAGCAGGTTCAGGTAATAAAAGTCCTCGTTGTTGCTCAGCCCTTCCTTCAGGAAGTAGCCACTTCGGATAGCACCATCCAGATCATCAAAGTCCGTGTTGGTATCGCTGGCGTCCTTGATCTTACTGCGATTGATACGAAGCTGCTGTCCCAGCCGCTGTACCATGCGGGCTTTCGGCTGGCGGCTGATGAACATATCCAGGTCAATGCCATCCCCGGCGTTGACGATAAGGGACAGCCAGCCGGCTGGTACCTGCGCCTTATAGCCGGTAGAGGGTACCAGCAGATAGGCGTAGTAGAGTCCGTCAATACAGATATGCCGCCCGTTGGTGAAGTCGATGGTGTCAGGGGCAAAGAACTCCGTACAGGGAATGGCGTCGATCTCAGATTCCAGCCCTTTCTCCTGATACTGGGCAACGATCCGGCGAACTCGATCCGGCAGCGATGTAGTGGTGTTGCGGCACAGCAAATGGTAGAGGGTATCGACCGTAAATTCATCATCGTTTTCCGGGATCAGCACCTCATTGCCGCATTGCTTGAGATAATTGACTGCGGTGCGGGCTGCCGTTTGCAGGGAGGCAATGGCCTCCGCTTCCTCGTTATCCCGTTTCCGGCCTGCCCATGCCTCATATTCAAATACCATGAAGAACCGGCGCGAGGTGGCTTCCCGTGCACCGATCCGGTCAATGAGCGTCAGGTAGTCCTGCTGCAGCAGGCGACAGTTTTCATCGGTTTCCTGCGCCATCTCCCGCTGCACGATCTCTCTGTGCCGGTTCAGGTCGGCGCGTTTGGCAATGACCTTGATCTGCATTTTGACCGGGCTGATCTTCAGAAACGAAATAAACGAATAGATGATGTTTCGCTGCTCTCTGGCACTGCGCAGCAGGAAGTTGATAGGTATAACTTCGACAATCTTCAGGTAACGGTGATCCCGTGTGTAGATGATGCCGTTTTCGATCTTCTCCACAGGCAGGTATTCCGCCACTGGATTGATGTACTTGGGCGCGTCGTCACCGCTCTTAGCTTTATGCTTCTTCCGTTTCTTTCGCTTGCCCTGTTCTTCTTCGTTGCGTGTAATAACGCGGCGGTTATGGAGATATTTCAGGACAAGAAAGATGAACGAGGAGAGGCTTTCGCCGTTGATGCCCACCAGCGCGATGATGCCAAGAGGCAGTGCGGTCAGGCACAGAATGATGATTTTAGCAGTCAATGTCAGGGCGGGCACCGAGAACACCGGTATGCCGATAGCCAGCACAATGACCAGCGCCTCGGCTGTGTTGCGGAGCTTCAGCAGCCCGCCGAAAAAAGTCCCGCCCTCAATAAAATTGGGCGGGATGATATAGGTGTCATATTCATTTGGTTTACTCACATTTAGTTCTCCTTCCTACCCTACGATCCAGAAAGGCCCACCAGCACCGGCACGACCGCTGGCTTCATTCAGGATGATAGACAGATCCCATGCCTGTTGGCTTCGGGTATAGTTGGCAGGGTCGGCCACCAGTATCTTTCCGTTCTCCACACCGCGCAGCACGATGAAGTGTCCTGAGCTGGTGAAATGACCTTTCAGCATGATTGCCACCACCAGCTTGCCTTGAGAGAGCGCATCCACAATGCGCTGCCCTTCTGTTTTCCCGCAGCCCTGTACCGGAAGCCCCCACGCTTTGGCAGCACCGGGGATCAGCAAATGGTAGGAACCGCTTCTACTGCACCAGTAACCGTTTTCATAGGCCCAACGTGCCATCTCAACGGGATCGACCGTCTCGTTGGTCAGAGAAGATACCACCATTGCCATACAGGTAGGCCCGCAGCCGTAGGTGCCGATGTCGTCGGTGCCGTAGGGCTTGCTCGCGTACCGCTTGTCCAACTGATTATAGTAGACCACCTGCGTCGCGCCATCCGAGAAACGAATATCGCCCAGAGATACGAGGTCGGCAGACTCGGCAGGGAGTAGACCCTGCATCATGCCATCGCCCAGGAATACGTTCAGGTTCTGTGCGTAGTTCTCTGCCAGTTCCTTTTGTTCATCTGACAGGGCAAATATCTTATCCTCAAAATAAGTCTCTCCGTTGTAGATGATGGTATAGATCTTCCACACCTCAGAGACTTCCCTTTCCGTTTCCGTGACCTGACCAGTTTTCTCGTCTATGACCGTATCTGTCACCGTTGTCGCTCGAGTCTCCTCCGTGCTTGTGAAGGTATAGAGGGCGTCCTTTGCCTTGCGGATCAGCGTTTCCATATCCTTGAGGGAGATAGATGCGTAGTCCTGATTTTTGGCGGCACAGTACA
>ERZ773136.3888-NODE-3888-length-10470-cov-2.714162_pt1 | contig 10470 bp, 8 predicted proteins | sample MGYA00580855_ERZ773136 | MGnify/ENA primary metagenome ERZ773136 (study PRJEB29015, sample SAMEA2737860) | human gut metagenome | biome: human gut; feature: human-associated habitat; material: faeces | place: China | collected 2012 ... | reverse complement strand
CAGCGGGAGCGGATCTGGAGTCTGTTCTGGCAGGAAAAGGTGCGGGAGCCGCGGATTTGTCCCAAAAGACGGGGAAGCGGGTAGTCAATCTGGATATCGGCGGCGGCACGACAAATATCTGCGTTTTTGAGAACGGAAATATGGTTGATACGGCATGCCTCGACATCGGCGGCAGACTGATCCGCGTGAAGGATGGCAGGGTGACCTACATGGCGCCCAAGCTGCAATGGCTGTGCGGCAGGCTTGAGATTGATCTTGCGGAGGGCGGAACGGCAGAACTGGAAAAGCTGCGCAGACTCACCGCTGCGATGGCGGAACTTCTTGCGGAGGCAGTGCATCTGGCGCCGGAGGCAGCAGAGCTTTCCTACATGCAGACCAACCATCTTCTGGCGGATGGCACGCCGCCCGATATTGTGATGTTCTCCGGTGGGGTGGCGGCATGCTTCGGGGAAGAGGAGGATCTGTTCCGCTATGGGGACATCGGAATCCTTTTGGCGCAGGCGATCCGGAAGAACGAAGCGTTTCGCCGGGCGGCAGTGACGGATGCGCGGGAAACCATGCGGGCGACGGTGATCGGCGCGGGAAACTACAGCATGAACATTTCCGGAAGTACGATTGAGTACACGACGAAACCGTTTCCGTTAAAAAATATTCCGGTGGTGAAGCTTTTGCTGGAGCGTGAGGAAGAGATTGAAAAACTGCCGGAAAACATGCACCGGGCGCTGCAGCTTTACCGGGAGGATCAGGAAAAAGACCGGCAGGTGGCGCTTGCCATGAAGGGGTTAAAGTGCCCTACTTTCGCACAGGTACAAAGAATAGCAGAACTGATTGCAGACCAGTATGTCAGGGAGTGCGGCATGGGCAGGCATCTGATCCTGGTGCTTGAGGAGGATATCGGAAAAGCAATCGGGCAGGCGCTGCATCACAGACTGAAAGAGAAGTGCAGCGTTATCTGCATCGATGGAATCAGCTGCGGGAGCGGAGATTTTATTGATCTGGGCGAACCGGTTGCATCGGGTAACGTCATTCCCGTGATAGTAAAGACATTGATATTTAATGGTTAGGAGTAGCTTATGATATTAAAGACACGGATGCTGGGGCAGACCTATGAATTTAAGGATGTAAAAGATGTGCTGGCAAAGGCGAGCGAGAAAAAATCGGGAGACGAGCTGGCAGGTGTGGGAGCGGAGAGCGCCTTAGAGCGGATTGCCGCTAAGGAGGTGCTGGCGCAGCTGACCGTGGCGGATTTAACAGAGCATCCCGTGGTGCCCTACGAGGAGGATGCGGTGACGCGGATCATTCAGGATGATATCGATGAAACGGTCTACGGCACGATCAAGGACAGAACGATCCAGGAGATGCGGGAGTGGATTCTCTGTGACGTCACAGACAGCGGGGCGCTGATGCGCGCAAGCCGGGGAATGACCAGCGAAGTGATTGCCGGGATCTCCAAGATCATGAGCAATATGGATCTGATTCTTGCTGGAAGCAAGATCCGGGTGACGGCGACCTGCAATACCACGATCGGCACAGAAAACGTGCTCGCGTCGAGACTGCAGCCCAATCATCCGGTGGATGATGTGGAAGGCGTGGCAGCCAGCACCTTAGAAGGACTCAGTTACGGCATCGGCGACGCTGTCATCGGGCTGAATCCGGCGATTGATACGGTGGACAGCACGCTTGCAATCTGGAAAGTGCTCGGGGACATCCGGGATAAATATGAGATTCCGACACAGACCTGTGTGCTCTCACATGTGACGACACAGATGGAGGCGCTTAGAACCGGGCAGGGAAGCGCCGATCTGTGTTTCCAGTCGATTGCGGGATCGGAGGCGGCGCTCTCGGCGTTTGGCATCAACACCGGGATGCTGTCGGAGGCGGAGATGCTGTTTCGGGAGGAGGGACCGGCAAAGGGACCCAACGTCATGTATTTTGAGAGTCCTCGGCGGCGTTCGGCAGCGATCAGCAGACGATGGAATGCAGATGTTACGGTCTGGCACGGCACTATCATCCGTTTCTGGTGAACACGGTGGTAGGTTTCATGGGGCCGGAGTATATCTACGACACCAAGCAGCTCACAAGGGCGGCGCTTGAGGACGTATTCTGCGGGCATCTGCACGGACTGCCGATGGGCTGCGACGTATGTTATACGAACCACATGCCGACCGATCAGAACGACTCGGAGACGATCCTGACACTTCTGGGAACGGCGGGCGTTCACTATGTGATGGGACTGCCGCAGGCGGATGATATTATGCTGATGGCGGACATCGTGGTGCCGCCGGTGTTTGCGCTGGAGAGCGAGCCCATCCGGCAGCTGCTGAAAAAGGAGCCGATACCGGAGTTTAAGGCATGGCTTGAAAAACGGGGCATCTGGGAAAACGGGCATCTCGGCCCGACCGCCGGAGATCCGTCCATATTTTTTAAATAGGAGGAACGGGATTTATGAGTGAAAAAGAGACCGCCTGCCTCCGCGATATTACAGAGACAGACATTATGGAATATATGCAGGTGGAGCACCCGCACAATGAAAAGGAACTCTGGAAGATGAAGCATGCGACGCCCGCGCGGATCGGGATCGGACGGTGCGGCGCACGCTACACGACCGAGGCGCAGCTCCGGTTTCTGGCGGCACATGCGGCGGCAAACGACGCGGTGTTCAATGAAGTGCCGGAGGAAGTGGTAAAGGAGCTTGGCGTTTTTGAGGTGCGGACAAGATGCGCCAATAAAAACGAAATGCTCCTCCGCCCGGACTGGGGCAGGGAGTTTTTGCCGGATGCCAGACAAAAAATTGTGGAAAACTGTGTCCATCATCCGCAGGTACAGATCTATTTCGGCGACGGGCTGTGCTCGCCGTCTATCAGGGCGAACATTCCGGATCTGTTTCCAACCATAAAAATGGGTCTGGAGGATAAGGGAATTACCGTCGGGACGCCGTTTTTCGTGCGGTATTGCAGAGTGAATACCGCGCGGACGGTCGGACCGCTCCTGGATGCGGAGGTGACCTGCGTGCTCATCGGAGAGCGCCCGGGTCTTCTGACGTCAGAGAGCATGTCGGCATATATCGCCTACCATGCGAGACCGGACATGCTTGAGTCGGAGTATACGGTCGTATCGAATATCAGCAGGCACGGTGTGCCGCCGGTGGAGGCAGCCGCACATATTGCGGATCTGATCGCACAGATCCTGGAAAAGAAAAAAAGCGGTGTAGAATTTTCAAAAGCAGAATAAAGACATGGTTGCGAAGAAGCACAGGCGGGACGTCTGTGCTCTTTTTCTATAGGAGCAGCAAGACAAAGGAGGATACGTTATGGAGAAAAACGAAGGAGGTCAGCTGGTGCGTGCTCTCGGACTGAAAGAGTCGATCAGTATGACGATAGGAACGGTAGTAGGAGTGGGACTGTTTACCTGTGGTTCCTCACAGATTGGATATGTCGGATCGGGGATTATTGTAATTACATTTTTATCCCTGCTCATTTCGATCTGGCCCTGTCTGATCTACGGCGAGATGTCAGCGGCACTTCCGTGTGCCGGAGGTACTTACAATTATGCGAAGCGCGGACTCAACCGGGTCTGGGCGAATCTGGCAGGCTGGCATTACATCATCTCCGTGGTCGGCATCGGCGCGGGCGAGACACTGGCATTTTCCAATTATTTTAAAATTCTGTTCGGAGAACTCGGCATCAATATCGAGGGAGTGGATTCTCGGATCATTGCGATTGTGCTGGTTCTGTTTTTCCTGATCTTGAACTTCCGGGGAATTGAGATGTCTGGAAAAGCGCAGACGGGATTCATTTTCTTCTTCTGGGGCTGTGCCGTGGCATGGTTCTTATATATGATACCGCACATTCACCTGGACTATTTCGGCGGGATCGCCATGGATTCCCTGCCGCCGTTTAAGGAAATGATGTACATTTTCGGACTGGTATGGTGGTGCTATACCGGATTTGAGACCTGTGTATCGATGGGTGCGGAGACGAAATATCCGCAGTATACGCTTCCGAGAGCGTTAAAAGTATCGGTATTCCTTGTATTTGCAGTCAACGCGTTATTCCAGTGGTTTCTTGTCGGACTGGTGCCGCACGAGTTTTACCACATCCTTGCAGTGGCAGACGCACCGTATGCGGAGGGACTCCGGGCTGCCGGACTGGTGGGCTTCCCGATCATTCTGCTCTGCATCGGCATTGCATTCGGCGGCGATCTCTCCACCATCAATCCGGGAATTGCAGCACCGGCGCGCTACATCTACACGATGGCGGAGGACGGTTCCCTGCCGAAGTTCTTGTGCAAGGTACATCCGAAGTATAAGACACCGTATATGGCGGTTCTTGTGGTCGGCATCATCAATATTATCCTGATTGCAACAGGGTCAATCAATTATATCGCGTCGGTATCGCTGATCTCACTCGCAGTATGTTATATGATTGGCTGTCTGGCTTACCTTGGCTTAAAGAAACACTATCCGGATATGAACCGGCCGTACAGGGCGCCGGCAGGAACGGTCGGATGCTATGTCACGATTGCAGCCTACACTATTATTCTGATTTTCGCAGACCGCATAGCGCTTCTGACGGCGGCGGTTGTGACTGTGGCAGCGATTGTCTACTGGGCGCTTTTCACCAGAAAGCATGAGAATAAGATTCCGTCCATTGAGGAGGAGATCGGTATCCTCGAGGAGCCGTCCCCCCCAGGAAAAGGCAAAGATGGACAAGGAGTACCGGATCTGGAAAGCCGGCACGATCCTTGTGACGGTGATAGCACTTGGCATTTACATTATTCCGGTCTTATTTTAAAATTTAAGGGATTGGAAAGGAGCACGGTATGAGACTTTATGAGGGTAACATTTTAACCTGTGACAAAGAGAACCGGATTGCACATTATTTGTTGGAGGATCAGGGGAAAATCCTTTACTGCGGGGACGAGCTGCCGGCCGGCTGTGTGGCGGCGGAGCGCGTGTCCACCGGGGAGGGGGCATTGATTCCGCCGTTTGTGGACAGTCATATCCATTTCGCAAGTTACGCGACGTTTCATGCCGGGCTCAATGTCATGAATGCGCAGAGCAATGAGGAGATTCTTCAGATGCTCCGGGAGCATGTGAAGAAAACGAAGGAAAAGCTGGTGATCGGGTTTGGCGCATCGCCGTATTCCGTGTCAGACGGACATCTGGTGCGCAGGGTGCAGCTGGATGAGGTGTGTCCCGACAAACCGCTCTTTCTGGTAAAGTACGACGGTCACGCGTGTGTCGTCAACACGGTGCTGTTAAACGAAGTGCGCGGCAAGGTGCAGCATCTGCGCGGTTTTCATGAGGATACCGGGGAGATGAACCAGGAGGCATTTTTCGCCGTCTCGGATTATATCACAGCTTCGCTCTCTACGGTGCAGCTGGTGGCGCACATGCAGAAGGCGCTGGACGATCTGGCTGCGCGCGGCATCGGCATGATCCATACGGTCAGCGGCGTCGGCTTTGCGAGAGATCTGGACGTCGATCTGGAGCGTTTTTTTGCGCGCGGCATCACAAACGGCATGCAGATGCGCGTGTTTATGCAGACGCTCGATGTGAATAAGGCGGTAAAGCGGAAGCTTCCGAGAATCGGGGGCTGTTTTGAGACAGCGCTTGACGGATGCTTCGGTTCCATGGATGCGGCACTGCTCTCGCCGTATGAAAACACGTCGGACTGCGGCGTACTCTACTATTCGGATGAAAAAGTGACGGAATTCTGTAAGGCGGCAAACCGCGCCGGTCTGCAGATCGGGATGCACGCGATCGGCGATAAGGCGTTTGTGCAGGCGGTGCGTGCCATCAAGGCGGCGCTTGACGATCTGCCCAGAGAAGATCACAGACATACGATCATCCATGCATGTCTGCCGACTGCGGAGGAGATTGCGGTCTGTGAGCGGTATCACATCAATCTGGCAGTGCAGACGGCGTTCATTGACTGGCCGCAGGAGCCGGACAGCTATCTGGAGCAGATCCTCGGAGAGCGTGCGGGCAGGCTGAATCCGATCCGCACATTCTGCGAACACGGACTGATTTTAAGTGCGGGATCGGACGGACCCTGCACAGATCCGGACCCGCTTTTATGGATGTATAAGGCATGCAATCACAGCAATCCGGCAGAATCCATCTCCGTGCAGCAGGCGCTGCGCATGTGTACCTACAACGGATATTACACGACCTTTGATGAGAGGGAGCGCGGAAGTCTGGAAGCGGGAAAAATAGCGGACATGGTGTTGCTGGACCGCAATCCTTACGACATCCCGAAGGAGGAACTGGCTTCCGTCAAAGTGAAGCAGCTCTACCTTCGGGGGCAGGAATATAAAAAAGGAAACGGCGGCGGAGCCGCACAGATTCTGCGCGGAATGATAAAGCGGGGAAAATGCTGACCGGCATTTTTCCCAGTTAGGGTGATCTTACAGACATTTTACATTTCCCTTTTAAATTTTACACAACATACCCGGGCAATTTTACAAACCTCCGATATGATAGAAGAAATGAGAAGCTATCATATCGGAGGTTTTTGTATACATGAAAAAACAGACACTGGTATGGGCGCACCGCGGTGCAAGCGGCTACGCGCCTGAAAATACACTGGAGGCATTCCGGAAAGCGGTTGAGATGGGTGCGGACGGCGTGGAGCTGGATGTGCAGCTCACAAAGGATGGAGAGCTGGTCGTCATCCATGACGAGACAGTTGACCGCACCAGCGACGGCAGCGGCTGGGTCAAAGATTTTACATACGCGAGAATATCCAGATTTAACTTTAACCGGACACATCCAGAAGGATACGAGCGTGCTATGATCCCCACGCTCGAGGAAGTCTATGAGCTGTTAAAGCCGACGGGGCTTACGATCAATGTGGAATTGAAGACCGGCGTGGTCTTTTACCCGGAGATCGAAGCGAGCGTGCTTGACTTGACCGCCCGCATGGGATTGGAGGAGCGCGTGTGGTATTCGTCCTTCAACCATTACACGGTGAAGCGCATCAAGGAACTGAATCCGCAGGCGAAGACCGGCATGCTCTACTGCGACGGAATTGTCAATCCGGTCAGCTACGGCGCACTTGTCGTGGGCGCAGATGCCATGCACCCGGCGCTCTACAACCTGCAGTACCCGAATTACATGGAAGACTGTAAAAAGCACGGAAAGCGTGTGCATGTCTGGACGGTCAACGAGGAGCAGTACATGCGCATGGTGTGCGAGATGCAGGTGGACGCTATGATCACGAATTACCCGGATACGGGCAGACGGATTGCCGCAGAATACGAGGACGGAAAACTGACGCCGGAGCTTGTCCGCGTGATAAAGAAGCAGGGGAATCAGGCATGACGCCGGAAAGTAAAAAACGCGCGGGAGCGGAGGATATAGGTTATGCAGCCTGGATGGCAGAGACGGTAGAGCCTTATCTGAAGGAGCACGGTAAGAAGGGCTATCTTAAGATGGAAGATGGCATGTCGATCGCTTACCGGTGCTATTCGCTGCCGGATGCGGGGAAATGTGTTGTGATTTCCCACGGATTTTGCGAATTCGCGGAAAAATATAACGAAGTCGCATACCGTTTTCTGCAGGAGGGATACTCGGTCTATGTGCCGGAGCATCGGGGACACGGCTATTCCGGGCGCGAGGTGGATGACCCGGAGTTAGTGCATGTGCAAAGCTATGACAGTTATGTCACGGATTTTGCGCGGTTTGTGGAGATGGTCGTAAGCCCCAGGGAGGAACACCGGATGGTGTTTGCACATTCTATGGGAGGTGCCATTGCGATTCTTGCATTGGAGCAATACCCGGAAATGTTCGAGGCGGCAATTCTCTCAGCACCGATGTGCGGCATGCAGACGGGAAAATATCCGCGTATTGTGGCGAAGCTTCTGGCGGGGAGCTGCTGTCTGCTTGGGAAAAGAAAATGCTTTGCCAGTCTGGCGGGACAGCGGGGATTTTCTGATATACCGCAATTTGAGGGAAGCAGCTGCACCTCAAAAGAGCGCTATGACTATATGTTTCAAAAGCGGCTTTTAGATGAACATTACCGTACCTATGGCGGAAGCTACGGTTGGGTTCTTGCGGGACTTCGCGCCAGCCGGAAATTGATGAGAAAAGAAAACCTGGCGAAGATCAAGACGCCGGTGCTGCTTTTTGCGGCAGGGCACGATCATATGGTAGACAATGATGCCATAGAGCGGTTTGCAGAACTTACCAACCGCACAGAGCTTTTCTTTATGCCGGATTCCAGACATGAGATTTTTAATGCGGATGAGCGGACGCGTACGAAATATTATGATGAAATATTCCGCTTTATTAAGGAAGAAGAGGTAAAAGATTATGAAAACGAAAATGAGCAGACTCGAAAAATTCTGGGTACTGTATGATGTCGGAAATTCGGCGTTCACACTTCTGGTGTCGACCATTATACCGATCTACTACAAAAACATGGCGTCAGCAAACGGCATCAGTGCCTCGGATTCCACCGCATATTTAAGCTACGCCATCTCGATCTCAACGCTGATTGTGGCGGTTTTAGGACCGGTGCTCGGTGCGGTTGCCGACAATAAGAACCGCAAGAAGCCGCTGTTTACATTTTTCATGATGATGGGAGTGCTCGGCTGTGCGGCGCTTGCGATTCCGCGGACATGGATTCTGTTCCTTGCCATTTTTGTGATTGCAAAAGTCGGATTTTCCGGAAGTCTCATTTTCTATGATTCCATGCTTGTGGATGTCACGACGGATGAGCGGATGGACGAGGTGTCCTCCCAGGGATACGCGTGGGGATATATCGGAAGCTGCGTGCCGTTTGTGGCAAGTCTCGGTCTGATCCTCGGCGCGGACGCAATCGGTATTTCCGGCACGGTTGCGATGATGATTGCATTTTTTATCAACGCGGCATGGTGGGTGGCTGCGACACTCCCGCTGCTGCGGAACTACCAGCAGAAATACTATGTGGAAGCGGGCGGCACCAATGTGCGCGGGATTTTTTCCAGACTGGGAGAAGTTTTTGCAGAAATTCGGAATAACAAAAAGGTGCTGTGGTTTCTGATAGCGTTTTTCTTCTATATTGATGGTGTGTATACCATCATCGAGATGGCGACTTCCTACGGAAAAGACGTCGGAATCAGCGACACCAGCCTTCTGATGGCATTGCTGCTCACACAGATCGTGGCATTTCCGTGCGCGATTCTGTTTGGAAAACTGACACAGCGTTTTGCATCGGCAAAACTCATTTCGGTATGCATCGGCGCTTACTTTGCGGTTGCGGTCTATGCACTCTGGCTGGATGCGGCGTGGAAATTCTGGACGATGGCAACGTTTGTCGGTGTATTTCAGGGAGCCATCCAGGCGCTCTCCCGTTCCTACTACGCCAGGATCATCCCGAAGGAAAAGTCGACGGAGTATTTCGGTATCTTCGATATTTTCGGAAAAGGAGCGTCTTTTATGGGAACAATGCTGATGGGAATCACTACGCAGCTGTTTGATACATCAAGAGCCGGTGTGGCAGCGATCGCCGCCATGTTTGTTGTGGGATTTATCTGCTTTCAGATGCAGCGCCGGTGCATGGCGGGGGAGACGTCACAGAGCGGTGCGATAGGAGGCGCAGCGGGTTTTGCCAAAGAATGATTCTAAAAAGAAAAAGAAGCGAATAGAAATAAAGGAAAAACAAAACGGAGAACAAAAATTGCCGAATGAGGACCTGTTGAGTGAGAAACTGTTACAGCCGATGGTGCAGCTATCCTATGCCGCCGCCATGGATCTCGTACAGGCACGATTAAGACTGATCAATGCTGACCTGACGGAACAATGCCACCGCCAGGTCATTCGCAATATGTCCTGCCGCATCAAGACGCCGGACAGCGTCATCAAAAAGCTCAAAAAGAAAGGGCGGGAAGTCTCCTTTGAGGAGGCGGTGCAGACTCTCAATGACATCGCCGGCATCCGGGTCGTGTGCTTTTTTTGCGACGACATCTACCGGATTGCGGATGCCATCAAGAAGCAGAAGGATTTTCATATTATCAAGGAAAAGGATTATGTAAAAAATCCCAAGAAAAGCGGCTATCAGAGTATTCATGTGATTGCGGGCGTTCCGGTGACGTACAACGATGCAGTCACAGAGATCCGTGTGGAGATCCAGATCCGCTCGTTTGCAATGGATTACTGGGCGGAGCTGGACACACAGATGTGTTATAAGAAGGATGCCGGACAGATCGCCAATGTGGAGCGCGAGACGCGCGGCTACTCGGATGTGATCGCAAAGGTGGACAATAAGATGTTAGAGCTGCGCCAGCAGATCGAAATGATGTGACAGGATTTTTACACAGGTTTTACATAAGTGCTCTTCTGCATTTTACATTCCTCCCGTAAAGTAAATCATGTTCTAAGAAACGAGGTAAAAGAAAAAACGGAGAAGAAATTCCGTAAAATTGAATGGAGGATTCAAAATGAAGAAGAAAGTAATGTGTATGTTATTGACAGGTGTTATGGCA
>ERZ773136.3886-NODE-3886-length-10474-cov-10.375084_pt1 | contig 10474 bp, 8 predicted proteins | sample MGYA00580855_ERZ773136 | MGnify/ENA primary metagenome ERZ773136 (study PRJEB29015, sample SAMEA2737860) | human gut metagenome | biome: human gut; feature: human-associated habitat; material: faeces | place: China | collected 2012 ... | reverse complement strand
CCTGGATACCTCCGTGCAAGGACGGCTTTAAGATGATGTATTGTGGGCGGATGGTATCCAGCAGCTGGATTTTCCGTTCCGTTTCATTTACTCCAATCAGTTCTTCATCCAGTGCGATGGGGAAGGGCGAAGTGGCACACAGTTCTTTCATGACCTCCCATTGTCCGGCGCGTACGGGCTGTTCGATGGAGTGGAGCTGAAATTCGTTCAGCTGTGTCAGTTTCCGTAAGGCATCTTCAGGACTGAAGGCTCCGTTGGCATCTACCCGGAGTTCGATGTCGGCAGCTGAGAAATGGCGACGGATGTGAGCTAACAGTTCCAGTTCACGTTCAAATTCTATCGCTCCGATTTTTACCTTGATGCACCGGAATCCGGCTTTCATCTTTTCTTCTATGCGGCGGTACATTTCATCGAAATTACCCATCCAGATGAGTCCGTTGATAGGAATACCTTGTTCACCGCGACTGAAAGGGGTATCCCAAAACTGCAGACTGTTGGCCTGCAGATGGGCAAATGCGGTTTCCAGTCCGAATAGTATAGAGGGGTAAGGGCGAAGTCCTTCATAATCAATGTAGCCATTGGCGGCTGTTTTCTCACAGATTTCAGCTAGCAGGCGAGGATAATCGGGCAGGTCGTCGCAGCTTAACGCGGGCAGCGGAGCACATTCACCTACGCCATATTGTCCGGTTTCGGTGTCAGTAAGTAGCAGATACCATACCTGCCGGGTGTGATATACTCCGCGTGAAGTACCGGCCGGTTGTTTGAAATGAAGTGTGCGCGGAATGATTTTCAGTGTGTACATATTGGTCTGTTGTGAAGGGAATAAAAGCGGACAGAAAGCGGAAATGGTTTCTGCTTTCTGTCCGATAAAAAATGAGATGAGAGAATAATCAGGGGAATTTAGGGTATTTGCTCCAGTCGGGTTTCCGCTTTTCGAGGAAAGCTTTTCCACCTTCCTGTGCTTCTTCCGTCATGTAGTAAAGCATGGTTGCGTCACCGGCGAGTTCCTGAATACCAGCCTGTCCGTCGAGTTCTGCATTGAGTCCAGCTTTAATCATTCGCAGGGCGAGCGGACTGTGCTGCATCATGGTTTCAGCCCATTCTACCACTTCATCTTCCAACTGGTCGAACGGTACGACTTTGTTGACCAGCCCCATATCCAGTGCTTCCTGGGCAGAATACTGGCGGCAGAGGAACCAGATTTCGCGGGCTTTCTTCTGGCCTACGATACGAGCCAGATAAGAAGAACCAAATCCGGCATCGAAGCTGCCCACGCGAGGCCCTGTCTGACCGAAGATGGCATTTTCTGAAGCAATGGTCAGGTCGCAGACTACGTGAAGCACGTGTCCACCACCGATGGCATATCCGTTGACCATGGCAATCACCGGTTTTGGGATGGAACGAATCTGTTTCTGTACGTCGAGCACATTCAGGCGGGGAACTCCGTCAGTGCCTACGTATCCGCCGTGGCCTTTCACGTGCATGTCGCCTCCTGAGCAGAAAGCCTTGTCGCCAGCTCCTGTCAGTACGATAACATTGATGTCCTGACACTCGCGGCAGTAATACAATGCGTCACTGATTTCAGTAGTAGTGGTCGGAGTGAACGCATTGCGGTATCTCGGGCGGTTGATGGTAATCTTGGCGATTCCCTTATAAAACTCAAAAAGAATATCCTGGTATTCCTTGATGGTTTTCCATTCTCTGGATTGTGACATATTGCTATTTTTTTAGGTTGTGATAATACGTTTTTAGGTGTTCGATGTCCTTGTCCTTTTCTGTAAAGACCTCCATCAGCATGGGCTGTGAGGTAATGGATGGCTGGGTGAATACCTCTACCGCCTGGTCAAGTTCTTCTTCATTGTGGGCAGAAAGATACTGGAATCCCCGGTCTTCGGCCCATGCTTTGGCGGAAGTGCGGTGAGTGGCCGTAATGAAGCGTCGGCTGCTGTCTGCCATTTCCAGTCCCGGAAGCGCATGGAATATTTCTCCACCTTCGTTGTTGAGGAGCAGGATGCGTACGTTGCTTCCATAGTTGGCATTCCAGAGTGCGTTCATGTCATAGAAGAAACTCAGGTCGCCGATGAAGATGAAATTGAGCTTGTCGGACGCCGTAGCATAGCCGATGGCAGTAGACAAAGAACCTTCGATGCCATTGGTTCCCCGGTTGGATAACACCTCCACGTCGTTTGGCAGAGGGAACAACTGGGCGTAACGCACAGTGGAGCTGTTGGCCAGGTGAAGGGAACAAGGAGTTGGTAGGTGATTGATGACTTTCCCGATGGCACTCATTTCGGAGTAGGGGAATACGGCTTGCGGAATATTCTTCGACAGAGCCTCCCATGTGCGGGGATATTCCGGTGTGCGGCTGTCCATCATCGGAGCTATCTTTTCTAAGAACTCAAACGGGTCCATTTCAATCACGGTGGTCAGTGAACCGAAAAGGTCTGCTACCTGTCCGTCAGTAGCCACGTGCCAGTGTTCTACCGGCGGATGACGGCGAAGGAATTTCTTCAATCGTTTGGAGATGATATGTCCTCCGTAAGTAATCAGTAACTCCGGACGCATCTTCTGCTGGGCTTCGAAATCCATAGAGCAGAGCAATGGCTCGATGTTGCGGATAGGCATGCCCGGAATGGTCTGGTTGCTGATATTCTCGGTAAACCAGGCAAAATGCTTGTAGAGCATCTTGGTGTATTTCTTTTCAAACAAGTAAATCAGGTTCATTTGCCCCACTATGACCATCCGTCGCTGGTAGCGGTTCAAGCGGTCGATGAGTGGCTGGTAGTCCTTGTCGTACACATTCAGCCCCTGATAGCGGGTAATGACACGTGCTTCAGGAAGTTCCGTGACCGGTAGCTTGAAAAAAGGTTCACTGATAGGTACATTGATATGTACAGGTCCTTTTCCGTGATGGTCAAGTTCCATGAGTGCCTCGTTGATGAGGCGGTTGCAGTACCATTCGTCTTCTTCACTCTGTACTTCTGGCAGGTTGACTGATTTTTTCACCAAACTTCCGAATACGCCAGGTTGAGGAAGTGTCTGTCCGTCCATTTGGCCAATCCATGCGGCAGGGCGGTCGGCCGAAATGACGACAAGCGGTACCTGCTGGTAGAAAGCTTCGGCTACGGCCGGGTGGATATTGAGCAAGGCTGTACCTGATGTGCAGCAGATGGCAGCCGGGCTACCTCCGTTCAGTGCCAGTCCCAGGGCAAAAAAACCTGCACTTCGTTCGTCAGTGACAGGATAGCAGGTAAATTCTGGAATATTGACCAGCGTTTGTACGATAGGAATGTTCCGGCTTCCGGGGCAGAGCACAATTTTTTGTATCCGGTGCGCCTTTAGTAGCGCCACAAGCTGAAGAATATTTTTCTTGTCTGTGTACATGATTTTTAATATGTTAGATTTACAGGATATTTCGCATAGTATTCATTTTTTGCTGTGTTTCTTCCCATTCTGCATCAGCTGTGGAATCGGGAAGAATACCTCCTCCTGCATAGAGTGTCGCTTTCTTATTTTCTATGTGCATACACCTCAGGTTGACATAAAGTGTGGTGTCCCCTTCGGGATCTATCCATCCGATGATGCCTGAATAGAAAAGACGGTCGTGTGGCTCTGTATCCAGAATGAACTGGTAAGCTTCTTCTTTAGGTAATCCGCAGACAGCTGGAGTAGGATGCAATTCTTGTAATACATCGCCCAGATGAGAAGTATCTTTCAGACAGAAATGGAAATCCGTTTTCAGATGGACTAACTGACCGGCACGTGCGGTATACGGACCTTTTTCGGTCAGTTTGCTGCCAAACTTTTTGATAGCCTTACGGATATATTCTCCTACAAAGGCCTGTTCCTCTTTGTTCTTTTTACTCCATTCTGTAGGCATGATTTCCCCTTGCATAGGCATAGTTCCAGCCAGTGCTACTGTATGCCAGTCTTTTTCGTGTCCGCTGAGTATAATTTCGGGGGTACTGCCTATCCATGTGCCGGTACTAGGGGTATGGCATAGCGAAATCATCATTCGCGGATAGCTGTTGCAAGCCTTTATAAAGGCAGAAAGAGGAGAAAACTGTTCATTAATTGCCTGTGTGGTACTTCTGGATAGCACAAGTTTTCGGAACTGCTTCTCTTTAAGCGGCATGATGAAACGGCTGAATGTTTCGGTGTACAAGTCTTTTTCTTCTTTTTCAGAAGTTGTATAAGATTCTTGTACACTTTCTTGTGCAGTGGCATGAGAATCTGTATACTGCGGATGGCGTGTAATCCATTCTTGCAGGACCGATTTTATTTCTCCCCAGTCGTGTGCCTGTATGTCCGGACGGATTAATGTAGCCGGGCGGAATGAGGTGAGATGAAAAGGAGAAAGAAGAAATCCTTTTTTCTGATTTAACTCATTCAGGCTACTGATACATTCAGGTTGGCCTTCCTCTTGCATGATGAGAATGGGTTCATCAGTCCAAGGAAGTCTGTACAACGCAAAAGATACGTTGCTATGGGTGAATGAGTCAATAAGATGGTGATATATAGTTTCCGGCGTTTTCATGGTCTTTTCTTGACTATTTGATTGACAATGCGAGCTGTAGAAATTAGTTTTCCTTCCTGGTTGGTAATATCTACATTCCACAGGTGAGATGTCCGTCCACGATGGATGAGACGTCCGGTGGCTATGACAAATTCTCCTTTTGGAACCATGTGAAGATGATTGGCGCTGACTTGAATACCACAAGGCATTTCATTTGCACTGCATAATGGAATGGAGCCATGTCCGGCTACGATTTCTGCGAGGGCTAGAGATGCACCGCCATTAAGTATGCCAAATGGTTGGCAGGTCCTTTCGTCTACCGGCATTTGGGCTTTGACATATCCCTCTTCCATTTCGAGGAACTGAATGCCTAGATGTGCTCCCATGGAATGAGCCAAATCTGGCAATTCGTAAGAGGATTTACCGTTCATTTGTATGTATAGTTCTTGTTTCTAGTTGCAAATGTACATATTTCCCAGCAAACATGGGGGCGCTTTGTCCAATAATTAAAAAGTTTACAGGTATTTTACCGATAAGAATGTATGATAAAAAGCTATGTTTTGATAACTTATTTTGTCTATTTGTAAATCTTTTTTTACGTCTTATGCGAAAAAATTAGACTTTTTTTGTAGCCTGAATAGTTTTACGTATTTTTGTTTGGTTAATACTTGGGTAGAGATATATGAAACTGAATGTGAGGAATCATTATATCGTTATATGGATTAGCTGTTTGTGTTTCTTTTCTGCCATGATTGGGTGTAGGGGAAAGAGAGAGGTAAACAGGGTGGACTCAATAGAGAAACTTTATCAGCAGATGGAGCAGTTGTCGGCTGATTCTCCGGAAAAGGTAAATCGGATGGTTGATACATTACTCCCTTCCGTTACAGATAGTATGATGTATTATCGTTTGCTTTTTTTGAAAGTCAGAAACTGTTTTCTGTCTTTTAAGCTTGATTCAGCAGATTATTTCATGGATAGAATCAGTTCTTTCTGTGACAGACATCAAGGTAGTCAGGAGATAGACCGATTGTATGCATTGGTGTATAATGCACGTGGAAATATTTTTGTGCGTACCTCTCAAGTGGATTCTGCCTGTTATTGCTATCTGAAATCCTTTGACTATGCTAATCGTGGAGGTAAAAGGGAGGTTTTGCCCGATATTTGTTTGAATCTGGCCGATGTATATGTCAAACAGGGACGTTACGATTTAGGCTCTTTGTGGTATAATCGCTCACTTACCATTGCCGATTCTTTGAATATGCCAGATGAGCAAAGGTTTCCTGCTTATTATGGTTTGGCTCAAGTAAATATGGAGTTAAGGGATTTCTCCGCATGCGATTATTATTATGATTTAGCCTATAAGTATTATGATAAAATGCATCCTTTTGAGAAGCATATTTACCTGAATAATAGGGGTAATTCTTATTATTACAGGCAAGACTATATGACAGCGTTGAAGTATTTTCGTCGTTCATTGGCCGTGGTGAATCAATATCCCGATATGACCTTTGAACGAAATTTGACCATGATTAATTTGGGTGAAGTTTTTCTCCTTCTGAATAACACGGACTCTTCTTCTTATTATTTGCAAAAATGCCGCGGCTTTTTTGATTCTATACATCATTCTACGGCGTTATATTGTATTGATACTCAACTTATGGAACTGGCTCTTAAGCAAGGAAATGTAGCATTGGCCAGAGAACGTTTAAAAAAGGCTGTTAAATATGACGAGGTGGAACCTAACATGATTCACGTACGTAATCGTTATTTACAGCGTTATTATGAGAAAGTTGGGGATTATAAACATGCTTATCATTATTTAAAGGAAAATCATCGTATAGATGATTCCATTCGGAATGAAAGGGTAAAAATGAGGGCTGCAGAAATTGAGCTGAAATATACTCAGGATAGTACGTTGATGAAAAAAGAAATCTCTATTCGAGAAAAAGAAAATCAGGTACTTCAGTTACATCAGTTGATGTATGGAATTGTGGGAGGATGTTTTTTGTTGATAGCTGTTGTGTCTGCAGTCATATTGTATCGTAAGCGACAGAGAGATAGAGAACAATGGCGCATGCAAAATGCCATGACCTCCTTGCGTTTGGAAAATGTACGAAACCGGATTTCTCCTCATTTCATTTTTAACGTATTAAATCGTGAAATGAATTTGCATAAGGGAGATAAAGAGAGTCAGAACTTGATTGGACTTACAAAATTAATACGTCGTAATTTGGAACTGACAGATTGCTTGGCAGTGTCATTGGCTGATGAATTAGACTTTGTAGATACGTATGTAAAATTGGAAAGACAGTCGTTAGGTTCTGAGTTTGAGTATCGTCTGGATTTGGCTGAACAACTGGATTTACAAGAAATGAAGGTTCCTTCTATGTTGTTGCAAATACCGGTGGAAAATGCAATTAAGCATGGTCTGCGTTTAAAAGAAGGAAAGCGCTTGTTGCTTATACAAGTTCATAAATTAGAAAACAATCAGGTGGAGATTGTGATTTGTGACAATGGGGGAGGTTACCGTAAAACGAGTGTAAGCTATGGAACAGGAACTGGCATGAAGGTAATAACGCAGACTATTCAGTTATTGAATATGTATAATTCTCGTCCTATTCTTATGAAAATTAATAATGTACTTATCGGGGAAGAGAAAGAAATGGGATGTGAAGTACGTTTTGTGGTTCCTTTGGATTATTCATATCAATTAAAGAAAAACAGAAAAGTATGAATGATAAGATTAAGGCTGTCATCATAGATGACGAAGAAACAGCCATTGATAACCTTTGTTTTGAGCTTAAAAAATATCAGTGGATTTCTGTAGATGGTATTGCCCGTAATGGCAAATCGGGGATTCGTTTAATAGAAAAGGAACGTCCGGATTTATTATTTTTGGATGTGGAACTTCCGGATATGTTAGGGATGGACTTGGCTATTAAGGTGCATGAATTTCAGAACTGGGATATGCATATAATTTTTTATACTGCCTATAATAAGTATCTGATTGATGCATTGCGTAATTATGCTTTTGATTTTCTGTTAAAGCCTGTTGACCCGAAGGAGTTATCGGTGGCCTTGGAGCGTTTGCGGTCTGCAGATGGTATTAAAAGTCCGACAAATATCCAGTCGGATGGTGGACGAGTTGGAGAAAAATCGTTTATGGTAGTGACTCCAATGGGAGACTTACGCGTGTTACGTGTGTCGGATATCGGATATTTTCGGTATGTTTCCGATCGTAAAATTTGGGAAGTGGCTTTGGTGAACGGTTCTTTTATTCCTTTAAAACGGAATACAAGGGCTGAAAATTTGTGCGCTTATGATTCTGCTTTTGTACAGGTTCATCAGTCTTATATTATAAATATGAACTATTTGTTGATGGTCCAGGGATGTCAGTGTGTGATGTATCCGCCTTTTAATAATGTAGATGAAGTACAAGTTTCTAAAAAATTCCGTAAGGAAATGATGGAACGTTTCTGGCAGTTGTAGTAAAATGTTTTTTTTTATCCACTTAGTATCAAAAAACGATTGTTTAGTATTAAATATATAATGTTTGGTTAGCGTGCTTGGCTTACCTGTTTCTTCTATATTACAGATATTTTTATTTTTGCATTAAAATTTACTAATAAAATTTGTATGAGAAGAATTGGGTGTAAGGCTATGCTTCTGTTAGGAAGCATAATGGTGTTGGGGGGAACAGCGCAGGCTCAGTATTTGCGTTCCTCTTATTTTATGGAAGGGACTAGTGCCCGTTTACAGTTAAATCCAGGTTTGCAACCTACCAAGGGGTATTTTAATATGCCGATTATTGGGTCTATTAATATGTCGGCCTCTTCTAATGTGTTAGGAACAAGTGATATTATTGATATCCTGAATTCTGGAAGTGATTTATATTCAAATGATAAGTTGTTTGATCGTTTAAAGACAGACAATCGATTAAATGTAAACTTGAATACGGATATTCTTTCTTTTGGTTGGTATCGGGGAAAAGGATTTTGGAGTTTTAATGTGGGATTACGTGCTGATTTCGGTGCAGCGTTGTCAAAGGATATGTTCTCTATGATGCGTACAATGAATGGTTTTTCATTGGAAAATATAGCAGGAACTAATCAGAATTATAGTTTGTCCAACCAGACCTTGAATATGAAAGCATATGCGGAAGTTGGTTTGGGGTATTCTCGTCGGATTACAGAGAAATTAACTGTAGGTGCACGTGTAAAAGTGTTGTTAGGTTTAGCTCGTGCAGAAATGAATATTAATCAGTTTGATCTGGATTTGGAAGTACCGAATCCTAATTATGCAAGTTATCAGGATTATAGTTCTAATGGTGAGTTATCTCCTTCTGACTGGTATGGCGCGCATTACAATTATTCAGCTGATGGTAATGTTATTACTACTCTGAAAGGCGGTGGTATGACTTTTGATAACAATGGAATGATTGATGATTTTGATTTGGATGCAGGGGATTTAGGTATTGCTGGTTCTGGTTTTGGTATTGATTTAGGAGCAAGTTATAAAGTTTGGGATAATTTGACTGTATCAGCTTCAATTCTTGATTTAGGTTTCTTAAAATGGAAGGAGAGCGAAACAACAGTGGCTACAGTGAGTGGTAGTGAAAATGTAACTATTACTTCAGAGAATTATGACCGTTATATCGGCGGTGATTTCTTGTCATTTGAACGTTTTGATTTTGAAGAAGGTTCACCAGAAAAGGTAAAGACAAAAACTCGTTTGTATTCTACACTGTTGCTGGCTGGTGAGTATGGGTTGTTGAATAATAAGCTGAGTGTTGGTGCAATGTATACTGCTCGTTTTGCAGAACCGAAAACATTGAATGAATTGACATTCTCGGCCACACTACGTCCGAAAAATTGGTTGAATGCAGCAATTAGTTATTCTCCGATTCAGGCAAGTGGAAAATCAATTGGTCTTGCTGTGAAATTAGGTCCCTTGTTTGTAGGAACTGACTATATGTTCTTTGGAAGTAATTCTAAGTCAGTAAATGGCTTTTTGGGAATATCTTTCCCTTTGGGAGGAAAACCAAAACCATTCTCTGAACTCTAAAAACATACTTGTCTATTACTATAATTAAATAATTGAGATGGGGAGTGGCTGCCTTCCGAATCGTAATGTTATGTATTGTCTGTTATGGGTTACGATAGGTTGGCAGCCTTTTTTGTATTCTTTTATATCTGAAGTTCTTTTAAGGTTTCACCATTTAAATGGTGTACGGTGATTTTTCCGTTCTCATAGCTTGCGAAAGTGGGAGGATTGCCTCCTTTTGGAAAAGTGATGGAACCTGTATTACAAATCACTGTATCCCCTGCTTTTTCTAGTTTCCATAAATGGGTATGTCCGTAGAAGAATATGTCATATCCGTTTTGTGGATGTTTTTCTTCGTTGTAAATATGGCCGTGTGTGAGGAATAACTTTTTTCCGTTATCTACTACCAATGTGTAATCAGACAAAATGGGGAAATTTAATAGCATTTGATCTACTTCTGAATCACAATTTCCTCGTATCGCTACAATTTCATCTGCCATTTCATTTAATCGTTCTGCAATGCCTTTAGGATTTAGTCCTTCAGGAAGACCGTTTCGAGGCCCATAGTTTAATATATCTCCTAAGATGAGAAGCATGTCAAACCGGTGTTCTTGATAAAATTGTAGGACTTTTTCCAAAGCAGGAAGGCATCCGTGTATGTCTGAAACAATCAAATATTTCATATAAACTGTTTGGTCATTATAGAATTCGATACAAACTTAAGAAAAAATTGTTACTTTTCGTCTTCTTATATTTTAAAAGCAAGATAATGTTATCTTATTTATATAAAAAACGGCCACCTTTATAAGGCAGCCGTTTTCTGTTATTATGCTAAAATAAATTATTCAGCTTTTTCGTCGCTCCAGTCCATTGCAGCCATACGCTTGTAAGAAGCATAACGTTTCTTAGCCATGT
>ERZ773136.3877-NODE-3877-length-10495-cov-3.884770_pt1 | contig 10495 bp, 16 predicted proteins | sample MGYA00580855_ERZ773136 | MGnify/ENA primary metagenome ERZ773136 (study PRJEB29015, sample SAMEA2737860) | human gut metagenome | biome: human gut; feature: human-associated habitat; material: faeces | place: China | collected 2012 ... | reverse complement strand
TAATTAAAAATCAATCATATAACTGACAAAAATTAATTTTTGTCATCTACTAAACTGAAACAAGTCATCCTTCATGAGCATTTATAATAATCCGCCCTGTAACGATTGACGGGTAAATACTGAAGTTAACAATGGAAATGAAATTCTGTCAGAGCTGCGGAATGCCGCTCACAAATGAAATCATCGGCACGAATGCCGATGGCTCGCCAAACGAAGAATACAGTATTTACTGCTACAAGGACGGCAAGTTCACGCAGGATATGACAATGGATCAGATGATTGACCACTGTGCCCGGTTCACTGATGAGATAAACAAGAGTTCAGGTCAAAATCTTACTGTAGAGCAGATGAAAGAGCAGATGCGTCAGTTTTTCCCTCATCTGAAACGCTGGCAACAGTGCGGAACGTCTTATCTTATAAAGAAAGCAGAACAGCTTCTCGCGGAATGCTCTACTGTAACGATAGCTTCTGTAAACAGTGATGGTTTTCCGCGTCCCGTGCCGATGGCTAAAGGCGATACTGATGGGTGTGGTATCGTGTGGATGGCAACAGGAGCGGATTCAGTGAAAGTGGCTGATTTCCGGCGTAATCCTAAGGCGGGCCTCAGCTACGATAAAGACGGCGCGAGTGTTTGTCTGCGCGGCATCGTTGAAGTTGTCAATGACGACAGCATTCGCTTGGAAAAATGGCAGGACTGGTATATAAATCATTTTCTGGGAGGTCCGTCAGACCCTAATTATATCTTGCTCAAATTCACTGCTAAGGAAGCGACTATCTGGATTGACCATCAATTTGCCCATATCCAGCTATAGTTTCTTGCCATGAGTAATATAGAGGCAAACAAAGAACTCATAGCGGCGTGCGGTCTTTACTGCGGTGCGTGTCGGAAATATCTATCGGGTAATAATAAAACGGAAATAAAACCATGTTTATCGCAATTTTAACATATAAGAAACCATTGAGCGAGGTTGACAGATTCCTTGCCGCACACCGCGAATATCTGCTAAGCATTATGCCGCCGGAGATTTCATCGCCTCAGGGCCGCAGACACCGCGTGTGGGCGGAGTGATTATGATTAAGGCTGAAAACCGCATAGCCGTGGACGCCATCATCGCAAAAGACCCGTTCAACATCAACGGCATCGCTGATTATCAGATTGTGGAGTTTATTCCGACAATGTTCTGCGATCATATTCTCAAAACTATTCTCTGATTATGCCATATATATCAATAGAATGCGGACGGTTGACCGCTGAACAGAAAAAACAAATTATTGAGCGGCTGACAGCAACTGCATCCGAGGTGACGCATATCCCGGAGCAGTTCTTCACAGTAACAATCAAGGAGCTGCCTGACGAGAATTTCGGCATCGGAGGCAAATCAATTGACGAGATTAAACGCAACTACAAATCATGAGCTTGACATTGCGCACATATCAATCTTCGGATGCCGCTGTGATTACATCGTGGCTTAAAAGTGAGTATCTTATGCGCCAATGGTGCGCCGACAGATATGATCGTTACCCAGTCATGCCCGAAGATATAAACTCATATCACGCGAGGTATATTGACGGACAACATTCGCGCGCTTTGACAATGACTGATGTCGATGAAATTGTAGGATACATCACCTTACGTACCCCCGCCGATGATTCGACCGAGCAGCGACTGGGATTCGTCATTGTCGATGATTCAAAACGTGGTCGTGGTTTGGGTAAGGCTCTTGTTTCAATGGCTGTCAAATATGCGCTTGAAGAACTTGGAGCCACGAAAGTGTCGCTCGGTGTCTTTGAGAATAATCCGTCCGCCATCCATTGCTATGAAGCCGCCGGTTTTCATCGGGTCTCACTACCTGAAACCGAGAGTTACGAATGTCTGGGCGAAACGTGGAACTGCATTGAGATGGAACGATTACCATGAGCCAAAGGAATCTTAAGGATATGCCTCAGGCAGAACTATGGGAACTCTTTCCAATAGTGCTGGCTGCATATAATCCTGATTGGTCGGAATGGGCGAAAGAAGAAATATTGGAGCTTTCAGCATTGCTAAAAGATTACAGTCCGATTATCAACCATATTGGCAGCACGGCCATTCCGAATATTCATGCAAAGCCCATAATTGACATTCTTGTCGAGTTAAATCCCGAGACCGACTGGCCACGAAGCAAAGAAATAATGGAAACAGCAGGATATATCTGTATGTCAGTTTCCGATAGTCGAATGAGCTTCAACAAAGGCTATACTCCCGCCGGGTATGCCGACAAAGTTTTCCATGTCCATTTTCACAGGGTCGGCGACAATGATGAAATCCGTTTCCGAGATTATCTGATTGCTCATCCTGAAGTAGCTAAAGAATATGAGATATTAAAACTATCACTGCTTCCTAAGTATAAGAATGACCGCGACGGATGTACCGAAGCTAAATCCGGATTTGTACGCCAGACAATAAAACGAGCCTTAAAACAATGAAAAACAAAGTATATCCCCGCACCGGTGATATTCAGACAGTATATCTGAAATCGGTTGTCACGCGCCCGACAATCGAGATCGGAGACTTTACCATCTACAATGACTTTGTGAATGATCCGCGAGACTTTGAGAAAAACAACGTGCTCTATCATTACCCGATAAATAATGACAGGCTTATTATCGGTAAGTTTTGCTCGATAGCTTGTGGTGCAAAGTTTATTTTCAACTGTGCCAATCATACGCTTAAATCGTCGTCTACCTACACATTCCCTTTATTCTTTGAGGAATGGGGATTGCCTAAATCGGAAATTACCTCAGCGTGGGACAATAAAGGCAATATTGTGATCGGCAATGAGGTATGGATAGGTTATGATGCGGTAATTATGGCCGGAGTGACTATCGGCGACGGTGCCATCATCGGAACAAGAGCAGTGGTTACTAAAGATGTCGAGCCTTACTCAATCGTCGGCGGAGTGCCGGCAAAAGAGATTCGCAAACGGTTTTCTCCTGAAGTTATAAAAAAGCTTAGGGAGATACAATGGTGGAACTGGCCTATTGAGAAAATCCAAAGCTCTATTCCGGATATACAATCCGGCAATGTAGATGCATTATAGGCAGTGAGGCAGAAGTCTTTCTCGATAGCTTTGGGATAATCGGAATTGTGACGGACACCTTTTTAACCTCACCCAAACGAGTGCTTAAAAAGTTGTCTATTTTTCAGGACATCTCCGAGTTATGTCTTTGTAATATCTTGGATTTTAGGATTTTGGGGCGGTATTCGTTACTAAATCGTTACTATTTTGATTCTCGAAATCTTAGTAACGAGTTAGTAACGAAAGTATGTCTGAAACGGTCTTTTCTTGGACTGATTTAGGTCCTGAATCGAAAGGATTAGACACGAAAAAATCTCAGAACTATTTGATAGTCTGAGGTCTCTTTGTAAACAAAGCGGCCAGAGGCCGATAAGTCTTGTTTGGACTGATTTTAGTCCGAGGTTACAAGTGGAGATGGAGGGACTTGTTCCTAACGCTCCAAATGCGCTTATATCAGCAACTTGGCGATTCAAAATTTACGTGTGTAGCGAATTTACAACCAAACTTTTTGCCTTTATAATCACCTCTTGTGATGCTATCCAGTAATCAGGCTAAGGCATATGCAAAGTTATGCTATAATACTGATGAAAGTCAAGTCCGGAGGTTCGATTTAGACAATTTTATGACTGATTGTTAAAATGTCAAATGATTCTGAACCGAACAAATACCGTATCTAAAGGACTGTGCACAGTCTAAAAAGTCATCTTCCCTACCGTACTGCGAAAGTAGCAAGTAAACGGCTTTTGTTGGCAAGTATCCATTATGGGACTTTACTGTTTGATTATCTTTTTAACCTCATTGAACAATCTTGACAATGATTCAAGAATTTCATCAGATGTCGGTATTGTGCCGTAGGATAATGCTCCTATTTCAGTGTTATATATGCCTGAGACCTTCTTCCATAACAAGCCAAAATCAATAAACAGTGGTGAGGTGAGGATGTCTGCTTCCTTCCATTTCGGAGGTCTGTCAAACTCATCTTTGTCATGTGCAATAAGAGCAATAAGATCTTTGGCAAAACAGGTTTTGTAATACTCGGCGCACTCCATATCTCGCATAAGATAATACAGATCATAGAAATGTCGGATTTTGGAGGCGACTCCAGCTATGGCATCATCTTCAAATGAGAACCGTATCAGTGATACCACTTTTTCGCAAAGAGTACGCCTCTTATCAAGGACATTAAGCTCAAAAGGTTTCATATCCAGTTCCTCAATCATTGAATCCAATCCGCGTTGCTCCATCATTTCAGATATGAATGGTTTGATTGAACGCCTGACATATGGATAAGGGTTGCTGTAAGTATTTATCTCGATTATCACATGGTTGCCAAGGAAGTTCAAAGACTCCTTTCTGCTGTTCAATACAGATGAATAGCCATGATATGTTTTTCTGAAGCGATTATTTTTTATCGTTACTTCAGGCATGTCAAGTTCTTCCATATCGGCAGTGGTGTCTTTCCCGATTCTTGCCACGAGCTTTTTTGCTGATTTTGGCTCAAACCTTCAAGCAGTACTGCAAAATCGACATCTGAAGAGAACCGTTTGATTAACCCGTAGGCTTTGGAAAGAGATGTACCACCTTTCCATACGATACGCTCTCTTTGCGGATGACGTGACAGCTGTTGGAGTATCTGACAAATCCAATAGTCTTTTTCAACAAACTCCGGTGCCATACCAAGCATCTGGGAAATAGCTTGAATGGCGTTGGAAAACATTTCTCTGTCTGTGTGCAGTTTCATTCGATGTTCCAGTTGTTAGGGTTAATATCTGACGAATCATTCAGACCTATCGAGTAGGTCGATGTCGGATTGAGAGATTGTTTAAGTTCACTGATATATTTATCATTACCGGTTGATTCAAGAATTGCCCCCAGTAGCGCCCTAACTCGCGGAGGATATTTCATAGATAATTTCACGATAGTCGCAAGTCTCTTTTCGTCCAGTTCAGTAATATGCTTCTTTAGAATCCCGATAGACTTATCAACTGTGGTGTCTGGGATTTGTTTTATCAGTTTTATGGAATCAAGTATCTGAAGCAGAGGTATTGAATTGGAGGTGATTTTATTTGGCTGCATTATGAATCGTATTTCATAATTTCCCCGCGTCATCGAGTCTCGACGACGGGAGGTGCCAATTATAATCACATTGGAAATTTGAGAAGTAAGTCCCATCTGATTCCAGACGGCGTACCCCGTGATGTAGCCTGACAATGTTCCATTGTCATACATAAGGTCTTTGACAATCTCACTCGGGGCTGGTCCGATATTCCCGAATACAGATGTTTTTGGCTTATAATATTTACCTCTCCCGACTTTCTCAATCAATCCTAACTTAACCATACGTCCAAGCTTGACCCTGACATTTTCCCACCAATCATGTGGGAAGCCAAGATCTTCAATGGTAAAGACCTTAGTAGGTTCTATACCTGCAATCTTATTTTCGATGAGTTGAGAAGCGACCATTGTGCTACGTCTTGAAATTCAACAGCAAAGTTAATAAAAATGTTCGGTATTCCGTGCGGTTTACCGAACATTTTTGCATTGCGGCCGCGAGAGATTAACTCGGTCAGACCTCGTTGAGCTAAAGGTTGAGCGGGCTACCGGATTGTCGACGGTTAGGCCATCAAAAGCCGACGGTTCAACCGAAGCCGACCACAGCGCCCAAAGCCTGAGAATAAATCAAGGTTCAACCCAGTCATTTTGACCTCTAAATCATGGAAGAGAACGATAATTAATACGTCGAAAATCCTATTGATGATATGATGAACAATCAAGACTGTCATGTCAATAGAGTGGAATAGCTGGAATTATTCAATGAACAAGTTCTTAGTTGCGTGGCTTCGGATTTTTGATTCTGCAGACTAGAAGTTTCATAATTTGTATCTAAATTTGCACCGAAATTACTCGATTGACATTATGATACTACAATTCGGTGTTTTGTTTGCATTTCTCGCCATTGGCGAATTTCTTGTTAATCTCACAGGCATTCCGATTCCGTCAAGCATTATCGGCATGGTGCTCTTGTGCGCATCGCTCAAATTGGGAATTGTGAAGCTGGGATGGGTGGAAAGACTTTCCGGTTTCCTTGTTCATAATCTCGGATTCTTCTTTGTGCCCGCAGGTATCGGTCTCATGAATTGTCTGGGGATAATTGCCGACCAATGGATTCCCATTGTTTTCGCCACTGTCATAAGCACATTCATAATCATTGCTGTTACAGGTTGGGTTCACCAGCTTGTGCGCTCCGCTTCTTCCAAGTTGACTCATAAATTCACAAAGGAGGCTGAATAATGGATTTCCTGCAAAACAAATTTTTTCTCATAGCACTTACTTTCGGCTTCTACCTCGGCGCGCAGCTCCTTCAGAGACGCATCGGAATAAAGCTGCTCAATCCTATCCTGATTGCAATAGCTGCAATGATTGTTTTCCTTCTGATATGCGATATCGACTACGATGCCTATAAAAAGGGAGGTGAATACATCGACTTCTGGCTCAAGCCTGCGGTGGTTGCCCTCGGTGTACCTCTCTACAAGCAGCTTTCGTCCATAAAACGGCAACTTCTTCCGCTTCTGCTGTCAGAACTTGCAGGATGTGTTGCCGGTATTGTAAGCGTAGTACTTCTCGCCGATTTATTCGGTGCCACTCGTGAAGTTGTCATCTCGCTTGCGCCAAAGGCGGTCACAACACCCATAGCCATGGAGATCTCAAATGCCATGGGAGGTATTGAATCCCTCACTGCTGCGGTGGTAGTGGCCACCGGGATTTTCGGAGGAATGACCGGGTTTAAAATTGTAAAAATGAGCCATATCCATTCGCCCATTGCAGGTGGCTTGTCTATCGGTACGGCAGCACACGCTGTAGGCACCTCCGCAGCTATGGAACGCAGCGAACGCTTTGGTGCATTTTCATCAATAGGGCTGACACTAAACGGTCTCTTCACTGCTCTTCTCGCTCCAATGATTCTGGGGTTGCTCGGATATTCCATGTAGAACATAGTAACGAATAGCCGTCCGTGGCGGTCTTTTTTTCTGTCCGATGACGGTCCTAAATCGTCATTTTTAGGCACGAACCTTTAGCTCGCTGCAACTTGATTGCAGCAAAAAACCGCAGAATCGATTGATATTCTGCGGTTTGTCTTGATTTTGTCTTGTGTCGTCCGAAAGGTGTCCGGAACACTTAGTGGAGCTGGAGGGACTTGTTCCTTACGCTCTAAATGCACTTATATCAACAAGTTGCAACAACGCTAATTTGTTGTGCCACTAATTTGCAACCTAATTTTATGAACTACTTGTCACCTCTTGTGACATGGCTTTTGTAGGTTCTTTTGCTTATGCAAAGATAATACTTTTTCCGCTGATATTCAAGTCCGAGGGTTCATTTTAACCATTCTTAGGCAGACTGTTAAAATGTTCATCGACCTCTCCATTTATCAATCCGTTCTCTTATGGCTGCCTGAGGTAGTCGGGAATTTAATGCCATGAGCTCTTCAAGTTTAGTAGCTGCATCAATAGATGATATAACGGAGTTAGCGACCATTTCATCAAAAAGGAATAGAATGCCATGTACCTCGATTGATTGTTGTTCGGCGTACTTGCGAAGGCGCCTGTCGCCTGTCAGCATTGGCACATTGTTCTTTCTTGCGTAATAGCATACCGAGCAATCGGGGATAGACAGGTTGCCGGAAACTGCTGAATACTCCTCAACAATCTCAGAGACCTCCTTCGACGTGAAACTATCTACCTTGATTTTGCCCGATGCAACCATTTGATTGAATACCTCCTTTTGCTCCGGATTGATTATCTCCGCTGCTACGAAATCCACAGTATGAATTTCGTATTCCAGCTCACACATTAGTCCAAGCAGACCAATGGAGTTCATATCAATGAAGATATTTGTGTCGTTTACGATTATCTTCATTGGTCAGACAAGTTGCAGTTGGGCCTTTACGTTATCGACTGAGGTGTTCAGCAGTGCCGCCGCTTTTGAGAAAGAAATTATCTCATCGGCAAGCGCACGATACACCATTCTTACGAATCGTCCGGAGGTTTCAGGAATCGCAAGCGAACGCTCTACCAACGAATTGAAATCCGGGAAAATCTTCTTCTTTTTAAGGTAACCTTCATATCGTCGTCCGGTAATGACTCCATTATGTGCCAATGATTCCATTATAGAATCGATGGAAATACCATACTGCTTTTGAATGTCGGTCAGTTCAGCCAATGATATATCATGTCTGCTTTTTCCGAGCCTTGATTTCAGAACCTCAGAAGGCAGAAGTATCTCTCTGGCAAAAATGTTGCAGGCATCTTCCATGACTTTATTTGAAACATCATCACCAAACTTCATCAGAAGATGACCAAACTCGTGAAGAAGAGTGAAGCGTTTCCTCTCGGAAGTCAGATTGCAATTTATGACAATCAAAGGGATATTGTCATTCGCATATCCGCTTAATCCCTCGAATGATTCAGATTCGGACACCTCGATGATCTTAATACCGTTATCCTCCAAGACCTCGATAACATTGGAGATACCATCGACACCTAAACCGAGTTTTTGCCTGACTGAATTGGCAAAGGCTATCACGTCACCATCATTGGTAATCTGTTTGTGCTGAAGACTAAATGAAGACGAAACTCCGGAGAGTTGTTCAACTTCCAGATAGCGTTCAAGTTCCTCGCGCACTTTCTCCTTGACTGCAAGCGCATCCTTTTCTGAGAATCTGCTCTTTTTGCGGAACATCACCTTGTCAACTTCCACAGTAAAAGGACGGAATAAATAATCAGGTTTTACGCCGAGAACCCTGCCGAGAGAAATCAACATCCGGCTATCAGGCATTGACTGACCTTTTTCATACTTGTTGATAGCCTGACGTGACACACTGGGCTGAACCGACTGACCCAGCTCTTCCATGCTTATTCCTTTAATCAGCCGCGCTTGATTGAGCCTGCGACCGAATATATTTGAAGTGTCCTTACTCATATTGACTTGTTTTGGTTGACAAAGTTACTGAATATTTCTCACATGTCAACTATATTCAACCCGAAAAAGTTCATTATCAGATGAAATTTGGCTTTACCCATGAACATGGTATATGCAAATTATGAGCTTCGTGCGGCGGAGCATTCATCATCAATGGTGGCGATGACGCCGTCAGAAGGTGACGGTGCGCGCACTGACACCTTTTGACCGCCTCCCGCCAATGGACAACTGCGGAACACCGAGACCCGGCAACGCCTCCGAGATAAGCAACGGCTACGCTGATGCCTACTCTGAGACTGATTGCCGCTCCTCCGTGTTCAGTATCGCTGTTGCCTGACAAAGATTTTACGGTAGCTCTGCCAGTCTTCGATTTTTAATAGGGATCAAGTCTGGTCGTCTCTACTTATTTTCCCGTTGCGAGAGGCATAGCCAGACCCGACTGTCTTCTTTTGGCTGAAGCCGTGTGAGGCGTTTGCCGATGGCCGCTCTACCTCACACCGCTTTCATCCTATTTGAGTCGGCTCACACCGATGATTGTAACTGAAGCGGAGGTGAGCATCGGAGACGCTGCTTTCACCTTTCCGTTCCATTGCCACTCATCCATGTGCAGTACGCCGACTTCCTAAAATAATATCTATGGCTATGCCACTCTTCACTTGTGATTGCAGTCCACGGGTCGAGACAGTGATAATCCGACTTCCTTGCGTTGTCGGCTCATCACAGACTCGCCCTGCCGGGACTGAGCAGTGCAATTTTACAGAGAAAGATGTAGTATTGGATACGGGCGACCGGCATCGTCAGATTCATCTCTTGATATTATACGGAATCCTTTTAGTTTGTAGAAATTCAAAGACGAAAGGTTCTGTTCGTTAACATCGACCTTTGTCGCTCCCTCCTGTTTTGCAAATTCAACGAGGGCTGATCCATAGCCCTGTCCGCGACGGTCACTGTCTATAAAGAGCATTTCGATTGAGTTATGACTCATGCCGATGAATCCGGCATATACTCCATTGTCAGCAATAGCGTAAAGATTTACATTCGGAAAATAGTTAGGAATCAGCATCGTCTTTATCTCATTAAAATCTTCAACTCTCAGAAAACTGTGAGTAGCCAGAACAGAACGCTCCCATATTCCGGCGAGCGTTTCATAATCAACTTCGTTGCATTTTACTATTTCCATAACACAAAATTAGCTATTATTCACTGGATTCATGCAGGTTGCGTATATCATTTTCATTCATTTAGGCATTTAGACATATCGGTTATGTTGATGCCCGTTTTCACCGGCGCGGAAACTTTGCTCCAGTTATTATGCAGTCATATCAACATAGGAAGTGTTGCTTGCTCGTTGACACGGCAGCGTGCGGAGACAAAGAAGGGCTGTTTGCCTTTTGACTGAAAAATCTCCAGACCTGCGGCTCGTATTTTTAAGCCAAAGGGCGAACAGCCCTTCTTTG
>ERZ773136.3876-NODE-3876-length-10495-cov-21.382184_pt1 | contig 10495 bp, 3 predicted proteins | sample MGYA00580855_ERZ773136 | MGnify/ENA primary metagenome ERZ773136 (study PRJEB29015, sample SAMEA2737860) | human gut metagenome | biome: human gut; feature: human-associated habitat; material: faeces | place: China | collected 2012 ... | reverse complement strand
ATACTTATGTGTATGTGTTGTCTCTGATGTTCCAGATGGTGTATATACCATATAGAAAAGATTGATTGCATCTCCCTTTGTTACAGTTACAGCACCCTTAGCAACATCTACTGTTAATGTACCATCAGAACCAACTTTTTTGCTTGTTCCATTAACTTTTACGCCCTTACCAGAAGCTGCCGTTGTTCCGCCAAATACAAGTGTAAGCTTTCCAGCGGATGGTGCTGTGAACTTAATACTTGTTGATGACTCCATCTTAAGGCATTTTGTAAGTGTAAGACCGTTGTATGTTGCTGTACCTTTATTTGTTGCTATGCTTCCTGTAATACTATAGAAGTCACTTGTTGTTCCTGATTCTGTAAAGTTATGTACCTTTGCATCTCCTGATACCGGTGTGTCAGGTGTAACAGGTGTATCTTTTCCAATAGCTGGAATAACTGCTGTTTCATTATAACCACATCCTGTACATGTGCGGCTCTTAAGACCTTCTTCTGTCTCTGTTGCAGGTGTAACAACTACCCACTCACCATATGTATGTGTATGTGAAGTGCCAGATACGCTTCCACCACCTACTGATACAAGAGATGTCTTGTATGCATTAAGCTTATCCTTTAATGGCCTGTTGAGTGAATAGCTTGTATCATCAACACTGTTATCAAATGTCCACTTGAAATCTCCGCCCATAATACGTCCTGCATACTTAGTTACAATTGAAGGAACATCTGCAGGTGCATCAATATCAGCAGTATCAACACCTAAATCAACCTTAGTATCAAAATTAGAATATGTCTTTCCACCCTGCTTTGCCTTATAAGTTGAAGGTACTGTTTCACTTCTTGATGTTGCAAGATATGCATCGAAATCAGTTGCACTTGCAGTTGTTGTACCAGCATCCGAATTAGCATATATAACAGACTTCTGACCTTCCATATAGTTGTTGTATGCCTTGATGACACCACCATTCTCTCCTGAGAATATTCCACCTGCCAGAACATCACTTCCCTGCATTGAACTGAGCATTGGATAATTACAGTTTCTGAAATAGTTAGCCTCTACGAATGCCTCACTATCCTTTGCAGCGCCTACACCATATTTAGAATTACCATCATAGTAGTTATTATATACATGAACTGACATTGTTCTGATACGAGGATGTCTTGAATCAGAATGGTCAAACCAGTTATGGTGATATGTAATCCAGTTCTCACCTGACTCTGACTTCATGCCACAAAGTGACATCTTTCCTGAATCCCAGAAATGATTGTAAGATACTGTCACATACTGAGAATTATCCTTTAAATCCATAGAGCCATCGCCCTTAGCCTGGTCACCATCTGAACCAGCATTACCATAGAACACATCGTTGTTATGTACCCATACACCAAGTGACTGCTTAAGAGATATACCATCTCCGTCGCCTCCACCGCCCCAGTTCATAAGACCAAGGTTTCTTACTTCTATGCCTGTTGACTGGAATACAGCCACACCTGCTTCATATAAAGTAGCATCATCACCAATACCCTCAAATGTTACGTTAGCTGCTCCCTTAACACCAATTGCATATGCTGATGATACATCTTTGCAGGCAAGTCCGCTTAATGTAACCTGACCTATAATACGGATAGCAACTGGCTGGCAGTTATTCTTAGCCTTAATTGCCTGTGTAATAGCTGCTACACCTGTATATTCTGTGTTACCAATCTTCATCTTAACTGTATTCTTATTAGCTTCTGTAACATAAAGAACAGATGCATTAGACTTTAATGTACCATCGTTGTTATATGCACCAACGCCATTCTTTACCGGTGAATTACTTGAAAATGTGAATCCGCTTCTGTCATGTGCTTTTACAGTAAGCTTATCTGAAACGATAGCAGCTGCTGTATTCTCCTTGCCATTGTTCAGCGGAACAATCTTCATAACATAATCGCCTGCTTTTAATCCTACAGCATCCGCTCTCATGTAAGACGGATACTTTCTGATAAGCTCATCGTCCAACTGGACATAAGCTGAATCTGAGGCACTTGCAGACTTAACATATACATTGTAACCTGTAGCTCCTGTTACAGGTGTCCATTTAACATATGCTGTCTCAAGCCAGCCTGATGCTTCTGTTATTGCGCCAGAAGCTGCATGTACTGGATTCATGTCAAATACTATAACTGACACTGCCACCATTACACATGCAAGTAATGCACTCATAAACTTTTTTACTTGCTTTTTCATTTTTCCTCTCCTTTTCCATTTTATGCACATTTTTGTGCAAATTTGATATGTTTTATTCACAAATCAAATTCATATTAACATTATTGTACAATATTTTCAACCGCATTTTACATGTTAGAGAAAATTTTTCGTCATTTCAACACATTATTTCTTTTCCTAAAGCAAATGAATATACAATTTTTTCTTTTACAGTTTTTCCGGTAAGCTGTTCCAGCGCTTTTGCATAGTAATCAAGCTGGATTGCGTATCTTTTGACAAGCTCTTTTTCCCCCGCTTTGCCCTTCATAACCCTGTCAGTCTTATAATCAACAATCACAAGTTCTCCGTCCTCTTCAAAACACAAGTCAATTATACCCTGTATAAGCTGTCCTTCGTACTCAAATACAAAAGGCTGTTCTCTTCTGACACTGCCACAGTTCACCGCATTTGCAACTCTCCTGCCTGTATCTGATTGTACAAATGTATATATATCCCACGGATTGACACTTTTCACCTGTAATTCATTCATCTTGCCTGTTTCTAACATTCTGTTAATATCTGCTTTAACTCCATCAAGGTTCACACTCACTGAATAGTCAAGACATTCCATAACCCTGTGATATGCGCTACCACGCTCATTAGCAGCAAGCTGCACTTCCTCACCGCTTATGAACTTTGGAATTATGCTGTTTGTCTCATCACATTCTTCCTTTTTAAGTGCTGCCTTCACAGATTCATCCATGTAAGCATTTTCCTCTGAATCATCATCCGCCTGCATAGCCTTAAGCTGCGAAACCGTCAGCTTCATCCTGCCGGCTGCGTTATCAGCAGGAACATATTCCGGAAGCTCATCTAATAAAGGATAAGACACAACTTCCTTAATTTCATCAGCCAGTTCCCCGATTCCAACAACATTCGCTACACCAGCCAGCTCTCCGGATTCATCCGCATCAGCCAAGGAATCCTCTCCGGCATCAACCATAACTTTAAAGCTGCCTTTCAATTTATCTGAATCCATAAGGCACACCGGCATTATCATATCAAGATAGTTCTTTATATTCTCACTGTCTGCGAAAGACAACATTCCATCTGCTTCAAGCTGCTTTGCACTTCCCCTGTATTTCTCAAGTGTCTTGTCTGCATCTTTTACAACTCCAGTGATTATCAGCTTTTCTCTTGCTCTTGTCATTGCAACATAGAGAAGTCTCTCTTCTTCTGATATCGACTCCCTTACAATTCTTCTTGCCATGGCACCTTTTATTATGGTAGGTGTCTTGGTTCTTCTTTCAAGATCAACATAATCAACTGCAATTCCTAAGTTCTGGTCTACAAGCACCGGCGCTGTTGCATCCATAAAGTTAATGCTCTTATGCGCTCCAGCAAGTATTACAATCGGAAATTCCAGACCTTTGCTCTTATGAATACTCATAATTCTTACAAGATTCTCATTATCAAGACTGGCAGCCCCCTCTGCAAAATCTTCGTCAAACTTCTTAAGTCTTTCAATATATCTTAAGAAATTAAACAGACCTGAATAACTTGATTTGCCGTATCCTGCTGCTCTTTCCAGCAGAACATTTAAGTTAGCCTGCCTCTGTGCTCCGGCAGGCATTGTACCCACATAATCGTAGTAGCCTGAATCATATATTATCTCCCAGCACAGATCATATAGTGACTCAACGCTGCTCTTGTCACGATATTCTGTAAGCTTTGCAAGAAATAATGCACATTTTCCGGACAACTGCTTAACATCCGGCTCCTGCATCTTCCCAGCTTCACCAAGCACTGCAACTGCTTTCAAATGTTCATACAGATTATTATGCACATTCGTATCCACATGCTCTCTGCCAAGCTTTCTTACCATTCCAAGCTCTGCTGCCGTAAATCCTCCAAAATAAGACATCATTGCCGCCGCAAGGCTTATCTCCTGAACCGGATTATCTACTATTGTAAGCATGCTTAAGATTACCTGTATCTCACGCACACTGAAATATCCTGTTGACGAGTCAGTATACGCCGGTATCCCCCTATCCATAAGGGCATCTGCAAATGTATCTGCCCAGCCTGTCACTGACCTTGTAAGAATTACTATATCCCTGTATTCTGCCGGTCTATATACATTTTCATCTGCATCATACACATTTACACCAGAAGAAACTATTCCCTCAATCAGCTTTGCAAGCCTGTCAGCCTCAAGCTCTCTTGTTGTAGCTTCTTCTTCATTTTCTGAAGATATAAGAATAACGTCTGTACTCTTGTTGACTTCATCACCGTAATTACTGTCACTGTATTCAGGATATGGAAATCCCGCATTAAGCCTTACAGATTCGTCATACCCGATTCCCGAAAAATTCTTATTCATAATATGACTGAACACATCATTGGCACATTCAAGCACATTCTCACGGCTTCGGAAATTCTTCTGTAATTCAATTCTTACATTATCACCAGTCTCGCCATATGTATCGTACTTCTCTATGAAAAGCTCCGGGCATGCAAGACGGAACTTGTATATGCTCTGCTTTACATCACCAACCATGTATATATTGTTATTCTCACCTGTCAGTCTCGTCTTTGACACCGCATTAAGAATAACCTCCTGCAACTGATTGGAATCCTGATACTCGTCTATTAGTATTTCTTCAAATCTGTCTGCAAGCTTGTCAGCAGTCTCTGTATACACAAGCTTTCCGTCTTCTTTCTTTACAAGTATTGAAAGTGCAAGATGTTCCATATCGTTAAAATCAATTATACCCTTCTCCCGCTTCACCTCCGAAACACGCTTTGCATACACCTTTGCCACTTTAAGAAGAGTCCGTATCTGAATACCTGCTCCCTGCATGTCTTCAAATATTCCATCATCGTCTTTTAAGAATACCTTGTCATTAAGCCGTCCTATATAATCTTTAAACAGCTTTCGCTGCCCCTTGACATATTCCTTAATATCTGGGTCTGCTCCTGCATCCTTCTTTCTTGACAGGGCTTCAAATGAAAATATTCTTATTCTTCTGCCAAGTTCTCCAAAATCCTGTGAATTAATCATCTCATTAATTCCAAGCAGGTCAGACTGCAAAGCACTTGTATATGCTGCAGGTCCTGCCGGCTCAGAACAGATATCTACTAATCGGTTGTATTTATCACGATAATCAAGAAGTGCATTTTTAATGGAATCATACAGCTCCTTAATTGCCGGATTATCGTAAGTCTCATCATCATAAACTAACATGCACTCGTCAAACCACTCATCAATCCACGGATTGCTTCGTGAAAAACGGTATATTTTATCTATAATGCTCACAAGCCCTGAATCGTCCCGTCCCATGCCAAATGCATCAACAAGATTAAAGAATTCTTCATCTGCTTCGGCATAGAATTCCTCAAGCACATCTTCCAACACATCATTTTCAATAAGCTTCTTCTCACCCTCGTCCATTATCCTGAACCCCGGATCCAGATTAACCTCTGGAAAATGATTTCTGATTATCCATAGACAGAAACTGTCTATCGTTGTTATCTGTGCGTTGTTAAGCAGTGTTATCTGTCTTAAAAGGTTCACATCACCCGGATTCTCGTCAAGCATTGAGTCAAGTGCTTTTCTTATCTTGTCTTTCATCTGGGCTGCTGCCGCCTTTGTAAATGTAACAACAACCAGCCTGTCTATATCTATATTCTTGTCAGGGTCTGTAATCATGGAAATGATTCGCTCTACCAGAACAGCAGTCTTTCCTGAACCGGCAGCCGCCGAAACCAGCACATTACAGTCTCTTGTATCAATCGCGCTCTTCTGCGCCGGTGTCCATTTTCTTTCCATTCTCATCAACCCCTTCCTTTATATTATTCCATAACACTTCATCATCGAATTTCTTTAATTTTCTGTAATTGCAGCCCGGCAAATCCACAGAAAATCCGCACACTGCCCCATAAGGACATCTGTCACAGCTTGAAAACTGTCCGTCTTTATAAGGACTTCTCCTGATATCACCGCCTGCAATTCTATCCGCGGTATCAACCGCCCTTACATCAACGAATCTTCCAAGCATATTAAACTGCTCTGTATTCATCACCTTGCTTCTTCGTGAGTCAAATCCGCCGTCAGCCTTTCTGCTAACTGGAATATTAAGTGATGTACCCTCGTTATTGTCCATCTTCTCGGCAATATCCTTATCCGAATTAACCATTCCTTTAAGTCGCAGTTCACCCTTAATCTTATCCTCTATCTCTTCTGCACTCTCTGTTGTCGCAGATACAATCGGGTCACTTATGTTATAGTAGAACACTCCGGCAGGAATCACATTTTTACCCGGACGCATCTTTGCCACAAGCTTCATTGCCGCTTCCATGTAGACCATAAGCTGGATATCAATTCCGTAGTAGGTCTTTACTATGTTGAAATCCTTCTTTCCTGTCTTGTAATCGATAATTCTTACATATACATCTGTGCCGTTTTCGCATATGTCAACGCGGTCAATTGTTCCGCTCATAAGCTGCTTTCTGTCTCCGTCTCCGACTTCCATATTAAACTTATGCTCGAATACAAATGGCACGAAATCACCACATTTTAACTGCTTACCCATCGCCCATATAGTACGGTCTGCAAGGTCTTCCATTCGCTTAATCATGAATGAATTACGGCTTGAATCCTTAAGGATACTGTTCTGGTATATGTCAGTAATTGCAGAAACACTTCTTTTTACCATCTCGCGGCGCTTCTCCTCTGATATCAGATAGTACGACTCACCGTTTTTCTTGATTTCATCGCACACCTCACGGATAACCGCATGCAATACGACGCCGAAGTTTACCGGTGAAAATGTGAATTCTTCCCTTTCCTTCAAATCAACTCCATACCTTAAGTAATATCTCAATGGACACTCTGCAAAGTTCTCAAAAGATGTGACGCTTCCGACAAGCCTTCCGCCAGTAAGTGAATCAATAATATCCTCATCTACATTTGCAGCAGTTTCAGTCTGTTCATAGCTGTTAGCCGCCCGCGGTATTGTCACATATGAATTCTGCTGTGCCGTGTCTTTGTAAGATAACTTAAGGCACTGTGGAAACATTTTTCTCATGCTTCTTATAATATAAGATGGCATAAGTGCTGCACCCTCACTGTTTTTCACAGCATATGACATGTACAGCTTTTCCGCACTCTTCGTCATAATAAGATACAGATAGAATCTCTGTGTAAATGCTTTCTCTCTTACGGAAGCGGACATAACAATCCCATTATCCTCAAGATACTCCCTGTCGCTTTCTGACAGAACGCTTCTTGAATCAGCCTTTTTAGGTACATTGCCGTCATTGATTCCGACAAAGAACATGACCTTGATATTGTCAAGACGGGTTCTTTCTATATCTCCGATAACAACGCAGTCGTTGGTCTGCGGAATAAGTCCTATCTTGATCTCCTGAAATCCTGACGCAAGTATCTTGTTAAATTCTTTAATACCAACCTTCTCGCTTCCAAGAAGGGCATACATTTTATCTAATACTTCTATAACTTTCTTATATAACTGCGCATATTCATCACCAGTGTACTCGCTGTCATTAAGCACACTTACCTTCTGCTCCATATCTTCACGCACAAGGAATTCGTAAAGAGCCTTTACCATATCTGCAACATTAGATTCCTTTGACTTAAGCACTTCTTCCAATGGATCCAACATATCCGTTATCATTGTTCTTAGTGAATTAAGCTTCTCAAGGTCAGTATTATTGACTGTTCCCCTGAACTTTCTTATCCATGGTTCATGCCATTTTCCCCTGCCTCTGATTCCAACTGCAACACAGTAATTGTCTAACAGATCGATATCTTCGCGCTCCATTCCGCTCATTCCGGTTCTTAGGAATCCTAATATGCTGTCATAGCTGTAATTATTCTCTATTATTCCAAGTGCACCGTTAATTGCCGCAATAAATGGATTGTCCGTCACATGGCGCTTGTAATCTAAGAAATATGGTATATCGTTCTGCTTTAATATATTAGCCGCCAGTTTGCCGTAGCCATCCATGTCCGCAGTAACTATCGCAATCTCGTTATATCTGTATCCGCACAGTCTTGTAAGTCTTATTATTTCTCCTGCTGCAAATGTTAATTCTTCCTTGGCAACAGCTCCCTCATATATAACTATGTTGTCAGTCTTCTGATTAAATCTTCCCGAATTGTTTCTGAAAAGATTCTGTTCCAGGAAATCCAGTTCTTCTGAATTCTTAAATCTTGAATTAACATTTACAATTACATTCTTTCCCGGTACTACTTTTCCTGCAATATACACAGGTTCAAGGACTTTCACATGTTCTTCATCGCATATCTTATAAAGCTTTGATACGCAGTCCTTACTCATGAAAAAAAGTTCTTCCCTGCCTCTTACTGAATTTTCACGCTCAGATGCATCAATTGTCAGAGAAACATATATCTTCGGACACATTGATAAAAGAATTGTCAGTAAATTATACTGAACCGGCGTAAATCCTGTGAATCCGTCAAATGCTATCTCGCAATTCTTTATTCTCTCTGACTCTGTAACCTTACTGCATAATTTATCCAGTATTTCTTCTTTAGTTATATAGTTTTTGTCTATGTACTCAGCAAACGCATTGTATACAAGTACGATATCATCAAGCTTATACTGAAGTGCTGCACTTCCCTCTGAATCACTGTATGCTGCACCTGCCGCATTCTGCATAACATCCGGCTTGATATCATACTGAAGCATTTCCGATATAACAGACTTCATCTCTGACACAAATCCTGTATTAGACAGATTACTTCCAAAATATTTTAATCTGTCCTTGTTCTGCTCCAAAACTCTTTTAATAATCAGATTCTTTCCTGTATCGTCAAGGACTTCAAGATTATCCTCACCCACTTCCTCAAATACTTTATACGCAAGCCTTTCAAAGCTCACAACATCTATATTAAGTATTCCTTTTCTTGGATGCATGGACACCAGTCTTTTCTGAATTGCCATAGTGTACTGCTCCGGCACAACAACTATATAATTCCTGTCAGGATTCTTCATTGACTCTTCAATTATATGCGTATACAGATAGTGCGATTTACCCGCACCTGAGCTTCCCAGAATTAATTGTAATGACATGTGTTACTCCCCTAATCTTTCTATAATAGACTTTACCATCATTTGCTTTACCATAATGCACTTTTTCATATCATGTCTCATCATGGTTCGAAATCAACCGCTTCATATTCCACCGTATCTGAATAGTCCCACCATTCTCCCTGATAGCCTGTAAATCCGTTATTTTCCATAGCATTCTGTAGAATCATCACATTTTTCACAGCCTCTTCATCTTCTATATCAGAATAATCTCTATCTGCTTTTAGAGAGAAATCATCAAATTCTGTCGGCATTGATATAACAGTTCCATCAGCAGCAACCATTGTAATATCCACTGTTCCTCCAAGATTATGCTTTTTCATTCCGTTAGCCGGATTTGCCACATAGTTAGGGTCCGGATATACTTCCCATAATTTCTGCTGTGCCTCAAACGGTCTGTATGCATCCCAAATCTTTAAGCTGTACCCATGCTGCTTCAATTCCTTTTGTACCTGTGCCAGTTTCTTAACAGTTCCATATCGGAGGTATGCTTCCGTGAAATCGTATATCTTTACCCCTGTAAAGTTATTCTCTGTTGCATATCTTAATTCCACATATATGTCTGGTATATATTTCTTAACAATTACATATTCGTCATCCTCTGGTTCTTTTTCAGTTGTAATCTCCTGTGTTATAATTTCCTGTGCTGCAGTCTCCTGTATGTTCACCATCTCTTTTTCTGATACATCATCCGTTGTGACATTTTTCTTTTGTCCACACGCTGTCATGCCTGCCGATATAATCACTATTACTGCAAATGTTTTGATAAATTTACTGTTCATAATCATTCACCTCTTCATAAACCTACTATTTCATCATATTTAACAATTTAGTAGGTTTTTTTCAAGCTATTAGTTGGTTTATAATGCTTCTTCCTAACTTGAAGACCTACTAAACAAACACCATTCACACTTTTAGTAGGTCTTTTCCTTATACATCTATGGCATTAGACAGCTTTAGTTAGCAAAAAAGCCCACTATATGGACATAAAACATCAAGTTAGTAGGTTTTTTCCTGTATTCTCATTAATTTCACTCGAAATTTGCGCTTAATAAACCTACTATTTCATCATATTTAACAATTTAGTAGGTTTTTCAAGCTATGCACTAATTTAATGAGTCAAGTCCAAATTTGTGTGTAAATTCATCTTTCAGTTATGTGGTTTTATCTAC
>ERZ773136.3874-NODE-3874-length-10501-cov-2.834482_pt1 | contig 10501 bp, 7 predicted proteins | sample MGYA00580855_ERZ773136 | MGnify/ENA primary metagenome ERZ773136 (study PRJEB29015, sample SAMEA2737860) | human gut metagenome | biome: human gut; feature: human-associated habitat; material: faeces | place: China | collected 2012 ... | reverse complement strand
TCCTCAATAATATTGTTTGGGGTAGAAGCCCCTGCGGTAATACCTACGTTATCGATGGACTCAAAACATGTGACATCCAAATCTTTTACAGTTTGTATATAGTAAGTATTGTTGCATTCGTTTTTACATATTTCAAACAACTTCTGCGTATTGGAACTATTTCTGCCCCCTATGACAATCATGGCGTCCACATCACGGGCAATCTTTGCTGCCTCAGTCTGTCTTTCCTCGGTGGCATTGCAGATTGTATTTAAAACAATTATATCATAACCTTTTTTATTTATAATTTCAACTAATTCTTGAAATTTATTGTAATTAAATGTCGTTTGTGCTACAATACATACCTTTTTCCCAGATTCTGCCTGATATTTTTCTGCTTCTTCCGGGGTTGAGATCACAGCCGTATGCGGATCAAGCGACCAGCTTTTGATTCCTTTCACCTCAGGATGTTTTTCATTTCCAATAATTACAATCTGTGCTCCATCGGTACTGTATTTTTCCACAAGGCGGTGTATCTTTAACACAAACGGACAGGTTGCATCCACAAGTGTATAACCCAGTTCTTTTATTTTTCCGGATATTCCCTTTTCCACTCCATGTGCACGAATGATAACTGTTCCACCCTGCGGTGCCCTCTCTTCAAGTTCTTCAACGCTCTCTAAAACAGTCACTCCTTTTTCTTCCAGGTCATGCACCACTTCTTCGTTGTGAATGATCGGGCCAAACGTATAGATCGGCTGATTTTTGCTGATACTCTTTTCTAACTGCTCATATACGGTATCGACTGCACGCTTCACGCCAAAACAAAAACCCGCACTTTTTGCCAATGTTACTTTCATATTTTCAGATTTCCTTTTTATACTTCCTTTTCTGCCTTCAGATAAACCTGATAAATGGCATCTACCACTTCATCAATATTCATTTCCGAGCTGTCAACTAAAACAGCATCCTCTGCCTGACAGAGCGGTGATGTTTCGCGGTGCATATCGCGGTAATCGCGGTCGATGATATCTTTCTCAATTTCCGCAAGATCACAGCTTACACCTTTTTCCGTCAATTCATCGAAACGACGTTTCGCACGTGTTGCCGAACTTGCTGTCAGATAAATTTTCACCTGGGCATCCGGAAGCACACATGTTCCGATGTCCCTTCCATCCATAATCACATCTGCTGACTTTGCAAGCTGACGCTGCAGCTCAACTAACTTTTCGCGGACTACCGGATAAACGCTTGTGGATGATGCCATATTTCCAACTTCCTCATTACGGATCACACCATTTACATTCTCTCCGTTTAAAAGTACCTGCTGTTCGCCGTTTTCATAGGTAATCGTAACATCTACATCCGGACAGGCAGCCGCAATTGCACTCTCATCTTTTGCATCAATATCATGCTGTAAAAAATAATACGCCATTGCGCGGTACATTGCTCCCGTATCCACGTAGATAAAACCAAGTTTTTTTGCCAGGCGCTTTGCGATCGTGCTTTTTCCTGCCCCTGCCGGTCCGTCAATTGCAATATTCATACTCATTTTTTATTCCTCCTTCTATCTTAACCAGATATGCTTTTTGCATCTTGCAAAAGCATAATTTTTAAATGCCTTATTTTTCTGTCTGCGCAGCAGATACCCCCGCAAGATATCCAGTCGACCAGGCAATCTGTAAATTATAACCACCTGTCATCGCATCAAGGTCTAACACTTCTCCACAGAAATATAAATGCGGTACCAGTTTTGATTCCATCGTGGACGGATTCACTTCCTTGACCTTTACGCCACCCTTTGTGATAATTGCCTCATTAAAATCGCGCAGTCCGCAAAGTGTAACAGGAAATGCCTTGATCAGTCCGATAAAATATCTGCGTTCTTCTTTTGTGATCTCATTGACTTTCTTCTCCGGATCGATTCCGCTAAGTTCAAGCATTACCGGGATCATTTTTGCCGGGAAAAGTCCTCCAATCGAGTTTTTAAACTGTTTATTTTTTGCCTCATCAAACTCCCTCAGCAGGCGATGGTCTAACTGTTCTTCGCTAAGTGCCGGCTTTAGATCTATAAACATGGAAAGTTCTCCTACCGTAAGAGACGGTTTTATCGCCGCACTTGCCGACAAAAGCAATGGTCCGCTGACGCCAAAATGCGTAAACAACATCTCGCCGAACTCCTGATATAACAATTTCTTTCCATTTAAAATACGCACTTCTACATTTTTTAAAGCCAGTCCCTGCATCTGCTGCACATATCCCTCTTTTGCAAGAAAGGGAACAAGCGACGGATGGATATCCGTTACCGTATGCCCCATCTCCTTTGCAAAGCGGTAACCATCCCCGGTAGATCCGGTTGTCTGATAGGAAAATCCGCCTGTTGCAACGATCACCGCATCTGCCTGCATTGTAGTGCCGTCTTCTAACTTCACCCCGGTGACAACATTCTGGGACATATCATCCACAGACAGTTCCTCTAACAGGCTCTGCACCTGTGTATGCAGCATTATCTTTACTTTTTTCTCTTTCAGCACTTTTTGTAATGTGGCGATCACATCTGAAGAATGATCTGAAACAGGGAACACTCTGTTTCCACGTTCTATTTTCGTCCGAAGTCCGTTTCTTTCAAAAAAATCAATTACTCTCTGATTATCATAAGAATAAAACGCACTGTACAAGAACTTTGCATTGGTCATGATATTAGCAAAGAGATTATCCATATCTCCTGCATTGGTGATGTTGCAGCGTCCTTTCCCGGTGATATATAGTTTCTTTCCTAATTTTTCATTTTTCTCAAGCAGTGTAACCTGACTTCCCGCTTCTGCTGCAGCGATCGCAGCAAACATTCCAGCCGGTCCTCCACCTATTACAATGATTTTATTCATGAAAATCGCTGTCTCCTATTTTAGCATATCGCATTTTTATCGAATCATCAATCGCATTGATCTCATCATTTTCATAAACCTGATATTCATCCCAGATTCCTTCTAACATTTCTAACGTCTTTGCCACATCCCTCTGCTTTTTCATACAAAGAGCAACGATCAGGGCATTGATCACACTGAGTGGTGCAACCAGTGAATCGACAATAGAAGCCATGTCACTGTCCGCGATCAGGTTGCAGGAAGAATATAAATTCATTGGCGAATGTACACTGTCTGTTAATGTAATAACTTTCGCACTGCGGTTGTTCGCAAACTCCATTGCTTTTAGTGTACGCATGGAATATCTTGGAAAACTGATACCAATGATCACATCTTCTTTTCCGATACGTACCATCTGTTCAAAGATCTCACTAGAACTGCTTGTCTGTATCAGATGTACGTTTTCAAACATCAGAGTAAAATAAAATGCCATAAATGACGCAAGCGGTGCACAGCTTCTGATTCCTATTATATAAATGTGTTTTGCATGTAAAATGGTATCCACCGCCATTTCAAATGCTGTCTGGTCTATTTTTTCCAGTGTACTGTTAATCTTTTCCGCATCTGACTTTAAAACAGATTCTAATATTTTTGACTGGCTGATCCTGCCATAGGTAACTTCCATACGCTGGATAGAATTTAATTTATTACGCACCAGTTCCTCTAAGGCACTCTGAAATTCAGGATATCCCCGATAACCAAGGTGCATGGCAAAGCGTACTACCGTGGATTCACTGACTCCGACTACCTCACCTAATTTTGCTGCTGTCAAAAATACTGCTTTATCATAGTTATCCGTAATATAAGTGGCAAGCAGTTTCTGTCCCTTGCTCAATTTACTGTATGACTCGTTGATCCGATTACTCAAATCATTTTTACTGCCCATAACCCCTCGTTCCTGTCATGATTATGACATTGTCTGCAATTTGTGATATGTCTTTGCACACCAACATTTCTATTATACCAAAACTTTTTCTTTTTGTCAGCTTTGAATCATTTTCATTTTGTAAAATTCACCTTTTTGTTCCATCAGCTCCTCAAATGTACCATATTCCACACAATGTCCATCTGCAAGAACCGCTATTTTATCCGCATCCCGGATCGTCGACAGACGATGTGCAACTATAAATGTTGTCCGTCCTTTTGTAAGATTTCCAAGTGCTTCCTGTATCAGTTTCTCAGAAATACTGTCCAAAGCAGACGTAGCTTCGTCGAGAACGATTACTTCAGGGTCACGGATCAGTGCTCTTGCAATTGCTATACGCTGCCTTTGTCCTCCTGAAAGTTTTCCTCCATGTTCTCCAACTACAGTATCAACACCATGTGGAAGACTTTCCATCAGATCTGTAAGATTTGCTGCCCGGATGACACGTTCTAATTCTTCATCCGTAACATGTTCGTTCCCATATGTAATATTTTCACGGATAGTTCCGGAAAACAAAATGGATGTCTGCGGTACAACAGCCAGATGCTTTCTGTATGTACGCAGATCTATTTCTTTCATATCATTACCATCTAAAAGAACTTTTCCCCCATCCGCAAGATGAAATCCGATCACAAGATTCAAAATGGTTGATTTTCCCGCACCGGACTCCCCGACTAATGCGATTGTCTCTCCCTGTTTTATATGAAGATTAAAATGGTTCAGCACCGGTTTATCACTGTTCTTATAATGAAAAGAAACATCGCAGAAATCAAAAGTTCCAGTTACATCCTCCAACTGTTTTTTGCCTTCATTCTGTTCCACATCCTCTGAAAGAAGCACTTCACCAATGGAATTAACAGATTCAATTCCCTTTGCGATTGTCGGGAGAAGCGTCACGATTGCAGACACCTGATTGACAACTGTTGCAAAATAGCTCTGATAAAGAGTAATATCTCCCGCCATGATACGTCCGCGCAGCGCAAGATAGCCGGTAAATGCAAGACAAACGACCTGAAACACCTGAAATACAGCCCATCCAACCGAGCCAAACAATGCCTGTACAAGATCCAGTTTATATCCTTTTTCGGCAACTGCAAAAAGCTGTCCACTCATTTTTTGCACTTCCTCTTCTTCAAGTGCATGTGCACGCGTCACAGGAATAAGTTCTACCATTTCCATAACTCTTGCAGAAGTTTCTTCCATTTCCTTACGGAACTCAGTATTTCTTTTCTTCATGACGTTTCTAAAGAATACCATAGTGGCGGCTGCTATTGGTGTTGTAAGAAGAAAGAATATGAATACAACCATACTCTTATTTACTGTTACCATAAGCGCTATTCCTATATTTAAGGCAATACTAAGTATACTTAAAAACATCTGCGTTGACAGCGTTTCTACTGCCTCAACATCTCTCATAATCTTGGATTGCAATCGTCCTGACTGTGTTTCCTTATGATATGATATTGAAAGCTGTTGCAGCTTACGTACAAGTGCTTTACGAAGTCCCGTTTCTGCATACCTTGTTGCTAACGATTTATATCTTGTATACATATAATTCATTGGCACATTCGTTGCTACAAGTGCCACCATTATAACAGCCTGAATCAGTATATTCTGATATGTTTCTGGTGAACCGCTTGTAATATCATTTATGATATTAGCTGTAACTATTGGGAGCACCCATACTGGAGCGTGCTTTATAACGAAAAATACAACTGCAAGAAAAAACTTATGATAATTTCCTTTATAAAGACCTAATAATATCTGCATGGGATGTCCCTGATGTTTTCTGTAACATTCTATAAACCAGCTTTCAACATCTATTCCTTTAGGTGCTTTCAGATTCAATTTTCTCACCTGCTTTCATACATTCCGGCTTATTCTTTTACTATTGCATCTACATTGTCAGCGATGATTTCTTCGCCATCGCAGCCGGTAACATGTACATTTTTTAATATAAGATTTTTTATATTACTTACTACCATACCCTGTCTGCTTGCCTCATCACAACCTAACATCATGGCTGCAACTCCAGACTTTGCATTATCAGCATATGTTATATTAATATTTTCAAATACAAGTTCTTCTATCTTGCTTTCTGGAAGACCACATATATATGTTCCTGCTACATGACAGTTCTTTGCATTGATATTCTTAAATACGAATTTCTTTATGGATGGTGTTCTGTCATCTACTGGAAGTGGCTTTCTTGAGCCGACATATTCTGTCTTACCATCTGGATCACAGAAGTAGAAGCTGTTAACAACAAAAGGTGTCATAACGTTATCCATATCAATATTCTCAAATGAAATATCATCAAGAATTGAACGTTTTCCTCTTCCTCTTCTTGTCTTAACCCTAAGTCCTCTATCAGTATTCATAAACATACAATCTTTAATATGAACATCCATAACTCCTGCGGCTATCTCACTACCAACTGTTACGGCACCATGTCCATCTCTCATACAGCACTGTCTTACTATCATATTAGTAGTTGGAATATTGTACTTTTCAGCCATGTATATCTTTCCTGACTTAATAGCTATACAATCATCACCTACTGAAATATATGTTCCAAGTACAAGTACATCATCACAGCTTTCAGGGTCTAAACCATCTGTGTTATGTGAATCAGCAGGTGCTTTAATCTTAACATCTATAAACTTAAGATGATTACTGAAATATGGATGAAGTGTCCAGCATGGTGAATTCTGTACTGTAATTCCCTGTAATGTTACATATTCACAATGATTAATAAAGAACAGATTAGGTCTCCACGCAATGTTACGTACCTTACAGTTCTTCCACCAGTTATCATGTGTTGTACCACCATCTATAGTACCCTCTCCTGTTATTGTTACATTCTTAACATTAAGTCCACATATAATAGCTGCAAATGAATCTACAGGATTACCTTCCCATGAAGAAAGATTATATTCTGACTTTTCATCATATGACTCAATCATTCCTGGAAGAATTGCGAATTTTTCTCTATCTGTGAAAGCTAATAATGTAGCTCCCTTAGCAAGCTCAAGTGTAAGATCATCCTTTAAGAATATACTTGATATTCTATATGTACCTTCTGGAACAAGCACTCTTGTATTCTTCTTAGATGCCATAATAGCACACTGTATGGCATTGGTATCATCATGTTTTCCATCACCATATGCTCCAAAGTCCCTTACATTAAGAGTAACAAACTCATAATCTGTACGAAATACTACTGGTCCATATTCTTTTCCATCATACACCGCAGTTATCTCATATTCTGTATCCGGCTTAAAACCATATAATGATGTTATCTGCTTATCTGTATGTGCAAAATGCTCTCCATTTACGTAAATATCATATTCCTTTTCTGAATAATACTTTCCTGCTTCTGTTAATTCCACAACAGCACTTCTTGCTGTATTAGTTACCAATACTAACTCCATAATGCTCCTCCCTTACCACGGCCATAATCCTGATATTCTCTGTTTCTGACTGTTTCACTGTATACTAATGCTGCCATGCTGACTATATTATCATCAGCCTTATCATCCTCGTCTGTAAATATCTCACCAGACATAACCTTATCACATACACCTAATACTGTTCCTTCGTATTTTTCTGTATGGACAGCTTTCATTCTGCAGCCCTTTAATACAGCATATGCAAACATGAGCTCTGTTTCATCATCCATATCTTCAAAGCCATCAACACCGTATCCGGCTTCTAATACTGCCTTTACTGATGCTTTATAATAATCCTGCATCTTCCTATATATTTCATATATCATCTGATCCATGACTTCCATAGTATCAATAAGTGCTGCTGCATATATTGACAGACTTCTTAAAGCCTTGTCTGTGTCCTTTGAATATTTAGCTGTTGCAAAAAGCTCATCATTCATTGCATTATACTGGGCTATAACATCGTTATACTGCTCTTTTCCGCCATCCTTTGTCTCATATGCCATATAAAATGGTTCATACATGTATGCCTTGCAAAGACACTTCTTTTCATCTTCATCCTTGAAATATCCCTTATCATTTCTTGAAAGATTCTTAAAGCCTTCTGCAAGCTTTACTGCTGCATTCTTATACTTTTCATCACCTGTAAAATCATAAGCTGTATATAACGCAGTACCTGGCATAAAGCTCTTAAGTCCATCCACACTAATATCACCTGTAAAATAATCAGCTTCCAGCTTATCAAGTGCAGCTGTAAGCGCACTCACTGCTTCCTTAGTTCTTAATGCCCTGCAAAGAGAAGAAAGCGCATTAAGTCTTAATCCAAGTGCATATGTATCCTTCTTATGCATGATATTATCAATGTCTGATAATTTTGAAAACATATTTTTTTCTAATTCTGCATCTCTGTTAATTATCATATTATTTCTCCATTTCCCAATATTTTACTTACATTATATGATTTTAAATCTACTTTTCTATATATTTAAAATAATCAAATGCTGCATAATATTCATCAATTCCATGTCTTCCTTCAGTATCTGTGTACTGGCTTCCATATGTTCCAGCAAATGCATACATACCTATCATAGCTCCGGTAAATCTTTTTCCCTTATTATAGCCTTCATCACATAGATAATATACATTGTCAAGTGCAGCTACTTTTTTATAGTCCTTCTCATTATAACTATATGAAAATACACGTCGCAGATAATTTGTCTCACACTTAAGATATATGTAAGGATTGCTGTTATCAACCATTATGCCTTCATGTGTTATAACTTCTTCTCCGATTTTTTCAACTATATTTAACATCAGCCTTGGTTCTTCATCAAGCGTAGCAAATACTGCAAACTTAATATAAGTATTCTCATCATAATAGCAGGTCATTCCACAGTTCTGACCCGGATATAGTTCTGGCATCTTCATACAACATATAGCATCAAACCTAAAATGCTTCTGTCTTCTAAGGAGTATATTTCTTGATTTCATGGAATCAAGATCGTACTCACTTCCCTTTACATATACATGTGAATCTGCAAGCTTTATTCCATCCATCTCAGGAACTCTTGAGAACCACCATTCATTACTAAGTGATGACTCATTAAAATCATCATCTGCTTCTGCTTCCCAGATTGTTTCTGGAAGATCTGGCTTAACTTGCAGGGCACTTGGTCCATTAAGATTGTTTACTATAGGCCATCCATCAGCAGTCCATGTTATAGGATCAAGTGCTGTTTCTCTTCCTAATATGCTGTAGCCATCACCTATTTTTCTGCCACATAAGTAAACCATATACCACTGACCGTTTTGTGTCTGTACTGGCTTGCCATGTCCACATCTTTGTATGATCTCATCTGGATTATTCTGTCTCATAATAGGATTATAAGGACAAGGCTCATATATTCCTTTTAATTCACGGCTTCTTGAAACAGTTATTCTATGTCCAGGTCCAGTTCCTCCCTCAGCCTCAAACAGATAATACCAGCCATCTTTCTTTAAAAGATGTGGTCCCTCTGGTGCTCTTTTATTGTCTCCATAATATAGAAGCTCTGCCTTTGATATCTGCTTTGTTGCATCCTCGTTCAGCTCGAATATTCTGGCACCTCTGTTAAGAAGCATATATCTTCTTCCATCCTCATCATTGAATATAGATGGATCTATACCATCCTCATCTATAACTGCCGGCTTGCTGTATGGTCCTTCTGGATGTTCTGAGCTTACTACTATCTGCTTTCTATATACATTGCCTGTATCATTCAGCCTGTATGTAGCTGTAATATAAAACTTACCCTTATAGTAAGATATATCGGGTGCCCAGTATCCTCTTCCTCCTTCAAGTTCATTAATCCCAGCCCATTCAGGATTAGTTATCGCATATCCTATAATCTTCCAGTGCACAAGATCCTTTGAATGTGATACTGGAATACAAGGATAGAATATAAATGATGAATTAACCATATAATAATCTTCACCAACTCTGACAATAGATGGATCTGGATACATTCCTGTCCTTATAGGATTGTGATACATATCAGACAGCTTGTGCCCTACTACTTGCTCAAAATATTCTTCCAGCTCAATAAAATGATTCTTATGTGCAATCTCAAATGGTGTAAGTAAATTTATATCACCTGATAATGGTGACATACCTACTCTTTCTACAAGATACTTACAGGTTTTTACATCACCTGACATAGCCGCATAGTGTAACATGTTTTTATTGTTGTCATCATGGATGTTCATGCTTGCTCTTGAATATTCTACAATATATTTAACAAGCTCAATATTACCTGTCTTAGCTGCAAGAAGTGCCATAAGCACACCATGCTCATCTTTTTCATCTATAAGCCCTGGTTCGTTTTCAAGTATAGTTCTGACCTCGTCTATATTCTCAAGATAAATCGCATCTACTAACTTTCTCATCATACACCACCTTATCTTCACTATCTTTACTCTATTTCTATTTTCTAATTTTATCATACTGACTATGCTATTACTACATATAAAAAGTCCGATAAAACAAAAAAGACGGAAATGGTATTACCATTTCCGCCTTTTAATTTTAACATAAGTCATATTCAATATAATAACTTCCGTACATCACCATATATGTTATATAACAATGCTCATTACTCCTTAACGGCACCTACATTAACACCCTGTACAAAGTACTTCTGGCAGAATGGATAGATGATCATGAAAGGTAAGATAGCAACAAC
>ERZ773136.3873-NODE-3873-length-10506-cov-2.582624_pt1 | contig 10506 bp, 6 predicted proteins | sample MGYA00580855_ERZ773136 | MGnify/ENA primary metagenome ERZ773136 (study PRJEB29015, sample SAMEA2737860) | human gut metagenome | biome: human gut; feature: human-associated habitat; material: faeces | place: China | collected 2012 ... | reverse complement strand
GTATCGTTGTAAGCCTGGATGATGTCTGTTATCTGTGGAGTGGGGCTAAAAATATCGTTTTGCTTATGTTTGCGGTGTTTGCTGTTATAATTCTGTTTTTGTTTAAGATCAGTATGGCAGTGTCAGTTGTGGTAGTAAAAAATCAGGAACTGGCGATGCAGGTATCGCTGCTCAATCAGGAAAATGAAAGAATATTGCAGGAACTGAAAGGGCTTGTGGATGAAAAAGAAGATATTGTTCGTGATTAATACGTTAGGCGGAGCCGGTGCGGAGATGGCACTTTTAGAACTGCTTGAAAAACTGATAAAGGAAAATGAAAAAACAAAAGATGTACAGTATGAAATATCTCTTTATGTCCTGATGGGGCAGGGAGAACTGGTAAAGCGGCTGCCGGGAGAAGTGATACTGAAAAATAAATCGTATCAGCCCTTGTCTGTTCTGCAGAAAGAGGGAAGATATTTCATGTACAGGACAATATTAAAGACCATGTTTGTCCGTGGAACCATATTCCGCCTGATGCCGTATCTTTTGTCATTGCTTGCGGATATGTTAAAGAAACGTAAGATTTTACCGGATAAACTGCTTTGGCGTGTGCTGTCTGATGGAGGAGAGCGGTTTGCGGAAGAATATGATCTTGCGGTTGCATATTTAGAGGGGGGATCGGCATATTATGTTGCAGATCACGTCCATGCAAAGAAAAAGGCTGCGTTCATACATATTGATTACACGAAAGCAGGATATACAAGGAAGTCAGACCGTGACTGTTATCTGAAATATGATGCTGTTTTTCCAATCGGGGAAGAAATAAAGCAGCAGTTTTTGAAGGTTTATCCGGAATGCAGTGGACGGACAAAGGTTTTTCATAATATCATCAATACAGAAAAAATAAAAACAAAGGCGCTGCAGCCCGGTGGATTTTCTGATGATTTTGACGGTATCAGGCTTTTGACGGTCGGCAGGCTCACAGAACAGAAATCCTATCCAACAGCAATACGTGCAATGAAAATGATAAAAGAGAAACATAAAAATGTCCGCTGGTATGTTCTTGGGGAAGGACCAAAACGAAAGGAACTCGAACGGTTGATCGGGTCACTTGGCTTACAGAAAGATTTTATTCTGTGTGGATCTGTGGAAAATCCGTATCCGTATTATAAGGGTGCAGATATCTATGTACATGCAACCGGATTTGAAGGAAAAAGCATTGCGATACAGGAGGCGCAGACACTTGGACTTCCGGTAATTGCGTCGGAGAGCAGCCGTGAACAGATCAAAGATGGTGTGGATGGTATTTTATGCAGATTAGAACCAGAAGCAGTCAGTGATGCTGTATGCAGAATGGTGGAAGATGTGGCAATGAGAAAACGGTACGGGGAGGCATCTCTCAAAAAAAATGTTGTCTTTGAGAAAGATATGGAACTGTTGACCGGGTTACTGTCAGATTGACGGAAAAGATACATGCAGCAAAAAAGAGGGTTGGAATGGAAATGAAAAAGCAAAAAGAGTTATTGATTATTATGCCTGCATACAATGAGGAAAAGAATATCGAAGCAGTGCTCTGTGAACTTGAAAAGCCGGAAATAGCGTCTATTGCCGATATTCTTGTTATGAATGATGCATCTTCGGATTCAACAAACTGGGTGGTAAAGGCGCATGGACATACGTTAGTTACGCACGTGTTTAACCTTGGTTACGGCAGTGCCTTACAGCTCGGTTATAAGTATGCGATACGAAGGAAATATAAGTATGTGATACAGATGGATGCAGACGGACAGCATGATGTATGCAATATTCCCCAAATTTATGAGAGACTCCGGCAGAAGGATGCGGATGGCAGATATCCGGACATTGTGCTTGGATCAAGATTTATGGAGGAAAGTTCTGATTTTCCGGTTTCCATGACAAAAAAACTGGCATATGCGCTGTTCCGTAAGATGATCAAAATGACGACAGGACGTCAGATATATGATCCGACAACCGGACTGCAGGGACTTAGCCGGAAGGCATTTTTATATTATTCGAAATACAAGCATTATGATGATAAATATCCGGATGCAAATATGATCATTCAGATGCTGCTGCTTGGATTTAAGGTGGAAGAGATTCCAATCACGTATTATAAAAACACATCGTTAAAAAAAGCGTTGGATCGTCTTTGCTTAGAGGCAGACCGTGCGTATAAAGAGGGCGCAAACATTTTGATCCTGACAGACCGTGGTGTAGATGAAAATCATGTTGCGATCCCGTCTCTGCTGGCTACGGCAACGATGCAGCATCACTTGGTAACAACCAAGAAAAGAACAAGCGTTGATATGATACTTGAGACAGCAGAACCAAGAGAAGTGCATCATTTTGCAACTTTATTGGGTTATGGTGCAAGTGCTATTAATCCGTATCTTGCACATAGCACGATCAAGGAATTGATCGACAATGGAATGCTGGACAAAGATTATTATGCAGCAGTAGATGATTACGATGCAGCTGTCTTACATGGCATTGTAAAAATTGCCTCTAAAATGGGTATTTCAACAATTCAATCTTATCAGGGATCAAAGATCTTTGAGGCGATTGGTATTGATCAGGATGTCATTGAAAAATATTTTACGAATACAGTTAGCTGTGTGGGTGGAATTACTTTGGAAGATATCCAAAATCAGGTAGATGAACTTCATTCTTCTGCATTTGATCCGTTAGGACTTCGCGTAGACTTGAATTTGGAGAGCAGAGGACAGCATAAGGCAAGAGGCGGTAAAGAAGCCCATCTTTATAATCCGGAAACGATCCATTTGCTGCAGCAATCAACGTGGACAGGAAGTTATGATCTGTTTAAGCAGTATACCAAGACTGTTGATGAAAAAGAAAACAAGATGACCCTGCGCAGTATGCTTGACTTCAAGTTCCCGAAGAAAGGCATTCCAATCGATGAAGTTGAGAGTGTGGACGAGATTGTGAAGCGTTTTAAGACCGGAGCAATGTCTTATGGATCTATTTCTCAAGAAGCACACGAGACGTTGGCAATCGCTATGAATCGTTTGCATGGTAAGTCCAATAGTGGCGAGGGCGGTGAGAGTCTGGAACGTCTTGAGACAGCCGGTGCACCGGACAGCAGATGCTCTGCGATCAAGCAGGTGGCATCAGGACGATTTGGTGTCACTTCCCGTTACTTGGTAAGTGCTAAGGAGATTCAGATTAAGATGGCACAGGGCGCTAAGCCGGGTGAAGGTGGTCATTTGCCGGGTGGTAAAGTGTATCCTTGGATCGCCAAGACAAGACATTCAACACCTGGTGTCAGCTTGATCTCCCCGCCACCGCATCATGATATTTATTCGATTGAAGATCTGGCACAGTTGATCTACGATCTGAAAAACAGTAATAAAGATGCCAGAATTTCCGTTAAACTGGTTTCTGAAGCAGGTGTCGGAACTGTCGCAGCCGGTGTTGCCAAAGCCGGAGCTGCAGTTATCTTGATTTCAGGATATGATGGAGGTACCGGAGCAGCACCGAGAAGTTCGATCTACAATGCCGGACTTCCTTGGGAACTGGGACTTGCAGAGACTCACCAGACATTGATCATGAATGGCCTTCGATCCCGTGTTATGATCGAGACAGATGGTAAATTAATGACCGGTCGTGATGTTCTCGTGGCAGCATTGCTCGGTGCAGAGGAATATGGTTTTGCAACAGCTCCGTTAGTTACTATGGGTTGTGTCATGATGCGTGTCTGCAATCTTGATACTTGTCCTGTAGGTGTTGCAACACAGAATCCGGAACTTCGTAAGCGTTTTATGGGCAAACCGGAATACGTTGAGAACTTTATGCGTTTTATTGCGCAGGAACTTCGCGAATATATGGCAGCACTTGGAATTCGCAAGGTCAATGATCTGATCGGACGTACTGATCTGCTGAAGATCAAGGATGGTGAAGAAGAGAAGGCAAAACACATTGATCTTAGTGCGATACTGGATGCAAGTTTTGCGGGTGAGCGCAAAGAAAATAAATTTAATCCAAAAAATAAATTTGATTTCGAACTTGAGAAGACAATGGACGAAAAGGTGTTCCTTCCTAAGTTGAAAACAGCATTGGAGACTGGTGAAAAAGCTAAGATTTCCGTGAATGTTACGAACTTAAACCGCTCCCTGGGAACGATTCTCGGCTCTGAGATCACCAAGAGGTTCCATGAAGGATTGGAAGCAGATACGATCACTGTAGAATGCCATGGCAGCGGTGGACAGAGTTTTGGAGCATTTATTCCAAAAGGACTTAAATTGGAGTTGATTGGTGATTCCAACGATTATATGGGAAAAGGATTATCCGGTGGAACAATCGTTGTCTATCCTGAGAAAGGATCTAATTTTAAGGCAGAGGATAATATCATTATCGGTAACGTTGCACTGTATGGGGCAACCAGCGGTAAAGCATTTATTAATGGTATCGCCGGAGAACGTTTTTGTGTCAGAAATTCTGGTGCAACGGCTGTTGTAGAGGGTGTCGGTGATCACGGATGTGAGTACATGACCGGTGGACGTGTCGTCGTACTGGGACCGACGGGCAAGAACTTTGCAGCCGGAATGAGCGGCGGTGTTGCTTATGTTTTGGATGAAAACAGTGACCTTTATCTGAAGTTAAACAAGGAACTGGTATCCAGCGAACCGGTAACGGATAAATATGATGTCTTAGATCTGAAAGCAATGATCGAAGAACATGTTGCTGCAACAGGTTCCGAAAAGGGACAGATGGTGTTAGATCACTTTAGCGAGTATCTTCCGAAATTTAAGAAGATTATCTCTTATGACTATAGTAGAATGTTGCAATTGATCGCTCAGATGGAAGAGAGAGGTTTAAGCTATGAGCAGGCACAGATCGAAGCATTCTACGCACACAAGAACCGGTAAACAGGCATAAGTTAAAAGATGGAGGAAAAAGCGATGGGAAAACCTACGGGATTTATGGAATATGAACGAAAAGACAATGCGGCAATAGAACCGCTAGAGCGCATCAAAAACTTTAATGAATTTCATGCACCAATGCGTGAAAAAGACCGTAAAGAGCAGGCAGCACGTTGTATGAACTGTGGAGTGCCGTTTTGCCAGTCGGGCATGATGATCGGTGGAATGGCCTCCGGATGCCCTCTGAATAATCTGGTTCCGGAGTGGAATGATCTGATCTACCGTGGCAACTATGAGAAAGCTCTGCAAATGCTGCGTCAGACGAATAACTTTCCGGAATTTACATCAAGAGTGTGTCCTGCTTTATGTGAAGCAGCTTGTACCTGCGGTTTGCATGATACACCGGTCACTTGCAAGGCGAACGAAAATTATATTGTGGAGTATGGATATCGACATGGCTTGATGGAAGCAAATCCACCGAAGGTACGTACCGGAAAGAAGATTGCAATCGTTGGATCAGGTCCTTCCGGACTTGCGGCAGCAGATCAGTTAAACAAACGTGGTCACAGTGTTACGGTTTATGAGAGAAACGATCATATCGGAGGCTTACTGATGTACGGCATTCCAAATATGAAATTGGAAAAATGGGTGATCGACCGTAAGCAGAAAGTCATGGAGAAGGAAGGTATCAGATTTGTTGTCAATGCGAATGTCGGCAAAGATATTAAAGCGTCCGATCTGTTGCAGCAGTATGACAGTGTGATATTATGCTGCGGTGCATCCAATCCGAGAGATATTAAGGCTCCGGGGCGTGAGGCAGATGGCATTTATTTTGCAGTTGACTTTTTGACGCGTTCTACCAAAAACGTATTAACCGGTGAAAAGAAAAACTGGGTCAACACCAAAGGAAAAAATGTCGTAGTGATCGGTGGTGGAGATACCGGTAATGATTGTGTTGGTACGGCGGTACGTCAGGGTGCAAAGAGTGTCGTACAGATTGAGATGATGCCAAAACTTCCGGATCAGAGAGCACAGAATAACCCATGGCCTGAGTGGCCAAGAGTCTGCAAGACAGATTATGGTCAGGAAGAGGCAATCGCTGTATATGGACAGGATCCACGTATTTATCAGGCAACTGTTAAGGAATTTATAGCCGATAAAAACGGTAAGCTTAAGAAAGTTAAGCTTGTCAAACTGGAGCCGAAAAAGGATCCTAAGACCGGACGAATGAATATGACAGAGATCGCCGGCAGTGAGTTTGAGATTCCGGCAGACTACGTGTTGATCGCAGCCGGTTTCTTGGGAACACAGGATTATATCGCAAAAGCGTTTGGCGTAAAACTGAATGCCCGCACTAATGTAGAGACGGAACCGGGCAGCTACAAGACAAATGTAGATAAAGTATATACGGCCGGTGATATGCACCGTGGACAGTCATTAGTCGTATGGGGTATCAACGAGGGACGTCATGTCGCCAAAGAGGTAGATAAGGCGCTCATGGGCTATACCAATCTGGAATAGTTCGAAAGAAGCCTGCAAAGCATTTCCTTGCTTTAATAAGATTATGTGGACTTTAGTCCCCTGATCTTTTATAACAAAATCCAACAAGAAGGGCGTCGCACTTTCAAAAAGTGTTGACGCTCTTCTCATTTATAGGTATAATAGGATGAATGTGTAAATTGGTATAATAGGGTCAAAAAATATACGGTTTTATATCAGTTCTATAACAGAGAAAAACCGTATGGAAAAGACATAGTTAGCATGATGAGCCCCTTACACAGGCGCAGAATGGAGGACATGATGGCAAAGTATACCAGACAGGATATACTGGATTTGATTGAAGAAGAAGATGTTAAGTTTATACGACTTCAGTTTACCGATATTGCCGGTAATCTGAAAAATATGGCAACAACAGTTGATCAGATCGACAAGATCCTAGGCGGTCGGTGTCGATTTAACTGTGCAGCGGTAGACGGATTCCGTGGTGTTGGCTATGAAGAACTGTTTTTGGTTCCGGATTTGGATACGTTTGTAACTTTTCCGTGGAGACCACAGAACGGCAAAGTGGCACGTTTTATTTGTGACATTGTTAAGCCGGATGGTACTCCGTTTAAGGGAAGCAGCCGTTATATTCTAAAAAAGGTCATCGCAGAGGCAGAGCAGATGGGATATACACTTGATGTAGGTATCAAGCATGAATTCTTCCTGTTCGATCTGGATGAAAATGGAGAGCCGACCAATCAGTCATCCGAACGGGGCGGCTATTTTGATATTGGACCTTCTGATGGCGGTGAGAATACAAGACGTGACATGGTATTGTATTTGGCAGACATGGGCATTGAAGTGGAAAGCTCCTATCATTCGGATGAGGCGGCGCAACATGCTTTGGAGATGGCACACGATAATGCACTGACAGTAGCGGATAATATCATGACGACTCGTCTGGTAGTACGAACTGTCGCAAAACGACACGGTGTACATGCAACGTTCATGCCGAAGCCTCGTAAGCATGTCAAAGGTTCTGGTGCGCATTTTACGTTTTCATTGAGCAAAAATGGCAAGAACATCTTTTGCAGCGACAGTGATGAACATGGCATTAGCGCGGATGGGTATCAGTTTATGGCGGGAATGCTTCGTCATATGAAGGGGATGAGTTTGATCACAAATCCAATCGTGAACTCCTATAAGCGCTTGATACCGGGATATTTAGCACCGGTTGCGGTTGGCTGGTCGTTTACCAATGATAGTCCACTGATTCGTTTGACGTCGATTGGTGGAGACGGGGCGCGTATCGTGTTGCGCAGTCCGGATGGGGCTTCTAATCCATATCTCGTGATTGCAGCCTGCCTGGCAGCAGGATTGCAAGGGATCCGAGAGGGCTTGGTTCCACCGCGGTCAATGGAAGAAAGTGAAGGAGAGAACAATCCACAGGGCAATCTTCCGCGAACCCTGCATGAAGCTGTTAAACAGTTTGAACAGGATGAGCTGTTAAGTAGTGTGTTAGAAAGCCACATTAAGAATCACATGATCCACACCAAAGAGGCAGAGTGGAATGAGTACTGCAAGCAGGTAACACTTTGGGAAAGAGAGAAATATCTGGGAACGATATAAACATTCTTAAAGCGCGATAGGAGGTTTGCTGACAGCATGGCAGATATTATTATCGCTTTTCCAAAGATTGAAGATGCTAAAAATCTTCGGCGGATTTTGAATAAAAATGGTCATGATGTCACCCTTGTGTGTGACAGTGGTGCACAGATTGTAAGTGCTGCAAATTCGCTTGATGGCGGAATTGTTATTTGTGGTTATCGCTTCTCGGATATGCATTATTCAGAGATTTACGAATATCTCCCTAAGGGGTTTCAGATGCTATTGCTGGCATCACCGGTAAAACTGGCAGACTGCGATGTGCGCGGTCTGATGGCACTACCGATGCCCTTTAAGGTACAGGATCTGATGAGCACCTTGGAAATAATGCTATCACAGTATTATCGATGGCGTAAGAAGCAAAAGAAAAAGCCAAAGGCACGCTCTGAGCAGGATCAGAAAAAGATCGTTACGGCAAAAGAGCTGTTAATGGATCGAAACCACATAACAGAAGAGGAAGCACATCACTATATACAAAAAATAAGTATGGACAGTGGTACCAACATGGTTGAGACTGCTGAAATGATACTAGAACTGAACGGAAAGGAATGGGATCTATGATGACAAAAGCGTTTTTGATCTTAGAAGACGGAACTGTCTTTGAAGGTAAAAGTATGGGAGCACAGAAAGAAGTGATCAGTGAAATTGTATTTAATACATCGATGACTGGTTATTTGGAGGTACTGACTGATCCTAGTTATGCAGGGCAGGCAGTAACGATGACTTATCCTTTGATTGGTAATTATGGCGTATGTTATGCAGATATGGAGTCGAAAAAAGGCTGGCCGGATGGTTTTATCGTAAGAGAGTTATCCCGTATGCCAAGCAATTTCCGTTCGGAAGATTCGATACAGCATTTCTTGGAAGAAAATGATATTCCGGGAATTTACGGAATTGATACCCGTGCTTTAACGAAGATCTTGCGTGAAAAGGGAACGATGAATGGAATGATCACCACAAATGAGAATTATGATCTTGAGGAAATTTTACCAAAGCTCAAAGATTATAAAGTGGTTGGTGTAGTAGAAAAAGTATCCTGCAAAGAGAAAGAAACGTACAAACCGGGAGATATCGGCTCTGAGGAAGTGCCGGTAGAGCGAAAAGTGGTTGTGATCGATGTTGGAACAAAGAAGAATATTATACGCTGTCTGTTAAATCGTGGATGCGAAGTTACTGTTTATCCACAGAATTTTGCGGCACAGGATGTTATCGCAGAGCAGCCGGACGGCATTATGATCACTAATGGACCGGGAGATCCTTCCGAGTGTACGGCAGTGATCGAGCAGATCCGTGTTTTGGCAGGATCCGGTATTCCGATCTTTGCGATTTGTTTGGGACATCAGTTGATGGCACTTGCACATGATGCTAAAACCTATAAAATGAAATATGGACACCGCGGTGCAAATCATCCGGTAAAGAATCTGGAAACAGGAAAGGTATATATTTCATCACAGAACCATGGATATGTGGTTGATGCAGACTCCATTGACAAGTCGGTGGCAGAGCCGTGGTTTATCAATGTCAATGATAAAACCGTAGAGGGTCTTTTATACTTAAATGAACCGATCAAAACGGTACAGTTTCATCCGGAGGCGAATGCGGGCCCAAAGGATTCCGAACTGCTCTTTGATGAGTTTATGAAAATGATGAGTAAATAATAGACACAGTCAATAAAATACAAAAAGAAATGAGGTTTTCGTATGCCAAAGTTAGAAGGAATTAAGCGAGTATTAGTAATAGGTTCCGGTCCGATCATTATCGGACAGGCTGCTGAGTTTGATTATGCCGGAACGCAGGCGTGCCGCTCCTTGAAAGAAGAGGGCATGGAGGTTATTTTAGTAAACTCCAATCCGGCGACGATCATGACGGATAAAGATATTGCAGATAAAGTATATATCGAGCCTCTTACGGTTGAAGTGCTCGAACATATTATTGAGGTTGAGAAGCCGGACAGTCTTTTGCCGAATATGGGTGGGCAGGCCGGACTGAACTTAGGAATGGAATTAGCAGAGTCCGGATTTTTAGAGTCTCATGGCGTGAAACTTCTCGGAACAACAGCGGAGACGATCCGTAATGCAGAGGGACGCCAGGAATTTAAGGATATGATGGAGCGCATCGGTGAGCCTTGTGCACCATCTGAATTGGTGGAAAATATTGAAGACGGTGTTGCGTTTGCTGAAAAGATCGGTTATCCGGTGGTTCTTCGTCCGGCGTACACCTTGGGTGGTTCCGGCGGTGGTATTGCACATAACCGCGAAGAATTGGAGGAGATCTTATCAAATGGACTTCGTCTTTCTCGTGTAGGACAGGTGCTTGTTGAGCGCTGCATCGCCGGTTGGAAAGAGATAGAGTATGAAGTTATGCGTGACAGCAACGGAACCTGTATTACGGTATGTAATATGGAAAACTTAGATCCGGTTGGTGTACATACCGGTGATAGTATCGTTGTTGCACCATCACAGACGTTGTCGGATAA
>ERZ773136.3870-NODE-3870-length-10518-cov-3.028959_pt1 | contig 10518 bp, 6 predicted proteins | sample MGYA00580855_ERZ773136 | MGnify/ENA primary metagenome ERZ773136 (study PRJEB29015, sample SAMEA2737860) | human gut metagenome | biome: human gut; feature: human-associated habitat; material: faeces | place: China | collected 2012 ... | reverse complement strand
AACCACAGCCGGAGGAACAAGCCTCGTTTAACTGAACTTTATCAACGGAGTGGTTTTTGATCTTGATGCATTTCATATCCTGACCACCGATATCCAAGATACAGTCTACTTCCGGTTCAAAGAACGCAGCAGCATTGTAGTGTGCTACCGTTTCTACTTCACCCTCGTCCAAAAGGAGCGCAGCCTTTAACAGTGCTTCGCCATATCCGGTAGAGCAGGATCGAACGATCTGTGCTCCAGCCGGCATTTTACTGTAAATATCTTTGATCGCCTTGATCGCTGTTTTCAGCGGGCTTCCGTTGTTGTTGCTGTAAAATGAGTACAGCAGGGAACCGTCTTCGCCGATCACAGCTACCTTTGTTGTAGTAGAACCGGCATCGATCCCTAAGAATAAATTGCCTTTATAACTTGCAAAATCGCCTTTCTTTACATCATTTTGCGAATGCTTTTGCAAGAAATCATCGTATTCTGCCTGATCCTTAAAAAGAGGCTCCATACGGGTTACTTCAAATTCCATCTTGATCTCTTGGGAAAGATCGGTGTGTAATTTGCCAAGGCTTGACATATCTTCTTCCTTGGCGTTCATTGCTGCACCGGAGGCTGCAAACAGATGAGAATGTTCCGGAGCGATGATCTGGTCGCCTTCCAGACCGAGAGTACGGATAAATGCCTGCTTTAATTCGGTCAGGAAATGAAGCGGACCGCCTAAGAATGCAACATTACCGCGAATCGGTTTACCGCAGGCAAGACCACTGATCGTCTGATTGACCACTGCCTGAAAAATAGAGGCTGAGAGATCTTCTTTGGTTGCACCTTCGTTGATCAGAGGTTGAATATCCGTTTTGGCAAATACGCCGCATCGAGCTGCGATTGGGTAAATTGCTTTATAATTTTTAGCATATTCATTTAATCCGCTGGCATCCGTCTTCAATAAGGTAGCCATTTGGTCAATAAAGGACCCGGTACCACCGGCGCAGATTCCGTTCATACGCTGGTCGATACCACCGGTAAAATATATGATTTTAGCGTCTTCCCCGCCTAATTCGATGGCGACATCGGTGTGAGGGGCGTAATCTTTGAGTGATGTTGCAACTGCTACTACCTCCTGTACGAAAGGAACGTTCAGATATTTGGACAGCGTCAGTCCACCGGATCCGGTAATGACCGGAGCAACCGGCAGATCACCAAATTCATCATAGGCTTTTTCAATAATAGCAGCAAGAGTTTCCTGGATGTTGGCATAGTGCCGTTGATAATCGGAAAAAATAATTTCGCCATCTTTATTTAACAGCGCAATTTTTACGGTTGTGGAACCGATATCGATTCCCAATGTATTCATGTGTAATTTCATAAATACCCTCCATCTAGTATCTTGTATTACTCTTAGTTTCTAATGGTATGTCAGCAACGATAAATTATGAGTTTGTGCTTGATTTGCGAGGCACAAAAATTCGTCGCATTTTCCTATTATAATGCTATTATGAGAGGAATGCAATAAACATTTTTTGCTTTTGTGGAGTGAGATCCGGATCCGCGGCTGCGAGTAGAGTCACCATTTCACGGAAAGCAGAATATACTGTAGCAAATAAAGGCATAAGGTGAATACACCATGAATCATGAGTATTGTAATGGACATATGCATATGATAAAGAAAGGAGATACACTGTACGCTTTGAGCCGAAGATATCATGTCCCGCTGGAAGTGATGTTACGTGCCAATCCTTATGTAGATGTATATAATCTACAGCCGGGTGATACTGTTTGCATTCCGGGAAAGAAAGCAGATGGATGCAATATAAATCTAATCATGCCACGGATGGGTAACGAACAGGAGGAGATGACACCGGACGTGCAGGAAAATATCGCAGAGACTTCCGTTGATGATGACCGTTCCGAAGAAGATCAGGAGAGACAATCCCATGAAATGACGCGGGAGTTTGACACGACAGTTCCCTATGATGACAGGTATGTGACCGAGCAGGGAGATTCCCTGCAGTCTTTCTTACAGAGAATGAACGTTTCGCTGAATGATTTTTTGGAGCAGAATGAGCCAGAGGACGTCATGCTGCTGCCAGGTATTGCATATCGTAAATAGCAGAGATGCAGCCTGTTGTAAATAGCATATTTTGTCGCAGGATGCACCCGCTTGCGGACGGGGAATCCAATTGACAAAGGATACGCGTCACACTATAATGAAATGTACTATGGCGTTCTTTTCGATTGCTGTAAAAATACGCTGTAGTACATTTTTGAATTGCATGTAAAATATCCTGTAAACAGATGGGCTTTTGCAGGGGAAATACCTGAAAATATCAGGCATAGAAAGGACAAGTATATGATACAATGGTTAAATAAGATGGAACGCAAATTTGGAAAGTATGCGATCCCTGACTTGACACGTTACGTAGTTGGTGCATATTGTCTCGGTGCTTTGTTAGAGATGCTGACAAATTTTGGGATAATACCGTTTGATATTTATTATAACTGGCTTTGTCTGGATATGAGCAAGGTGGCGCATGGACAAGTCTGGAGATTGTTTACGTATTTGCTGGAACCGTATGGCTTTAGCGGCAGCACGTCCTTTGTACTCAGCGTGTTGTTTTTGGTGATCCAGGTTAATCTGTTTTTCTTGTTTGGACGATCTTTGGAACGGGCCTGGGGAACGTTTCGGTTTAACATGTATTTCTTTAGTGGTTATCTGTTAAATATTATTGCAGCACTAATCCTGTATTTAAGTCCGTTTCATATTGCAATTTATGATTCCGGTTTTCAGTATGTTTACTGGGCGATGTTCTTTGCTTTTGCACTGATCCAGCCGGACACGGAGTTACTTTTGTATTTTGTGCTTCCGATCAAAGTAAAATGGCTTGCGCTATTCGATGCGATTTATATGTGCTATTTGATAGTGGGCAATTTGGTGGCAGGTTTTCGCATGATGGGAATGACAGCCGTGTATGGAGCACAGGCACAGGCGTATGGCTGGATGCATATTAGTCAGGCGTTTGCGGTTATCGTAGCAATGGGGAACTTCTTACTGTTCTTCTTCCTGACGCGGGATTACAAGCGGATGTCATATGGAGAGCAGAGGAGACGAAGAGGTTTTAAGAAGAAGATGAAAGCAGCGGGTGCCGGACAGCGTATTGTGCATCGCTGTGCAATTTGTGGCAGGACTCAGGAGGAATTTCCGGATCTGGAATTTCGTTACTGCTCCAAATGTGAGGGCAATTATGAATATTGTGCGGATCATTTATTTACACATCAGCATGTCAAAAAATACATGTAATTATTTAGGAGGAAGGTTGAAATGACAGCAATTACAGTTATTGCTATTTTGGCTGCGGCCGCAACAATCTATGGCTTTGTTGCAATGGATTCGTGTGAGCGCGTTAAAGTGGCAACAAAAGGAAAGAAGAAGAAATACCAGGTACAGGAGGTTCCGGAGACGGGTATTCTTTTTATGGTGATCATGGCGGTCGCATTGATCGTTCGCTATATTGCGGCAGCAAAATATTTTGGCAATGAAACGGATATGAACTGTTTTATCGCTTGGGGGGACATGGTCTTTAAGGATGGGATTGGTAATTTTTATTCTTCAGATTCTTTTACGGACTATCCACCTGGATATATGTATATTTTGTATATGGTCGGTGCGATCCGTCATGTACTTGGGGTGGCTTGGAATTCTACGCTTAGCGTGATGCTTACTAAGACACCGGCGATCATTGCCGATCTGGCCACGGCTTACCTGCTGTTTCGCATTGCCGGAAAGCGTTGGACGCAGAAGGGTGCGGGAATTTTAACAGCAATCTATCTGTTTGCACCGGCGGTACTGCTCGATGGAGCGATCTGGGGACAGACAGATGCAGTATTTACCTTTTTCGTTGTATTAATGATCTATTTGGTGACAGAGCGTAAGCTGATCCCGTCGTATTTTGTATTTGCAGTTGCAGTATTGGTAAAACCGCAGTCTCTTATTTTTACACCGGTATTGATCTATGGCATTATCGATCAGGTGTTTTTGGACGGCTTTGACTGGAAGAATTTTTGGAAGAATCTGGGGCTTGGCCTGGCAGCGATTGCGATGATCGCCCTGCTGATGCTCCCGTTCGGATTTAAGGATGCGTTATCACAGTATACGGAGACATTGGCATCTTACAAATTTGCCAGTGTAAATGCTTATAATATTTGGACATTGTTTGGACAAAACTGGGCCGAACAGACGAAACACTTTATGGGTATCACGTATCAGACTTGGGGAACCATTTTTATTATTTTGATCGTGGCAGCAGCTACCTGGCTTCATTTCCGTGCAAAAAATAATCCGGCACGTTACTATTTTGTCGGGGCATTTATCGTAACAGGAATGTTTTTGCTGTCAGTTCGCATGCATGAGCGTTATGTGTATCCGGCGATCATTATGCTGTTGTTTGCATTTGCGATGCGTCCGAAACGTGAGATTGCCTATTTATTTACCGGGTTGTCAGGAATGGCATTTTTCAATATGGCACATGTTGAGTTTGTGTATGATCTGAATAATTTTAATGCCAAGGAACCGGTGACCTTAGCAATTGCAGCCGGTATGGTGATCGTATTTGGCTACATGGTATATGTAGCGTTGACATGCTTTAACGGTTATTTGTCAGAGGGTGAGATCGCGCGTACTTCGACCGGACGGCCTGCACAGGCAAGACGTAAGAATACGCATGCGAATAATGCACGTAACAATGTAAGCAAAAAGGAATCAGAGGGCAAGATCGCCCGTTCTGTAACGCTCAGCAAGATGACGAAAGTTGACTGGATCGCAATGGCAGTGATCACATTGATCTACGCAGTGGTAGCATTTGCGCGTCTGGGAAATATGTCGGCGCCGGAAACAGCATATTCTGCTGTGAAAGAAGGAGCGATCGTTCTTGATTTTGGTGAAACTACCAACATTTCACAGTTATGGGATTATCTAGGGTATGAAAATAATCCGCACTATAACATTGAATACAGTAACAATAAGGATTCCGGTTATACAACATTTTCGACCGGTGTTACAGATGACAATGGTAATACGCAGAGCTATTGGGATGCAGGTTCTGTATTTTGCTGGAACAGTCTTACATTGAATGTTCAGGCAAGATATGTCAAAATTTCTCCGACGGAGGATAATTACGAGGATAGTCTGTTAGAGCTTGTGTTCTTGGATAGCAATGGCAAAAAATTGGAGCCTGTGAATCGAGATGAGTATAAAAATTTGTTTGATGAGCAGGATGAATTTGAGGGACGTGCCAGTGCAATGAACGGTACGTACTTTGATGAGATCTATCATGGACGTACGGCATACGAGATGATACATAAGCTGTACTGTTATGAAAACACGCATCCGCCACTTGGTAAAATATTCATCGCCTGCGGTGTACTCATGTTTGGAATGAATCCATTCGGATGGCGTTTTATGGGAACCTTATTCGGAGTATTTATGGTTCCGATCATTTATTTGTTTGCCAAACGTTTCTTCAACAAGGAATGGATCAGCATTGTGACAACGTTATTGTTTACGTTTGACTTTATGCATTTCGTGCAGACAAGAATAGCGACGATCGATGTGTTTGTTACATTGTTTATTATGTTGTCGTATTACTTCATGTACTGCTATCTGCAGAAGAGTTTTTACGACACAAAGCTGCAAAAGACATTCATACCGCTTGGACTTTGCGGTGTTGCAATGGGGCTTAGCTGGGCCAGTAAGTGGACCGGAATTTATTCCTCGGTAGGTCTGTGTATATTGTTCTTCCTGCATATGTATCGCAGATATCGTGAATATGTCATTGCCTGCAAGACACCACGCGGTCAGACGAATGGTATTTCACATGCGTATATTATTGATAATTTTAGCAGTTATTTTTGGAAGACGATTGGATTCTGTTGCGTCTTTTTTGTGGCAGTTCCGGCGATCATTTATATATTGTCTTATATTCCATTTAATGATGGAACAGACCATAACTTATTGACGCGCGTGATCAATGCACAGAAAACGATGTTCGATTATCATTCTGCTTTGAAAGCGGATCATCCGTATTCTTCCAAATGGTATGAGTGGCCGATCATGACAAGACCGATCTGGTATTATTCCGGAACGATTGGCAATCTGCGTGAGGGTATCAGTGCCTTTGGTAATCCACTCGTTTGGTGGGCCGGCATTCCGGCAGCATTTTATATGCTGTATCTGCTGTGGAAAGAGAAGGACCGCAAGGCTGGATTTTTGCTGATCGGGTATCTGTCACAGTATGCACCTTGGTTCTTGGTAAGCCGTGTGGTATTTATTTATCATTATTTTCCAAGTGTACCTTTCGTTGCCGCTATGGTGGGATACAGCTTCTTTAAGCTGGCACAATGGAAACCAAAGATCAAACCGGCGATCTATGTCTATGTTGCCTGTGCGATCGGGTTATTTATCCTATTTTATCCGGTGTTGTCCGGGCTTGCGATCGATCCGGCATTTGCAACTAAGTATTTGAAATGGTTTGATAGCTGGGTATTGTTACAGACTTGGTAATTTGATCAGGAACAGGGTGGTAAAAATGTCATAAATTTGATGATCTGACAGAATATGGATGTCAGGTCATCACGGAATAGAAAGGTAAAAATATGAGCAATAAGTTACGAGAGTGTGTCAATAAATTACATAGTAATAAAGAAGTTGGGGATCTGTTACCAGAGTATCTGAAGCAGAGCATGATCCTTCATGATGGATATACAAGGATCAAATTGATGATGGAATATTACATGTTTTACGAGGTGGTCACAGAAGATATCAACCCATATATTGCGATGGCAAAGGAAATGATCACTTCTTTGAATGAGACAGTGGGACAGGCGATGTCTGATACATTGGATGATACACAGAGAAAACAGTTGGTCGATCATATTTTAGCAATGCGTACGGAAGTAATCGACCGTATGCAGGTGTTGACCGGATATGTGGACTGCTTTGTCGTATATGAATATATTTTAAACCGTATTCAATATCGGTTTGATGAGAAAGAAGTTTTGCCGGAAGACACTGCATTTGCACAGGAGGTTATGAATTTTATCTTTGGTTCAAATGATAATGTGACGATCAATGATAATTTACGCGTGGTACTGGGACAGCTTCCGATGCGAATGACCCGTTCTCATTATTTTGATCTGATCAAAAACTGCATTTCCGTTTATAAGGGCAGTGAGATAGAATCATTGGAGGGATTTTTGTATATGTTCCGTACCAGTGCCATGTTGTATAAGCATCCTGCACAGGAACAGTATTTTACGGAATTTGCCGGTGTGCTTCAGGAATTGATGGAAGCAGACTACGAGCATATGGATCGCACATTATATGAATTGTATGCAGAAAAAGTACGAGTCAGTGCTTCAAAGCTCAATGATCTATCTGATCTGTATATGCAGATTGGACAGATTATCAATGGTGTGTATACGTTAGTGGTGACAGAACCTTATTGTGTTGATGAAGAGAAAATGACGGTAGTAGATGATGTGATCCGAGGCATCAATGCACTCTTTTTGGAAAAAGAGATTGATCTTTGGCAGAGGGAGGATCTTTTGACAGAAGAGGATCGCTTAAATTGGCTTGCCGAGAAGCTTCCTGCGGTTGAAGGCCAACAGGAAAAGTTATATCAGTCTGTTAATATAGCGGAAGCGGCACTGGATGAACTATTGGAAGGACGAGCAGAGGAAATTGAGGCAGCAGGGCTTAGTGATGCTTTTATCAAACTGCATCATTTGTCACAGCTTAATTCGAGCAGTGTCTTTGCACCATTGGAGAGTCAGGAATCAGCAGGGGTCGTTACGGCAGAGATCGCAGAGCAGGAAACAGAAAAACTGCTTAGTGAGCTGAAAGAGTTATTTCAAGGACGCAGCCGTATGTTTCGCCGTGCCATCATGGCCGCCACTGTGGAAAAATTACCAACCTTTTTCAAGAGTGCACAGGAGATCGCAGACTACATGATGAACGCACTGAACCAATGTGACGATGAAGCAGAAAAGTATGCATCCAAACAACTGATCCTCGAAATGATCCGGTAATCACACCCAACTTTGCATACCCACTATTGCTTTAGGCTCACATATTGCTGACATAATAAGCAATATGTGGTTCGATAGCGATTATAGGTATGTAAAGTTGGAGGAAGTATGATAAGTAGCAGTGCGGAAAGGCGGAGGTGTTATGATCTGGTGGGATGAGAAGTTGTATACCGATGATAAGGTGGCCAGACATCCGGCTCGATACCGGAAACGGGTCGAGAAAAAGGGGCTGCGTGGATGCTTTTGTGTAGTGCTGGGGCGTAATCCTGCGAACAGCCTGGAAATCTATGCGTCGAGAACGTTATGGTTCCGCTATGAAAAGGAATGCGGTGTACAAGTAGTGGGGCTGGCGGCCTCTTATGACAGTGCTGTGGAGCTGTTGCAGCAAATGATCACGGATGTCTATCGTGATCGAGGGAGCGTTGATTCCGATGCGATCCGTGCTTATTTTACGGGGAGGTGACAGACCGGGCGATGGAAAAGATCATATTATTGGTTTTGGTTACCATAGCAAAAGTGATAGGGATCCTTTTGGCGGTACTTGTTATCGTGGCACTGGCGATATTGTTTGCGGCAGTGCGTTACTGCGGAAAGATCTCGTTCGATGATAAAAAAGCACAGATCAGTATTCGATGGTTAGGTGTTGTGCTTCGTGTGCCAATCCTGATCACTGAAAAGGATCTGCAGTGGAAAGTCCGTGTTTTTGGCGTGCCGATCCTGCGCAGTGACGGCGCACATAAAAAACGCCGTTCTAAAAAGTCTTCTGCCCCAAAAGCACAGAAGCGAAAAGCTGAGAAGGCAGCCGAAACAGTTCAAAAAACACAGGGATCATCGAAACAGGAGAAGAAAGCGCCCTCTGTGAACTTGGAGAAGAGTCCGACAGCACCTGAACAAGAGAAGCAGATAGCACCTAAGCAGGCGGCTGATAAGACAGAAGAGCAGAATGTTCCTAAGAAGCAGTCTGACAAGACAGAAGAGCAGATTGCTTCTAAGCAGACGACTGATCAAAGAGAAGAGCGATCGGCTTTTAGGCAGGCTAATGAAAGAGAGAAAAAGCCGCGGGGGATCCGACAGTTGTTTCTTTGGCTTCAAAATGTAATAAAGATTGTGCGAAAGATTAAGAAAAAAGTACATTCTGTGCAGGATCTGGTTGATATTTTGCGCAGTGATGCGGGAAAAGCATTTATTTGCATCGTCAAAGAGAATGTGATACATTTATGGAAACAAATACATCCGCGGCGTATGCGCGGTAAAGTAATATTTGGAACCGGAGATCCGTGCTCTACCGGTGAGCTGTTGGGAGTGCTCGCACTTTTTTATGCATGGTATGGGAACGGAGTACAGATCATTCCGGATTTTGAGCAGAAACGCATAGAGGGGAATGTTTCATTTCGTGGAAGAATCCGCATGATTACATTAATTTGTATTGCGTGGCGCATAATAAAAAATAAAGATGGCAGAAAGCTTCTACACGAATGGGAGAAGTGGAAGGAGGAAAAGTAAATGGCAGACAATTCTTTTAACGCAAATGTAGGATCCTTATTTCAGGGGATGGAAGGATTTATTACCGGAAAGACCGTTGTGGGTGATGCCGTAAAATTTGATGATGGAACGATCATTTTGCCACTGGTGGACGTTAGCTTTGGTGTGGCTGCAGGTGCTTTCGCAGAGCCGGGCAAGAAAGAAAACAGTGCCGGAGGTATGGGCGGAAAGATCCAACCGAGTGCGATCTTAGTGATCCGCAATGGTGAGACGAAGCTTGTCAATGTAAAAAATCAGGATAGCATTACAAAAGTATTGGATATGGTTCCTGATCTTTTGGACAAATATGTTCCTTCCAAAAAGGAAAAAGCGCAAAAAGCAAAAAATTAAATTTTGTTCTTGCATTTCTGTTTGATTTTTGGTATTATGTTCATGTTGTGCTAATAACACTGACAGAAATGACAGGATAAATGAGACCATCAGGAATAAAGGTAAGGAGGTGCTTACGATGGCAAAGTGTGCAGTATGTGGAAAGAGTGTTCACTTCGGAAACAAGGTGAGTCATTCACATAGAAGAAGCAACAAGATGTGGAAGCCGAACATTAAGTCTGTTCGTGTAAAGGTGAATGGTGGAACCAAGAAAATGCCAGTATGTACAGGATGTTTACGTTCTGGAGCTGTAGAGCGTGCATAATCGCAATCACCTTTTATATGAGAATCCACAGGATCGGGATTATTCCCGGTCCTTTTTTCTTATTAATTCAAATTTCGCACATCCGAAGCTGCCATCTGGTCACATATTGCTTATTATGTCGATAGTTTCATTATATTTTGCAGCCACCATATTGTGGGTTCTGCCATGAAGAAACTATAGCAATTGCCTTGCCGCAATTAGTTTTCACAGTGATTTCTAGATTTTGTTGTCTCTGATGTATGATTTACATGCCTTACGGAAACTCGAAGTCCCGG
>ERZ773136.3869-NODE-3869-length-10519-cov-2.519400_pt1 | contig 10519 bp, 14 predicted proteins | sample MGYA00580855_ERZ773136 | MGnify/ENA primary metagenome ERZ773136 (study PRJEB29015, sample SAMEA2737860) | human gut metagenome | biome: human gut; feature: human-associated habitat; material: faeces | place: China | collected 2012 ... | reverse complement strand
AGTTATTGCATAGGGCATGGATTAGACAAAGAGGAGGAGGTGGATGATGGCTAATGATTTAAAAGTGCGCGGCGCGATAGTGCTTGACGGCGAAAAGGACTTTAAAGACGCCGTAACCGGCATCAACAAAAGCCTCTCGGTCCTTAAAAGCGAGATGAAGAAAAACAGTGCCGTTTTTCTTGAGAACAAAGATCAAATGGCGCTGTGGACGGCGCAGGGAAAAACACTGTCCGAGTCTGCGGAAAAGCAGCAGGAAAAAATCGAGCTTATCAAAACCGCCTTGCAAAAAGCAAACGAAAAATTCGGCGACGGCTCGGAACAGGTAAGAAGCTGGACTCTGAAGCTTAATAACGCCGAAGCCGAGCTTGCCAAAACGAACGCCAAGCTGAACGAGACGAAAGAAGAGCTTGAAAAGGTCAAGGAAAAGAAGCCTGAGACTGCAATTGAGAAGTTCGGCGCGTCGCTGAAAAACGTGCATGACAAGCTTGAAACTTTCAAAGAAAAAATCAATGTTTTTGATAAGCTTAGGAATAAGCTGAACGACGCGAAAGAGCGCTTTACCTATTTCCGAAAAGGCGCTTCCGAAGCCGGAGACAGCCTCGAAGAAGCCGGAAAGAAAAGCATCAAGTTCGGCGACCTTATCAAGGCTCATGTCATAAGTGACATTATCGTCAACGGCCTGAAAGGTATCGCGTCCGCTTGTAAAAGCATAGCCAAAGGCTTTGTTGATTTTGTCAAAGAATCAGTTTCCGCTTTTGGCGAGCTTGAGCAGAACCTCGGCGGCTCGGAGGCTGTTTTTGGCAGCTATGCCGATGCGGTCGTTGAAAAGAGTAAAAGTGCCTATAAGAACATGGGCGTTGCTCAGAGCGAATACCTCGCGACAGCGAACAAAATGGGTTCGCTGTTTCAAGGCTCCGGCTTGTCGCAGGAGCGCAGCCTTGAGCTGACCACAAAGGCTATGCAGCGCGCGACCGATGTCGCGTCCGTCATGGGCATTGATACATCGCAGGCACTTGAATCTATCACCGGAGCTGCAAAAGGCAACTTCACGATGATGGACAACCTCGGCGTGGCTATGAACGCGACGACCTTGCAGGCATATGCTGCCGGCAAGGGCATCAACTTTGTCTGGAACAAAGCATCGAACGCTGAAAAAGCCGAGCTTGCGATGCAGATGTTTTTTGAAAAAACGGAGCAGTATGCAGGCAATTTTGCGCGTGAAGCGGAAAGCACACTGACCGGATCTATCGGCATGACGAAGGCGGCAATGCAGACGCTCAAGGAAAACCTCGGCAACAGCGAAGCCGACCTCGAACCGATGATTATGAATCTCTTAAACTCGGTTAAGGCGGTCGTTAGAAACGCCGCTCCGGTCGTGCAGAATGTTATCAATGCGATTTTAGAGCAGACGCCGTCACTGCTTAACGCAGGCGCGCAGATGGTCAACTCTCTGCTCGACGGTCTTGTCTCCAACCTCGCGCCGATACTCTCCGGCGCGGTTGATGTCGTCTTTACTCTGGTCGACGGAATTGTTGCGAATCTTGATCCTATCATGCAGGCGGCGGTCACGCTCATTGTCGTGCTCGTCGGCGCGCTTGCGGATAACATCGACAAAGTGATAGACGCGGCGTTTACGCTCGTCGACTCGCTTGTCAATGCACTGCTACAGGATGATAATCTTTCCAAAATTCTCAACTCGGCGGTCAGACTGGTGATAGAAATATCGACCGGGCTTACCGCAAATGCTCCGCGTCTTATCCCGGCGGCATTTCAGCTGATCGGCGGCATCGTCAAAGGCTTGTGGGACAACAAAGGTCTTGTCGTGGACGCAATTGTCAAGGTCTGCAAAGCAATGCTTGAAGGCTTCAAAAACTTTTTCGGCATACACTCGCCGTCAACCGTTTTTGCCGGACTTGGAAAAAATTTGCTTGAAGGCTTGTGGAACGGTATCAAGAACATGAAAGACTGGCTTATCCGAAAAATCAAGTCTCTCGGTTCTGCCGTCACGGAAGCGATGAAATCGGTGCTCGGCATACACTCACCGTCGACCGTTTTCCGCGACCAGATCGGTAAAAACATGGCTCTCGGCGTTGGTGTCGGATTTGAAACCACGATGCGCGATGTCGCAAAGAGGATGACCGACTCCATACCGATGGATGTCGACATCAACGCGACCGGGAATTTCACGGCGCGCCGAGCGCAGGCGGCAGTCAGCGGCGGCAATAAGGTCTACAACTTTAATGTCACCATAAACGCCGCAGACGGCGGGGGCGATGTGAGGACTCTCGCTTCGCGCATCGCCGAGGAAATCTACGACGAGATGCGCAGAAAGGAGCGGGCATATGCCTAAAACTTTCACATTCAATTCCAAAAAATCAAGCGACCTCGGCCTGGTGGTGCAGGGGGCAACAATCAACAAAACACCGGCGCGACCGTATGATCTGCAAAAGATTCCCGGCCGCGCCGGGCTTTTGATAATCGATTCGAGCATCGACGACCTTGAGAATGTCGAAATCACCTACACCGTCGGCTGCAAAGACATCGCGGCAAACCGTGACGCTGTCGCAGACTGGCTTTTCGGCAGTGCGACATACGCTAAACTGGCGGATAGCTCCGACGCGAGCAGTTACCGCATGGCAATCTGCACGAGCGGGCAGGATTGGGACGAGCAGATCCGAAATTTTGGCACGGCGAAGCTGGTATTCAGCTGCAAGCCGTTCCGCTTTCTGACCTCCGGCGATGTCAAAACGACGCTGACGGCGGCGAAAAAAATCACCAATCCGACGGCGTATTCCGCGCTGCCATATATCAAGATATACGGCAGTGGAAACATCACGCTTTCGATTGGCGGTCAGTCTTTTCCGTTTTTAAACATCGGCAGCTATATCGAGTGCGACAGTGCCTTGCAGCTGGTCTATACCGGCGCGACCGGGAAGTCAGACAGAGCCAACTTTGATAGCTTTCCGGTGCTGTCACCCGGGGGAAATGCTATAAGTTGGAGCGGCGGAACCGTGACCAAGGTCGAGATCGTGCCGCACTGGAGGCGCTTATGATACCGATACTTTATAAGCCGGACGCAAAAACAAAAATCGGCTGGCTTGCCGAGGCGAGCGACTGCCAATGCACGGAGGAGCGCAACGGCGTTTTCGAGCTGGAATTTCAATATCCGATGCTCGGCCGGTATGCCGCCGACCTTGTCATCGACCGATATGTCAAGGCAAAACCAAACGCTTCCGCCGCAAATCAGTTTTTCCACATCCGCAAAGTGTCAAAGCCTATTAACGGCATGTTTACCGTTAGCTGCGAGCATATCAGCTACGCACTTTCCGGTTATCCGGTGCCGACCGTTTCGGCATCTGGCAACGCGCAGGTCGCTATCAACGCCATATTGACCGCCGCAAAGAATCAGCTCGGCAAGGACACAGGCTTTTCCGTGGCGACGACCGATATCACTCTGTCGTCGTCAATCGCACTGACCAATGTTTCGGCGCGCGCTGCGCTCGGCGGAGTGTCCGGCTCCGTCCTTGACGTCTACGGCGGCGAGTACGAGTTTGACAATCACACGATAAAGCTGCACAAGGCGCGCGGCAAAGATCGCGGGGTGAGAATTGCATACGGTCGCAACATGACGGAGTTAAAGTGCGATATCGACATGGACAGCGCATACACCGGCATATATGGCTATGTCAAAAACGACAAAGTCGACTTGCACAGCTATAAGGCAGTGACCAACTCAAGCGGCATCAATGCAAAAACGCTGATACGCGACTTTTCGTCCGATTTTTCGGGCGGCGATAGCGAAATCACGCAGAGCGGGCTTGACTCGGCGGTGGCGGCATACGCGGCGGCAAATGACATCAACTCGCCGACCGTGTCAATGACGGTGTCATTTGTGGACTTGTCGCAATCGCCGGAATACGCGAGTTTTTCCGCGCTCGAGTCTGTCAGCCTTTGCGACACAGTGCAGATTTATCACAAAGACCTCAACATCAATATCAAAGCAAAGGTAATTAAAACGGTCTATGATGTCCTGCGCGAGCGGTACACATCCGTTGACCTCGGATCGCCGCGTGCGAATTTTGCCGACGTCATAAAGCAGACGGTCAACGAGACCAAAGACCTGCGCGGTCAGCTCGTCTTGGCGAAGTCCGACTTGACGGCGGCATACGAAAAGGCGATAGCCGACGCAACGGCGGCAATCACCGGGAACAGCGGCGGATATGTCCGACTCAACCCGTCGCAGAATCCGCAGGAAATTTTAATCATGGACACGCCGGACATCTCGACCGCCAAAAACATATGGCGGTTTAATCTTTCCGGCTTTGGTCATTCGTCCGGCGGCTACTCCGGACCATACAGGACAGCAGTCACGCAGGACGGTCACATCGTCGCCGACTTTGTTGATACCGGCACACTAACGGCTAACATCATCAAAGCTGGAATAATGCAGTCCGCAAACGGCGAATTTTCCTTTAACCTCGAAACCGGACACATCGAAGCCTCCGACATCAACATCACCGGCGGCGATATAAACCTTGACGGCGGTCAGCTGTCAATAGAAAACAGCGGATTTAAGACCGATCTGTCAAGCGGATATTTGCAGATGTATTACACCACAAATATGCAAACCGGCGCAAATTATGAGTACTTTGACATTAACAATACGCTGATTGGCACGAAGTTTTATGCGACGCTCGCCGCGCCGAAGCCTGCCGCCGCGCTTGGCGTTACATCAAACGGTTTTCGATTTGGTGAGAAAGCAGAAAACGCCACGCTTGTAAACCATTGGAACACCGATTATGCCGTGATAGAAAAAGATAACGCAAGATTTCGCAAAAAAGTCGAGGTAAACGAGTCTTTAAGTGTTGCGACAGGCGGCGATGCCATCGGGTTTATCGCGCATGCGCCAAACGGCGCGAACGATGTAAGCGCGGAGCTTGGTGCTACGAGTGACGCGAGCGCACTGCTGCAAATCGTCAACAACACCAAAGGCACGGTTCCGGCACGAATTGAAATCTACTCGAGCGGGACAAACGGAAAGGGCATGACTTTAAAGCTTACTTCCGGCGGCGGTTACACCGGACGGCTATTTTTAGACACCACCGGACTGTATGCCGAATTTAACGACAGCGGCGACTACAAAAAACTCGCTTAGGGGGCTATTATGACAAAAACCGAAATCGAACAGAAAATCGCAGAGGTCAAAGCGCAGGGCGACGCCTTGCAGAAGCACAACGCGCAGCTGATACAGCAAATCGAGGTCAACAAGGTCGAAATCGCGAAGATTATCGGCAAGCTTGACCTTTTATCCGAAATGCTTGCAGACTGCGAAAAACCGCCCGCGGAGGGCGAGAACGGGGAGGCGGAAAAGAATGCAGACGAGAACGATAACGGTTGACTATGCCCGCCCACGCGGGTATGATGTCGGCTATCGCGCCGAAAACAACTTTACGCTGCTCGCGCTGCCTGTGCCCGAAGAGCTCGAGGGCGCGGACAGCTACAGAGTCTATTTTGAATCAACGGTCGGCGAGTATCTGCAAACTGAGCTGTTGACTCCTGTGGACGGCTATGTGACTGTCAAAATTACAAGCGATGTTGTGCCTGAGCCCGGCAACATGGCAGCGCAGCTGGTCGCTTTTGCGGACGGCGAGAAAGTCGGCTATGCGCCTATGATAACAGGCTCTGCAAAGGTGTCAATCCCGGACGGCACAGAGCGGCTCTCGCACAGCCTCGCCGCCGAGATAGCTCTTAACACCGCCGCACGGCACGGCCATGATAACAAGTCGGTCATTGACCTGTTGACCGCCGATGATACCGGCACGCTGCTGTACGATGGCAAGGTTATAGGTGGCGAAGGTTCAACGGCAGAGGACATCAGCTACACGCTGTCAGAAGATGTTCAAACCACTTTCCCGGATATTGAGCTTGAGTCTGACACAGTTAAAAGCGGACTTGATGTCGCAATGTATTATGCGCTTGCGGGTATGTTTGCAAAGTATATTAGCTGCAATCTGCAATCAGGCAGTGGAGAAACAGTAAGTATGGATTTGCAGCGTATCTTAGATGGCTTTGTCTTTCCGGCGATGTTTAAGGCGCACGAGCACGACAACAAATCTGTGCTTGATCTGATATCAGCGGTTGACGGCAAACTTCGCTACAATGGCTCGGACGTTGGCTTAAAAGGCGAGAAAGGTGATAAGGGCGAACCCGGTACGCCGGGTGCCCCTGGCGTTCCGGGCTCTGATGCGACAGTGACAAAAAACAATGTCGTCGCCGCCCTCGGCTATACGCCGCAAGCAGTGTCGGCGCAGGTAACAGCAGGAACAGAAATCACCCTTGCCGACAACACGGAATATCGCCTTGAGAATGTCGCGACCTTAACTCTGACATATCCGATGGGCAATTTTGAGTGTTGGCTCAAATTGACCTTCGCTGCGAGCGGGTCAATCACTGTCACCTTGCCGACGGGTACTAAATACATTGGCAACGCGCCGAATTTCGCAAGTGGCGAAACATGGGAGCTCAGCTTCAAGGACAAGGTTTTGGCGGCTCAGAAGGTCGGTGAGGGCGTTTGAACAGGCGCAGATTTATATGGCAAAAGGCGCAAGCGCAGAGCGGACTGCCTGAAGGCTATACCGCAGTCGAATATATCCAGTCGTCGGGCACTCAGTACATCGACACCGGACGCAAGCTGACGCAGGAATCTGATATCACCATAGATTTCAAAATAGTCGGTGAAATTATCAGGAACGCAGGCATATTCGGTTCGCGCACAAGTGCGTTGAAAAACAATCTTGCATTGTTTCAAAGCGTAAGTCCGAACGTTTTCGCGGGCGATTTCTCCGAATATCAAAAGCACCGTTTTACGACGGCTTCATCATTGGAACGAATGAAAATCCAAATGAACAAAAACGGCGCGTGGGCTAATGATATTTTAAAAAAATCTTGGAGCGATATCGCCGACTTTGAGACTCCGACGAACGGACTGATATTTGACGTCGGAACCAACAACTGGACGAACAATAAGGCTGTTATGCGGTTATATAGCTACACCAACGGCGATGCACAGCAGCTTGTCCCGTGTCTCGATGCAAACGGTGTGCCGTGCCTTTATGATCTTATAGGCAAAACGGCGCTCTATAATCAGGGCGCGGGCAGCTTCACATGGGGGTGATTAAATGATGTACGGAAAACTTATAGACGGCGAGCTCAGAGGAGCGCCGCGACCGATAAAAACGGCGGACGGCGACGTGTTTACTACTGACCCCAATTTGCTTTTGCAGTACGGATACAAGCCGATAATTTTAACGGAATATCCGTCCGACGGCAAGTATTACACCGACTCGTGGACGGAGACTGAAACAGAAATAACGCAGGTGTGGACGGAGCAGCCGCAGAATGACGATGACCCGATATCTGACTCCGAGGCACTTGAAATAATCACAGGAGGTGACAGCGCATGACACGCGCAGAGGCAAAGGCTTATCGCGACAAAATCAACGGCGTGTTGAAGAAGGTCACGACGGACGCAGAAGCTTTGGAGTATGCAGAGCTTTATCCGCTTTGGAGCGGGTATGTCGATTATGCTGTCGGCAGTATAGTCCGCAGACCGAGCGGGCTCTATCGCTGCTACAACGCCATAACGGCAAATCCGACATGGTTGCCGGAAAACACGGCGGCACACTGGGAGCCTATCACGGTCGGCGAGGACGGCACTATCGACAATCCTATCACGGCGGCGGCTGGCATGAGGTATTACAAAGACAAGTACTATCTCGACGGCGGCAAAACATACAAGTGCATACGCGACGACAGCAACGGTCAAGGTACTATCTTGCAGTATGTACCGTCGCAGCTTGTGGGCATTTACTTCGAGGAGGTGACTACATGAGCGGTGTAAACATCTTCTTGACGATTCTTAGTGCGTGCGGGACTATATGCGCAATAATCTTTGGCTATATCGCCTATAAGCGGAACGGTAGGAGCGATAACAAAGATGAGGGCAAAAAAGATGGTGTCGTTTTAACGGAACTCGGATACATCAAAAGTGGCGTTGATGACATCAAGAGAAAGCAAGAAAAGCAGGATGATCAGATAGGAAAGGTGGTCGAACGGCTGAGTTCTGTCGAATCGTCCGCCAAACAGGCGCACCACAGGATCGATACGATCGAACAGCAGCTTTATAAAAAATAAGGAGGTTATTTATCATGACAAACAAAGAACTTGCAGCGAAGGTGAAAGATATCGCGCTGCACTACAAGACGCTTTATGTGAACGGCTGCTTCGGCGCACCGCTTACGGCGTCCAACAAACAGCGTTATTGCAACAATAACGACTACAACAGAGATCCGAGCAGACAGAAGATGATAAAAGCGGCATCAGCTGACACCTTCGGTTTTGATTGCGTCTGCCTTATAAAGGGCGTGCTTTGGGGTTGGACAGGCGATAAGTCCAAACCCTACGGCGGCGCGAAGTACGCTTCGAACGGTGTGCCGGATATCAATGCGGATGCAATGATCCAGAAGTGTACAGGCATCAGCACAAACTTCAGCAAAATCGAAATCGGAGAAGCCCTGTGGTCTCCGGGGCATATCGGCGTGTACATAGGCGCAGGGCTTGCAGTCGAGTGTACGCCGCGCTGGAAGAACTGCGTGCAGATAACCGCCTGCAATTGCGACAAACCCGGTTACAATCGCCGCAACTGGTCGAAGCATGGTAAGCTGCCGTATGTCAAATATGTCGCTGACGCGGCACAGACGAAGCCTCAGGGCACAAAGAAATCCGTCGATGAGGTCGCTCACGAAGTAATCAACGGTCAGTGGGGCAACGGTGCCGACCGTATGACGCGCCTGCGCAATGCCGGGTATGACCCGAACGAGGTTCAGAAGCGTGTAAATGAAATCGTTTACAGTCAGAAAAAGCCGGCTAAAAAATCCGTTGACACCGTTGCCCGCGAAGTTATCGCCGGTAAGTGGGGCAATGGCGCGATTCGAAAAATCAGACTCAAAGCGGCGGGCTATAATCCTGCCGAAGTTCAGAAGAAAGTAAATCAGCTGCTTAAATAAGGAGGACAAGCACATGGAATACATAAAAGCATTTTGGGACAGCTGTGGAATGGGCATCCTTTGCACCATTCTGACAGCTATAGCATCATACCTCGGCGTATGCGCGAAGAAGCTCTTTCAGAAGTATTTTGACGACAAGACGAAGAAAGCGGTTGCCAAGACCTGCGTCGAGGCTATCGAGCAGCTCTACAAGGATCTGCATGGTCAGGAGAAATATGATAAGGCTGCTGAAGCAATCGTTGAGATGCTGAATGAAAAGGGCATAACGATTACCGACCTTGAGCTAAAAATGCTGATAGAAGCCACGGTGAGCAAATTCAATGAAGCGTTCCGTAAAGACTACGGATTTGATGATGTCACAGAGGAGGTAACAAAATGATAACTGCTATTGTTTTTAACCTCATGAACATGCTCGGGCTTTATGGAGCTTGGGCGGTCGTACAGATTCTCAAGCTCTTCGGCATGATTTAACTTTCGTGCGTTTTTCGTGCGTTTTTCGTGCGTTTTAAAACCAACTTGCTTATAACTTGCAGCTAACTTAGGACTAAAAAATGACCGGGCAGAGGAGAAATCCCTTGCCCGGCTTTTTCAATTTTCATCCAAAAAGTCAACGACCGCTTTTTTTATGACCTGCGCCTGTGGTATGCCGTCGGCTTCGCATTTTGCCTTGAATCGTGCGACTAAGTCTTTCGGCAAGCTGGCGCGCACCATAGTGTATGTCTTGTCGTTATAACGGCGTTTGACCGCCGTCGAAGTATGCGTCTTGCGCTTTGGTGCTTCTTCCATGCTTTTTTATCTCCACTTCCACTTGGATTAAAACTTTATTTTGACCTGATTGACAACGTTCTTGTCGTTTTCTGTGCCAATCTCAAGCACCATCCAAGGATTCTCCCAGTCGCAAGCGTCGGATTCGGGGCTGGAGCCATCGTGCACATCAAAATCATCGTTGATTTTCCAATACACTTGATATTGATTGCCCGACTCATCTTCTGCTGTTGCTTCATACCAGTTGTCCCAAACTCCGGTTGCGAGGCATTTGCCGTCTTCGGAGACTTCGTGGCAGAAAGCACCTTCATAGCCGCAGATGTAAGCATCCTGAATAAGTTTGATTTCTTTGATTGCCATTGTTTTTTCTTCCTTTCTTTTTTTGAGGTTCTTGCCTCATTCATTGCCTATATTATATCATACTATGCCGAGTATGTCAACACTTTTTTCAAACTTTTTTTAAAAATTTCAAAAAAGTTCTTCAACCCCACAAAAGCGGCTTCAAATCCCTTTGTTTTCTTTGTATATAAAAATAAAAAACACCGCAAAGGGTGTTTTTTATTTTTTGGCCCACCCGAAGTACTCTTTCTTATTCTTTTACTCTCTGCCTCGTATATAACGGCTTGTTCTCAATTATAATATCATCAACGCTCCTCCCTAAAAACAGTCCACCGGACTGTTTTCTTAAC
>ERZ773136.3864-NODE-3864-length-10534-cov-3.191717_pt1 | contig 10534 bp, 9 predicted proteins | sample MGYA00580855_ERZ773136 | MGnify/ENA primary metagenome ERZ773136 (study PRJEB29015, sample SAMEA2737860) | human gut metagenome | biome: human gut; feature: human-associated habitat; material: faeces | place: China | collected 2012 ... | reverse complement strand
GGAATCTATCTGTCGTCTGGCACAGTTGGCCAGAGCCGCGGGTATCCATCTGATCATCGCTACCCAGCGACCCAGTGTGGATGTCATCACCGGACTGATCAAAGCCAATATGCCCAGCCGTGTGGCATTCTCCGTATCCAGCGGTGTGGATTCACGAACGATCCTGGATATGAACGGTGCGGAGAAATTGCTTGGTAAAGGCGATATGTTATTCTACCCGCAGGGTTATTCCAAACCGGCCAGAGTACAGGGCGCTTTTGTGTCCGACAAGGAAGTATCCGATGTGGTGGATTATCTCAAGAACCAGGCACTGGGCAATACCTATAGCAACTATGCAGAAGATATTGAAGAGAAGATCAAAAATATCGGCTCGTCAGGTGGTTCCTCCGGAAGCGGCTCTGGTGGCGGTAACGACAGAGACGAATATTTTGAGGAGGCCGCAAGGTTTATTATTGATAAAGATAAGGCCAGCATCGGCATGCTGCAGCGTGTGTTGAAAATCGGTTTCAACCGTGCTGCCAGAATCATGGATCAGCTTTGCGAATACGGCGTGGTAGGTGAAGAAGAAGGCACTAAACCCAGAAAAGTACTTATGAGCATGGAACAGTTCGAACAGCTGTTGGAGGAAATCTGACATTCGTTCGAGACTGTCTGAATAAACGGAGGGAAAAAGGACATGAAAACAGATATTGAAATCGCACAGGAAGCGGTAATGGAGCCCATCACCAAAGTGGCTGAAAGTATTGGCATTGAAGCAGATGACCTGGAACTTTACGGAAAATACAAGGCAAAGCTTTCCGAAGAATTTTTACGTAAGATCCAGGATCGTCCCAATGGAAAACTGATTCTGGTAACAGCTATCAACCCAACTCCTGCAGGAGAGGGTAAGACCACGACCACGGTAGGTATGGGAGAAGCTTTCGGCAGAATGGGCAAAAAGGCTGTAATTGCGCTCAGAGAGCCGTCCTTAGGCCCCTGCTTTGGTATCAAAGGTGGAGCTGCCGGCGGCGGTTATGCACAGGTAGTGCCTATGGATGAACTGAATCTGCATTTTACCGGTGATTTTCATGCCATCACCTCTGCCAACAACCTGTTGGCCGCGCTGCTGGACAATCATATCCAGCAGGGCAATGATCTGGGCATCGATACCCGGCAGATCGTGTGGAAGCGCTGTGAGGACATGAATGACAGAGTCCTTCGTAATATTGTGGTAGGACTTGGCAACAAGACAGACGGCTTTGTCAGAGAGGATCATTTTGTCATTACCGTAGCCAGTGAGATCATGGCGATCCTGTGTCTGGCAGACGATATGAAGGATCTGAAGGAGCGCCTGTCCAGAATCGTTGTGGCTTACAACTATCAGGGGGAGCCGGTGACCGCCGGCCAGCTGAAAGCAGTCGGTGCCATGGCAGCACTGTTAAAGGATGCCATCAAGCCCAATCTGATCCAGACCTTAGAGCATACTCCCGCATTGGTACACGGAGGTCCGTTTGCCAATATCGCTCACGGATGTAACTCCGTCAGAGCTACTAAGGCAGCCATGAAGATGGCAGACTATTGCATCACGGAAGCCGGCTTCGGTGCGGATCTGGGAGCAGAGAAATTTTTCGATATCAAATGTCGTAAGGCAGGACTTACTCCTGATGCAGTGGTACTGGTAGCAACCATCCGTGCACTGAAATACAACGGTGGCGTTGCAAAGGCGGATCTGGGAGCAGAGAATCTGGAAGCGTTGAAAAAAGGTATTGTGAATCTGGAGAAACATATTGAGAATCTTCAGAAATATGGTGTGCCTGTAGTGGTTACCCTGAACTCTTTTATCACCGACAGTGAGGCGGAGACCGCTTATGTCAGAGAATTCTGTGAGACAAGAGGCTGTGAGTTCGCACTCTCCGAAGTGTGGGAAAAAGGCGGCGAGGGCGGAATCGCTCTGGCTGAGAAAGTATTAAAAGCAATCGATGAAAAAGAGAACCATTTCCATGTTTTATATGAAAATGAACTGCCTCTTCAGGATAAGATCAAAAAGATCGCGCAGGAGATCTACGGGGCGTCTGATGTAGTGTTTGCTCCGGCGGCAGCAAAACAGTTAAAGAGACTGACGGAACTTGGCTTTGGTGATCTGCCGGTATGTATGGCAAAGAACCAGTATTCTCTGTCAGATGATCCTACGTTACTGGGAAGACCTTCCGGTTTTGAATTGAATGTAAGAGAGGTCTATGTGTCTGCCGGTGCCGGTTTTGTTGTAGTGCTCACCGGTGCGGTCATGACCATCGGCAGGAGAGCAGAACTGCTTCGCTGGGCAGAAAGGGAGCCGGATCGTTATCTGATCGAGGACGATTACGACAGTGAATTCCGGTATCGGGGCAAGCCTATTCCTTCCCTGCAATCTTCCGATGAAAAGGGAAAAGTGATCTACATCGGTACATTTTCCAAGGCTATTGCACCGGCAATCCGTGTCAGCTATATGGTATTGCCGGGGGATCTGCTGGATATCTACCGCAGGGATTGCTCTTTTTATTCCTGCACGGTGTCCAGAATCGGCGTTTTGTAGCCGTCAAAGCTGACGCTGCGCTCGGCGCGGCGCAGCACCCTGCCGTTCTCATCGACGAGCCCCAGCTTGACCGCCGTGCCGCCGATGTCAACGCCCAGATAGGTTTTACTCATAGCGCACCTGCTTATTTGTGGTTGTTGATGGCCGCGGTGTAGCGGGCCGTGATCTCCGCCGGGCGGGTGATGGCACCGCCGACGACGAGGGCGAACGCACCGGCGTAGAGCGCCTGCACGGCCTGCTCCGGCGTGTGGATATGGCCTTCGGCGATGACCCTGGCCGGGCACTCCCGCGCGAGCTGGGCGATAAAGCCGAAGTCCACATCGTTGATGCCCGTCGTCTCGGGCGTGTAGCCGCGCATCGTCGTGCCGACAAAGTCCGCACCGGCCCCCGCGCAGGCCAGCGCGTTCTCAATGTTGTCGCAGTCGGCCATAACGAGCTGGTCGGGGTACTTTTCCTTGATGACGCGGATGAACTCGGCGCTCGTCTGCCCGTTGGGGCGCAGGGCACCGGTGCCCTGCACGGCCAGAATGTCCACGCCGCAGGCGACGAGCTCGTCGACCTCCTGCATCGTGACGGTGATGTACATCGGCGTGCCGGGGTAATCCTTTTTGATGATGCCGATGACCGGCAAATCCACGACCTGCTTGATCTGGGTGATGTCGCGCACCGTGTTGGCGCGGATGCCGACAGCGCCGGACTGTGCCGCCGCCTTGGCCATCAGCGGCATGACGCCGCCCTCTTTTGTATACAGCGGCTCATGCTCCAGCGCCTGGCAGGAGACGATAAGGCCGCCTTGGATCTGGTTGAAGATTTGTTCGTGGGTCATGGGAAAGGCTCCTTTCTATACGCAAAAAGGCTTCCCCCTCGGGGGAAGCTGTCACCGAAGGTGACTGATGAGGGCGGAGCTTACGGCAGCAACCCGTTTACGGGCAACCACCGATAGCTTACCCCTCATCCGGCCCTGCGGGGCCACCTTCCCCCAAGGGGGAAGGCTTGGGGAATGCAAATTATTTCATCAAAATCTTGACCACGGCTTTTCTTACGTGGTCGCAGCCGGGGGTCTTGCAGCTGGGCTTGTGCAGCTCACCGGGGAAGAACACGGCAAAGCGTCCCCCACCCAGCGTCATGCCGCAGTGCTCGGGGCCGGTCCGCAGACCGAAGTCGTTTTCCTCGTCAAACTCGCCCTGCTCCGTGCCCTCGGACGCCCAGCCCAGATGCTCGCTGCCGTTCAGGTCGATCTGCAGGTCGGCATAGCGGCGGTGGTACTCGAACGCAGCGCCGTCGGCATCGCGCAGGTCGGCGTCCATCACGTTGACAAAGACGTTCTCGCCGTCAATGATGGTCTTGCCGTTTTCCAGCGCGTCCAGCGTGTGGCTGTTCAGCCAGTCGATGGCCTTGTCCAGATTCGGGTGCAGACCCTTGTAGCAGGCAATGTAATCAAACGAATCTACGATCATTTCACACCTCTTACAGGGCCGCGACGGCGTCCTCGATCATCTTCTGCGCCTCGACAACGATGGGCTCATCCTCGGGGATCAGGCCCGGCAGCGGTGCGCGCACGCCGCCCAGCTCCAAACCGTACATACGGCGCAGGATTTCCTTCATGACCGCGTACAGGTTGCCGTGGGCCTCGCACATCTTGTAGATGATGCGGTCCGCCTTGTACTGGATCTCGCGGGCAGCGGGGATGTCGCCCTTCTCGATCAGCTCGTTCATCTTGAGGAACAGCTCGGGCATGACGGCGTAGGTGCCGCCGATGCCGCCGTCCGCGCCCATGACACGGCCGGAGACGAACTGCTCATCGGGGCCGTTGAACACGGCGAAGCCGTCCGCACCGCGCGCCTGAATACCGGCATCCTTGAACATCTGGATGTCCTGGGTGGGCATCGAGGAGTTCTTGACCGCGATGACGTTGGGGTTCTTGAGCATCTCGTTCAGCAGGGGCATCGTCAGGGCGGTACCGGCCAGCTGCGGGATGTTGTAGATGATGAACTCGGTGTTGGGCGCGGCGGCGCTCATGGCGTTCCAGTAGTCCGCGATGGCGTAGTTGGGCAGGTGGAAGTAGATCGGCGGGATGGACGCGATGGCGTCAACGCCGCACTTTTCAGCATGGGCGGCCAGCTCGACGGAGTCCGCCGTGTTGTTGCAGGCGACGTGGGCAATAACGGTGATCTTGCCCTTGGCCTCGCTCATGACGGCCTCCAGCACGGCCTTGCGCTCATCCGGGTGCTGGTAGATGCACTCGCCGGAGGAGCCGCCGACGTAAACGCCCTTGACGCCCTTGGCGATCAGGTGGCGGGTCAGTGCCTTGACGCCCTCGGTGGAGATAGAGCCGTCCGGTGCGTAGCAGGCGTAGAAGGCGGGGATAATGCCGCGATATTTGTTGATGTCTTTCATAGGTGAGATCTCCTTTTTATAAAAAATGAAATTATTCTTTGACGGGTATGATTTTGAGAACCTTATATTCAGTATAACAATTTGAAGTTTGAAGTATAGTAGAAAAAATGTTCAAAAATAAAAATATACGTCTAAAAAATGCGCGTTTTGTTTGCTTTTTGGAAAAGACTCTGCTACAATGTGCGTAGAATCCATATGGCTTACGAAAGAGGTGAACGTCTATGAATGCCATCTATTCCGATTACTCCCCCATTTTCTTGTATGTTGACAAATACAGGTTTTCTAAGAACTGGGGGTATCCCGGCGCAACGGTCCCTTACTCGCTGATTCGCTATGTTATTTCCGGGAGAGCGGTCTTCTCTCTGGGGGATACATCGTATGATGTCGGGCCGGACGATGTCTTTTACATTCCGCAGGGAAGTGTATTGTCCTGCGCAGCCAAAGAGGAAATCGCGTTTATCAGTATCCGGTTTGTCGGCTCTGTCCAACTGGCAGACACAGATATGCTGTGCGCTTTGTGGAATGTTCCGTTCCTGCACAATTTTTCCGATATGCCGGAAATGTGGACCTACTTTGAGAGAGCCTACGCCAGCGCACTGACTAAAACCACCTTTAAATATTTGGAAATACGCGGTTACCTGAACTTGATTTGTGCACAGCTGGCTCGCGTTTCGCTGGATAACTTTGACAAGGATGAGACACTGGAAGAAGATCGCAAAAAGATGGAGGCGCGTTTTGATATTGAAAGCATCCGCCGCCGTGCCGTCAAATCCGCTACCCAGAAAAACGACCCGCGTATCACCATAATCCTAGACACCATCATCAGCCACCTAGAAAAAAACTATACAACCAAAGAGCTTTGCGATATGGCAGAAATCAGCGAGAGCACTCTGCGCCGTCTTTTTAAGGAACAGGCGGGGAAAACGCTGTATGAATTTATAAGGGAGACCAAGATGACCCACGCGGCCCGCAAATTGCTGGTGACCAACGAGCCGATATCTGCGATCGCCTACGAGTTGGGCTATGAAGCGCCAAGCTACTTTACCAAATGTTTTAAGGAAGTGTTCGGTGTGACACCGCAGGAGTACCGCCGGACTTCCCGGGAAGCATGACCTAAATTTGTAAGTTATGCACAAAGTTTGACCGAATATTTTTAAGTAGAAAAATAATACGCTCAAATTTTGAGCGTATTATTTTATTTTTACGCATTTTTTTGGCTGGTAAAGGAAAAGTGAAAACTGTATAATATAGGCACACGGTAAGTACAGAACTTACAAAAAAACGGAATCCTGACAGCATCTTTTTGCGCAAAAAGACAACTACCAAGAACACACAAGAACACACAAGAACACAACAGATTTGATCACAGGAGGTCAAACACATGAAAAAAGCACTTGCATCTCTGCTGGCCGCCGGTATGGCAGCGTCCCTGCTGGCCGGCTGCGGTGGCTCCTCTTCAACGGCGGCCAGCACGGCCGACACCAGCACTGCTGCTTCCACGGAGGCTTCTTCCACGGCAGAGTCCGACGCGCCGCTGGAGGGCGAGATCACCTTCTGGCATTCCTTCACGCAGGGTGCCCGCATGGAGGCCGTCCAGAAGGCCGCCGATAAGTTTATGGAAGCCAACCCCGGCGTTAAGATCAACATCGAGACCTACTCTTGGGGCGACTTCAACACCAAGTGGAATGCCGGCCTGACAACGGGCGACCTGCCCGATATGAGCACGGCTCAGGGTACCGGTGAAGTCGTTGAGATGATGAACGCTGATGTCCTGACCCCGATAGATGATATGGTTGACGACATTGGCCGTGACCGCTTCTCTGCTAACGCGCTGGCCGATATGACCAGCGATGGCGCCACCTACGGTGTGCCGTACTACTCCCACGCACAGGTCATGTGGTACCGCACCGACCTGCTGGAAGCAGCCGGGCTGGAAGTCCCCAAGACTTGGGACGAGTTCTATGATGCCGCAGTGACCCTGACCAAAGACGGCCAGTATGGCGCAGCATTCTCCTGCAGCCCCAACGATCTGCTGAGCACCCGCTACCTGAACTATTACGTTGTCAGTGCCGGCAGCAGCCTGCTGAATGATGACCTGACCGCCAACCTGACCAGCAAGGAAGCCATCGACGGCATCAACTTCTGGCTGAAAGTCTACAAGAACTGCTCTCCCGCCGAGACCATCAACTACACGGTCAACGATCACGCTACGCTGTTCTATCAGGGCAAGACTGCCTTTGACTTCAACTCCGGCTTCATGATTGGCGGTGTGCAGAACAACACCCCGGAGATCGCCCAGTATGTCCGCTGCGCTCCGCTGCCCCGCATAACCGACAGCGACCCCATCTACAGCGCCGAAGCCTCCCACATTCCTCTGGTCGTCTGGAAGAACGCCAAGCACCCCGAAATCTGCAAGGCCTTTATCGAGTACCTGTATGATACGGACAACTACGTTGAATTCATTCACTCCGTCCCCGTTGGCATGCTGCCCGCTCTGAAGGACATCGCCACCAACGCCGATTACCTGAACGATGACACCATCAAGGAATACTCCGACTGCGTGGATGTGATCCAGACTGCCGTTGATGAAGGCCATGCCATCGGCTTTGAGCACGGCCCCAGCGCACAGGCCAGCTACCTGACCTCTCAGGGTGTTATCGAGGAAATGTTCCAAGATATCATTACAACGGCACCGATGTGGAAACGGCTGCCAAAGCTGCGGAGGATAAACTCAACGACATCTTTGATACGATGATCAGCTGATAGCTTCACGTTAGGCGGGGAGGACCCACCCTCCCCGCTTTCTTTGTGGCAAAAATGACCGGGAGGATACTATATTGAAAGAAATTACGCGCACTCCACAATCCAGACCGGCGAAAAAGGACCGTAACCTTACGCGCTGGCTGTTTGTGGCCCCTGCCATGCTGGTTGTTCTCTGTCTGCTGGTATACCCGCTGTGCTCGACCTTGATGTACAGCTTTACAAACAAGACCTTGATAAAGTCAACATACGCATTAAAAGGGATCGACAACTACATAAAAATCTTTACGGATCCTGCATTCGGCAAGGCGTTCTTAACGACGCTGGTCTGGACTTTCTTCAGTCTCACCGGTCAGATTCTGATCGGTTTCTCTGCCGCACTGGCTCTGAACCGCATCAGCAATCCCATAGCACGCCCCATCTACCGCATATGTATGATCATCCCTTGGGCGTTTCCCTCCATTGCTATCGCACTGGTATGGAAATGGATGCTCAACGGCATTCAGGGTTATATCCCCACTATGCTGATGAAGCTGGGCTTGTCCGATGGGATGCTGCAATTCCTGAGCGACCCTAAACTGGTGCTGCCCACGCTGGTGTTCATTAACATCTGGTTCGGTGCCCCCATGATCATGGTCAATGTCTACGCTGCTTTGCAGACCGTGCCGCAGGATCAGTACGAAGCCGCCCTGATCGATGGTGCAAGTTCCTGGCAGTCCTTTATCCACATTACCGTACCGCACATCAAAGTCGTTGTCGGCCTGCTGGTCGTGCTGCGCACCATCTGGGTGTTCAACAACTTCGATATCATTTTCATGACCACTGCCGGTGGTCCGGCCAGTATGACAACCACGATGCCGTTGTACATCTATGACCTTGGCTGGACGAACAAGCTTGTTGGCCGCGCATCTGCAGCATCGATCATTCTGCTTGCATTCCTTATTGCGGTTTGCCTTATCTATTTTGCAGTTATCACACATTGGGAAAAGGAGGATCAGGCATGAAAAAAGGAAGACGCTTCGGCGATATAGTTTCCAATGTCTATTTGATCCTTCTGTCAATCGTGGCTGTGTTCCCACTGCTGTGGCTGCTGGTTTCTGCCTTTAAAAGCAGCAGCGAGATGCTGAACAACCCCACAAAGATCTGGCCTATCCAATGGACACTGGCAAATTTTAAAACGGTCCTGTTCACCCTGAAATTCACCATCAATATTCGCAACAGCCTTATCATTGCGGGCAGCACCACGGTGGTAGCCATCATCATTTCCTCGCTGGCAGCCTACGGTGTAGTCCGTTTCTTCCCAAAGCTGGGCAATGTAATGACCAAGATCTTGGTCACTACCTATATGTTCCCCTCCATCATGCTGGTCATCCCGTATGCCATGGTCATGGCCAAGCTGAACCTGACCAATACCCGTATCGGCCTGATGCTGGTTTACCTTTCATTCAGCGTTCCTTACGCCGTGTGGATGCTGGTCGGCTTCTTCAAGACTGTACCCATCGGTATTGAGGAAGCAGCCCGCATTGATGGCGCCAACAAGCTGCAGGTCTTTGTCCGGATCGTGCTGCCGCTGGTTTCTCCCGGCATCGTTGCCACTGCGATCTATGTTTTTATCAATGCATGGAATGAATACCTCTACTCCATGATTTTGATGAGCAGTTCCGACAAAACTACGATCTCAGTTGCCGTTAAGACCTTGGAGGGTGCCGATATCCTGAACTGGGGCGCCCTGATGGCTGCCTGCGCTATCGTGGTCGTTCCCTCCATCATCTTCTTCTGCTTTATCCAAAATAAGATGGCCGGCGGCCTGTCCGACGGCGCTGTCAAGTAAAAACAACACAAGTATAAAAGGAGTTTTACAGTATGAAAACCGTAGGTTATGCAATCGTAGGTACAGGTTACTTTGGCGCTGAACTGGGTCGTATCATGAAAACTAAAGAGGGGGCAAAGATCGTTGCCGTCTATGATCCCGAAAACGGCGCTGCCATTGCCGCCGAACTTGGCTGCGACAATGAGTCCAGTCTGGAAAGCATCTGCGCCCGTCCGGATGTGGACGCCGTTATCGTGGCAACCCCCAACTATCTGCACAAAGAACCGGTGCTGGAAGCTGCCCGCAACCACAAGAACGTTTTCTGCGAGAAGCCCATTGCCCTTTCTTATGCAGACTGCGATGAGATGGTCAACACCTGCAAGGAAAATAATGTGGTCTTTATGGCCGGTCACGTCATGAACTTCTTCCACGGCGTCCGTCTTGCCAAAAAGTTCATTCAGGAAGGCCGCATCGGCAAGGTGCTGTATGCCCACTCCGCCCGTAACGGCTGGGAAGAGCCGCAGCCCTCTATCAGCTGGAAGAAGATCCGCTCCAAGTCCGGCGGCCATCTGTATCACCACATCCATGAGCTGGACTGCATCCAGTTCATCATGGGACCCGCAACCCGTGTTACCATGACCGGCGGCAATGTTGCCCACTCCGGCCCTGAGTTTGGCGATGAGGACGATATGCTGTTCCTGAATCTGGAGTTCGGCAACAACACCTACGCCATCGTCGAGTATGGTTCTGCCTTCCACTGGCCTGAGCATTACGTCCTGATTCAGGGTACCAAGGGCGCCATTCGCATCGATATGTGCAATGTCGGCATGACGGTCAAGCTGGCAGATGGTACCGAAGAGCATTACTGCGTCCACGCGAACAAGGAAATCGATGATGACCGTACCCGCATCTACCACAGCACCGAGATGGATGGCGCTATCCAGTACGGCCATCCCGGCAAAAAGCCGCCGATGTGGCTGAACAGCATCATGAACGCAGAGATGGAGTTCTTCAAT
>ERZ773136.3858-NODE-3858-length-10540-cov-3.124845_pt1 | contig 10540 bp, 11 predicted proteins | sample MGYA00580855_ERZ773136 | MGnify/ENA primary metagenome ERZ773136 (study PRJEB29015, sample SAMEA2737860) | human gut metagenome | biome: human gut; feature: human-associated habitat; material: faeces | place: China | collected 2012 ... | reverse complement strand
CGTCTGCCCGATGAACAACCGCAAGCAGGCCATGTTCGCCAAGGGCTGCACGATTCTGCCGAACGCATGCGGAACCGCGCCCGGCTGCATGATCGAAAAGGACGGAAAAATCGTCGTTCAGCTCCCCGGCCCGCCGCACGAGATGGCGGATATGTTCGGCCGGCAGGTTTACGGCAGGCTGGCGAAAAAGACCCAGCGCCAACTGAACGCCTCGACTAACAGGCCGCCGATCGCCGGCGAGCAGGCGGGGGCCAGCAGGCCGACCAGCATCACCGCCGCCGACAGCTTCGCCCGCTCATGCGGCTGAAACAGCGGCCACGTCAGCGCCTGGCCGAGGGGGATTAACAGCCCGCCGCCCATCCCCTGCAGCGTCCGCCATAAAATCAGTTCGTTCAGGCTGTTGGCAAGCCCTGCCGCCAGCGCGCCGAGGCTGAACAGCCCCAGCGAGAGTAAAAACAGCCGTTTCGCCCCCCAGCGCTCGCTGAGCCAGGCGCTGAACGGCACAACGACCGTCAGACCGAGAATATAGGCATTACTGACCCACGCCAGTTGCGAGACGGAAACCGCCAGCGCGCGGCTGATTGCCGGAAAGGCGATGCTGGCGATAAACATATTGATCAAATCGAGAAAAAAACCGAACAGAAAAACGGTGGCAACGCGGTGGCGGTAGGTCATGGTTCACTCCCTCAGACAGGCGGCTACTGTAAACCTGCCGCAGCGAGGGATAAACGGGACTAATCGGGATATACTGTCTGAATATTTTTGACAATCATCCGGACGACGATGCTTAATCTTCAGCGCGTGACCATGTTTATCGCCGTGGTAGATGCCGGCAGTTTCACCCTTGCCGCAGCGGCGCTGGGGCAGACCAAGGCGGTGGTCAGCTTTAACGTACGGCAGCTGGAAAATGAGCTGGGGGTGACGCTGCTGCTGCGTTCGACGCGGCGTTTGCGGCTCACTGACGCCGGGGTGCTGTTCTATCAGCGCGGGGTGGCGCTCCTGAACGCGGCGGAAAATCTCCAGGATGAAGTGCGGGCCAGCCATAGCGGCTTAAGCGGGGAGCTACGGATCACCACCACGCCGGAGTATGGCGCGCAGGTTATCATTCCAGCGCTGGCCGCGTTCGCCCGTCGTCATCCGGCGCTGCGGGTGCGCCACGTCTCCTCCTCCCATCATGCCGACCTCATTTCAGAACGATTTGACGTGGCGATACGCCTCGGTACGCTGGCCGATTCCCGCTATCGGGCGACGCGGATAGCCAGTTTCGCGATCCTGCCCGTCGCCTCTCCGGCCTGGCTGGCAAGCCATCCGGTGCCGATCTGGCGCAAGCTGAGTGGATTATTCACGAGCGCCTGCCGACGCCGCTGCGCTGGCAGCTGCGCACGGATCACCAGACAGAGGTGGATTTCGCGATAGCCAGCGCGCCGCGGTTTTCTGCTGATAGCGCTACGGCGCTGATGAGCTTTGCTCTGGCGGGATGCGGCGTCGCCTTGCTGCCCGCATGGCTGGTAGCCAAAAAGGTGGCGCAGCGGGAGCTGGTGCCGCTCCTGCCGGAATACCATTTCCCACAGCAGGGCGTGTATGCCCTTTATCCCGACTCGCAGCATTTGCCGACCCGGGTGCGGGCATTTATTGACTTCCTGCGCGAGAAGGTCGGTTAAGCGCCCGTTCAGGGCGCCATCATTTTGTGTACCAGCCGGGAGAACTGCTCGCGCTCGTCATCGCTCAGGCGGCCGAGAAACTCGTCATCGACCTCATTGCCCTGCGGAATGGAACGGTTAAGCAACGCCTCGCCTTCGTCGGTCAGATAGACAAAACGGCGGCGTTTATCGGCCGGATCGTGCTCCCGGCGCACCAGGCCGCGCGCTTCCATTCGGCTGAGCATCTCCGCCAGCGTAGCCTTGGTGCTGACCGCCGCTTCAATCAGCGCCACCTGTTCGATCCCGGGGTGCTCCGCTACCGAGCGCATCACCGCATACTGAGGTTTAGTCAGGTCCGGCAACGCCTGCTGCCAGCGGGCGGTATGCTGTTGAAAAAGCTGGCGCAGCAGGTGGAATGCTTCGTTTCGTAACTCCATGAATACTCCGTAACAAAACTGTCACCTCTATGATAGCCGTTCGTACGCCTTTTTATACCCTTTCTGCGTTTTGATTAAAAATGCGCACGTATACGAACGATCTTGCCAATAAGAGCTGGAGGGGGTAGTTTAAATATAAAGTTCGTACACGAACAAAAGTAATGAGGTCTGGAATGAAACTGATTATTGGGATGACGGGGGCCACCGGGGCACCGCTTGGGGTGGCATTGCTGCAGGCGCTGCGCGATATGCCGGAGGTGGAAACCCATCTGGTGATGTCGAAATGGGCCAAAACCACCATCGAGCTGGAAACGCCCTGGACGGCGCGCGAAGTAGCCGCGCTGGCGGACTTTTCCCACAGCCCGGCAGACCAGGCCGCCACCATCTCATCCGGTTCATTTCGTACCGACGGCATGATCGTTATTCCCTGCAGTATGAAAACGCTTGCAGGCATTCGCGCGGGTTATGCCGAAGGGCTGGTGGGCCGCGCGGCGGACGTGGTGCTCAAAGAGGGGCGCAAGCTGGTGTTGGTCCCGCGGGAAATGCCGCTCAGCACGATCCATCTGGAGAACATGCTGGCGCTGTCCCGCATGGGCGTGGCGATGGTCCCGCCGATGCCAGCTTACTACAACCACCCGGAGACGGTTGACGATATCACCAATCATATCGTCACCCGGGTGCTGGATCAGTTTGGCCTCGACTATCACAAAGCGCGCCGCTGGAACGGCTTGCGCACGGCAGAACAATTTGCACAGGAGATCGAATAATGGCTTTTGATGATTTGCGCAGCTTTTTGCAGGCGCTGGATGACCAGGGACAACTGCTGAAAATCAGTGAAGAGGTGAACGCTGAGCCCGATCTGGCGGCGGCCGCCAATGCGACCGGACGCATCGGCGACGGTGCCCCGGCGCTGTGGTTCGATAATATTCGCGGCTTTAACGACGCTCGCGTGACGATGAACACCATCGGCTCGTGGCAGAACCATGCCATCTCGCTGGGCCTGCCGCCTAACACGCCGGTGAAAAAGCAGATTGATGAGTTCATTCGCCGCTGGGATAACTTCCCGGTGACGCCAGAGCGCCGCGCCAACCCGGCGTGGGCAGAAAATACTGTTGATGGCGATGATATCAACCTGTTCGATATTCTGCCGCTGTTCCGCCTCAACGATGGTGACGGCGGTTTCTACCTCGATAAAGCCTGTGTCGTTTCGCGCGATCCGCTGGATAAAGATAACTTCGGTAAGCAAAACGTCGGTATCTACCGCATGGAAGTGAAAGGCAAGCGCAAGCTCGGCCTGCAGCCGGTACCGATGCACGATATCGCGCTGCATCTGCACAAAGCGGAAGAGCGTGGGGAAGATCTGCCGATCGCCATTACCCTGGGTAACGACCCGATTATTACCCTGATGGGCGCCACGCCGCTGAAATACGATCAGTCTGAATATGAGATGGCTGGCGCGCTGCGCGAGAGCCCGTATCCCATCGCTACCGCGCCGCTGACCGGCTTTGACGTGCCCTGGGGTTCGGAAGTGATCCTCGAAGGGGTCATTGAAGGGCGTAAGCGTGAGATCGAGGGGCCGTTCGGTGAATTTACCGGTCACTACTCCGGCGGTCGTAACATGACGGTAGTGCGTATCGACAAAGTCTCTTATCGCAGCAAACCGATTTTTGAATCGCTCTACCTCGGTATGCCGTGGACCGAGATTGACTATCTGATGGGCCCGGCGACCTGCGTACCGCTGTATCAGCAGCTGAAGGCCGAATTTCCGGAGGTGCAGGCGGTCAACGCCATGTACACCCATGGTCTGCTGGCGATCATCTCCACCAAAAAACGCTACGGCGGTTTTGCCCGCGCGGTGGGCCTGCGGGCGATGACCACTCCCCACGGCCTCGGCTATGTGAAGATGGTGATCATGGTTGATGAAGACGTCGACCCGTTCAACCTGCCGCAGGTGATGTGGGCGCTCTCCTCGAAGGTTAACCCGGCGGGAGACCTGGTGCAGTTGCCGAACATGTCGGTCCTTGAACTTGACCCAGGCTCCAGCCCGGCAGGCATTACCGACAAACTGATTATCGACGCCACCACCCCGGTTGCGCCGGACCTTCGCGGCCACTACAGCCAGCCGGTGCAGGATCTGCCGGAAACCAAAGCCTGGGCTGAAAAACTGACCGCTATGCTGGCCAACCGTAAATAAGGAGAAGAAGATGATTTGTCCACGTTGCGCCGATGAAAAGATTGAAGTCATGGCGACCTCGCCGGTGAAAGGGGTCTGGACCGTGTATCAGTGCCAGCACTGTCTTTACACCTGGCGAGATACCGAGCCGCTGCGCCGCACCAGCCGCGAACACTATCCGGAAGCGTTCCGCATGACGCAGAAAGATATCGATGAGGCGCCGCAGGTGCCGCACGTACCGCCGCTATTGCCGGAAGATAAGCGTTAATGAAAGGGGCCCGCTAAGTCGGGCCTTTTTATATTTAGTACAATTATGGAAATTATTTTTTCATTAAATTAAAAAATTACGTGAAGGGTTAATATACCGGGATGACTTTGCGAGCCTACATCCAGATTATTATAAATTCCGTCTGATTAATTCCTTGCAGATAAATTTCACGCCCTGACGAGTGTAGAATTGCGGCGGGTGCTTGAGGCTGTCTGGCCTTGAGCATTACCAGAACCCCAGACAGACGAAAGCCCCAGGAGATATTTCTATCAACTGAGGCTAGCGAATGAACATAGACAATTCAGATGTTAGTCTCTTCTTTGCAGGGAGGCAAGATATGCTGACAAAATATGCCCTTGTGGCAATCATCGTACTCTGTATTACGGTACTGGGATTTACGCTGTTGGTGCACAGCTCACTATGCAAGCTGAGTATTAAAGAGCGTAATATTGAGTTTAAAGCTGTTCTCGCTTACGAATCGAAGAAGTAGCATCCGCGCGGGGGCAACCCCGCGTATGGGTTGTCAGGACGCATCCTCTAGCACCCATTTTTTTGTTTGCTAAAACGGCAGCGCTTCACAGCGCTGCCGTTTTTCACCTTAATGGGTGGCTAGACCAGGCTTTTCAGACGGTAGATCCACTCCAGCGCCTGACGCGGGGTCAGGGAGTCCGGATCAAGATTCTCCAGCGCCTCAACCGCAGGCGAGGTCTCTTCCGGGGCGGCGAGTAGCGACATCTGCGTGCCGTCGACCTGGGTCGCCGCCGCGTTGGGCGAGATACTCTCCAGCTCGCGCAGTTTCTGCCGCGCGCGCTTGATCACCTCTTTCGGCACCCCCGCCAGCGCGGCGACCGCCAGGCCATAGCTCTTGCTGGCCGCGCCGTCCTGCACGCTGTGCATAAAGGCGATGGTATCGCCGTGCTCCAGCGCGTCGAGGTGGACGTTGGCGACGCCTTCCATTTTCTCCGGCAGCTGGGTGAGCTCGAAGTAGTGGGTGGCGAACAGGGTCAGCGCCTTGATTTTGTTGGCCAGATTTTCCGCACAGGCCCACGCCAGCGATAGCCCATCGTAGGTGGACGTGCCGCGGCCAATCTCATCCATCAGCACCAGGCTATGCTCGGTGGCATTGTGCAGGATATTGGCGGTTTCAGTCATCTCCACCATAAAGGTCGAGCGGCCGCTGGCCAGGTCATCCGCCGCGCCGACGCGGGTGAAGATGCGATCGATGGGCCCGATCTCCACCTTCTGCGCCGGGACGTAGCTGCCGATATAGGCCAGTAGCGCAATCAGCGCGGTCTGGCGCATATAGGTACTTTTACCGCCCATGTTCGGCCCGGTAATGATCAGCATCCGCCGCTGCGGCGCCAGCTGCAGCGGGTTAGCGATAAACGGCTCTTTCAGCACCTGCTCGACCACCGGATGGCGGCCTTCGCTAATGCGAATGCCTGGCTTATCGCTAAAGGTCGGGCAGCAGTAGTTCAGGGTTTCCGCGCGTTCCGCCAGGTTGACCAGCACGTCCAGCTCGGCCAGCGCGCTGGCGCTGGTTTGCAGATCGGCGAGATGCGGCAGCAGCAGGTCGAACAGTTCGTCATAAAGCTGTTTTTCCAGCGCCAGCGCTTTGCCCTTGGAGGTCAGCACCTTATCTTCGTATTCCTTCAGCTCAGGAATAATGTAGCGTTCGGCGTTTTTCAGCGTCTGGCGGCGCACGTAGTGGATCGGCGCGAGGTGGCTCTGGCCGCGGCTGATCTGGATGTAGTAGCCGTGGACGGCGTTGTAGCCGACTTTCAGGGTATCGAGGCCCAGCCGCTCGCGCTCGCGGATCTCCAGTTTATCGAGATAATCGGTGGCGCCATCGGCCAGCGCCCGCCACTCGTCCAGCTCTTCGCTATAGCCTGGAGCGATGACCCCGCCGTCGCGGACCAGCACCGGCGGCGCGTCGATCACCGCGCGCTCCAGCAGTTCGCGCAGTTCGGTGAACTCGCCCATTTTCTCGCGCAATTTTTGCACCGGCTGACTGTCAACGTCGGCCAGCAGCTCACGCAGCAGAGGCAGTTGCTGCAGGGCATGACGCATGCGGGCAAGATCGCGCGGCCGGGCGGTACGCAGCGCCAGACGCGCCAGAATACGCTCCAGATCGCCGACTTGGCGCAGCACCGGCTGCAGCTCGGTATAGCGCTCCTGCAGCGCGCCGATGGTCTGCTGGCGCTCCACCAGCACGGCGGTATCGCGGACCGGCATATGCAGCCAGCGCTTGAGCATCCGGCTACCCATCGGCGTCACCGTACAGTCGAGTACCGAGGCCAGGGTGTTGTCGGTGCCGCCGGCCAGATTCTGGGTGATCTCGAGGTTACGGCGGGTGGCGGCATCCATAATGATGCTGTCCTGCTGGCGTTCCATAGTGATGGAGCGGATGTGCGGCAGCGAGGTACGCTGGGTGTCTTTGACATACTGCAGCAGGCAGCCGGCGGCGCACAGGCCGCGCGGGGCGTTTTCGACGCCGAAGCCGACCAGATCGCGGGTGCCGAACTGCAGGTTTAGCTGCTGGCGCGCGGTGTCGATTTCAAATTCCCACAGCGGGCGACGGCGCAGACCGCGGCGGCCCTCGATCAGCGACGATTCGGCAAAATCTTCCGCATACAGCAGTTCCGCCGGGTTGGTGCGCTGCAGCTCTGCCGCCATGGTTTCGCGGTCGGCCGGTTCACTCAGGCGAAAGCGCCCGGAGCTGATATCCAGCGTCGCGTAGCCAAAGCCCTTGCTGTCCTGCCAGATGGCGGCCAGCAGGTTGTCCTGGCGCTCCTGCAGCAGCGCTTCATCGCTGATGGTGCCCGGCGTAACGATACGCACCACTTTACGCTCGACCGGCCCCTTGGTGGTGGCCGGGTCGCCAATCTGCTCGCAAATGGCCACCGACTCGCCCTGATTGACCAGTTTGGCGAGGTAGTTCTCTACGGCGTGGTGGGGGATGCCGGCCATGGGTATCGGTTCGCCCGCGGAGGCGCCGCGCTTGGTCAGCGAGATATCGAGCAGCTGCGAGGCGCGTTTCGCATCGTCATAAAATAGCTCGTAAAAATCCCCCATCCGGTAAAACAGCAGAATGTCAGGATGTTGCGCCTTTAGCTTGAGATACTGCTGCATCATCGGCGTGTGGGCGTCGAGATTGTCAATTGTGCTCATGGGGTGTTATCCAGATCCCTGATTTTAAATGGCTGCGATTTTGTAGTTTTCGTCGTTATCACATGGATGAGACATAATAACGGAGATGGGCAGGTGAGGGAAACCGACGAAAGCGCGCGGCGCGATCCGGATTCCAGTTGCGCCGCGCGGGGGTTACGGCGCCAGATAAACCTGGGGGACCGCGTTGTCCGGGTGCTGGACGAGGCGGACATCCGCCCCGTACCAGCGATGGATAACCGGCTGCTGGATCACCTCCTGCGGCGTGCCCTGGGCGACCAGATGTCCCTGGTGGAGCAGCAGGATGCGGTCGGCCCACAGGGCGGCGAGGTTAAGGTCATGCAGCACCACGCAGACGTGCAGTTGCCCGCCGGCGGTGAGCCGTTTGAGCAAGCGCAGCAGGTGCTGCTGATAGTAAAGGTCCAGCGCCGAGGTGGGCTCATCGAGAAACAGCCAGCCCTGCGGCGCGCCGTCGCGCCATAGCTGCGCCAGACAGCGGGCCAGCTGTACCCGCTGCTGCTCGCCGCCGGAGAGGCCGGGATAGCGGCGACCGGCAAGGCCATCGCAGCCGGTGACGGCCATCACCGCCGCCAGCACCGCCGGATCCGCCGTCGCGCCCCACGGTGAGCGTCCCATGGCAATGACCGTTTCCACCGTCCAGTCGGCCTGCAGGGCCGTTCGCTGCAGCATGACCGCCCGCCGGCGCGACAGCGCCTCGGGGGACCAGGCCTCCAGCGGCTTGCCTGCAAGATGGCGGGTGCCGCTGTCCGGAGTCAGATAGCCGGTCAACAGGCGCAGCAGAGTGGATTTCCCGGCGCCGTTCGGCCCGATAAGCACCGTCATCTCGCCGCCGCGCAGCGCGACGGAGACGTTGTCGATAATCTGTCGTTTACCAAGGTGAAGTGACAGCCCCTGGGCGCAGTATTCATTAACCATGTCTGGAGTTCTCCCGACGAAAGACCAGCCACAGAAACCAGGGGGCGCCCAGCAGGCTGGTGAGCAGACCGACCGGTATCTCCGCCGGCGCCGCCACGGTGCGGGCCAGGGTGTCGGCCAGCAGAAGCAGGATCGCGCCGGCCAGCAGCGAGCCGGGGATCAGTCCGCGATGGTCCGGTCCCAGCCACAGGCGCATCAGGTGCGGCACCACCAGGCCGATAAAGCCGATGACTCCGCTGATGGCCACCGCGACGGCCACCAGCACCGCGCTGCACAGCAGCAGCCAGCGCTGCAGCGCCTGCACGTTGACCCCAAGATAGTGCGCCTCTTCATCGCCAAGCTGCAGCAGATTGAGGCGGGACGCCATCCACCACACCGCCAGCGCCGCCGGGATAATCAAGGTCGCGGCCACCAGCAGCGTCGGCCATTCGGCCTGGCCCAGACTGCCCATTCCCCACAGCGACAGCTGGCGCAGCTGGGCGTCATTGCTCAGCCAGGACAGGACGCCGACCAGCGCGCCGCACAGCGCGTTGATCTGGGTGTTGGAGCTGCCGGTGGCAATGACGAAATAATCCGCCAGGGTCGTAATGTCGGTGATCTCAATGGCGGAGATCTCCCTGCCCTTCTTCTCATCCAGGGCCTTGGCGGCCAGAATGGCCAGTTCCTTCGGTGTCATCATACTTTTAAAATCCTTTCTGAATGTCTTAGCCGCCCATCGGCAGCGGTTCTCCGGTCACAGGGTCCAATCCCTGATTCGCATCGGGCGTTGCAGGTTCCTCCGGCGGCACCACGATGATGCCGGGATCTTCCGGCTGGTCCGGTGTCTCCGGACTGCCGGTGCCCGTCTCTCCCCCGGTGGAGCCGGAGGGGTCTGTGGTCTCCGTCCCCGTCCCCGGCGTTTCCGGTGTGGCCGGGGTCTCCGGCGTGGGTTCAGACGGGGTCTCCGTTCCCGGCTCCGTCTCCTCCGGCGGTGTCACGATCTCCCCGGTGTCCGGGTCGATCAGGTTGCCGTTTTCGTCGGTGATAGAGTCCTTTTCCGGCTCACCCTTCTTGCCGCTGCCCATCAGAGTCGGCGGCACGGCGGCCTTGCTGTCCTCCACATGGCCGGTGGTGGAGCTGACGGAGCCGTCCTTATTGACGGACATGATGTCCAGGTCGCTCATGGTGGAGGGCTCCACAAAGGGGCTCAGCTCGTTGTTCACCAGCTCCAGCAGTTCCTGGGCGTTGGGCGTCACATAGGACTGGTAGCTGTGATACACCCGGCTCCAGCAGGAGACGTTGGTGTTGGGCATGGTCACAAAGTTCACCTGGGCGGTATCCAGCTTGGCGCCGCTGCTGTTCCCCAGGAATGCCTGCTTGGCGAACCACAGCATATTCTGGAGGGACAGGTCCGTCTCCACGTTCTCATTGAACACCTTGATAAACTCGTTGACCTTGGTGATGTTTTTCAGGCTCATCAGCTGCTCGATCATGGCCTTCAGCAGCCCCTGCTGGGTCTTGATGCGGCCCAGGTCGCCGTCCGCATAGCCCAGCATCTTGCCGTTTTTGCGGTTGTCATGGCGGTAACGGAGTACCTGCATGGCGTCGTCGCCGCTGAGCAGCCGGTAGCCCTTGCTCTGGTGGATGGAAAGATCCTGATAGGGATCCTCATAGTTCATGTCCCGAGGCACATCGAAGTAAACGCCACCCATGGCGTCCACGATTTTGCCCACGGCTTCCCACTCCACAATCACCTGATAGTCCGGCTCGAAGCCCACCAGCTGAGAGATTTCTTTATAGAGGGCCTTGATGCCCTTTTCTCCGCCGCCGTAATAATTATAAACGGAATTGATCCGCTTGATGTCCCACGGAACGTTGACCATGGTATCCCGCGGAATGGACATGACGGTGGCCTTCTGGTTGGTGATATCATAGCTGG
>ERZ773136.3854-NODE-3854-length-10543-cov-4.958715_pt1 | contig 10543 bp, 6 predicted proteins | sample MGYA00580855_ERZ773136 | MGnify/ENA primary metagenome ERZ773136 (study PRJEB29015, sample SAMEA2737860) | human gut metagenome | biome: human gut; feature: human-associated habitat; material: faeces | place: China | collected 2012 ... | reverse complement strand
GAGGCGCGTTTCGGATATCATCTATTTGAATGGGGCGCGAAAGAGCGCGAGTCAGCGCGCCTGTCATTACGTGAATAACCGCGCAAAGCGGTAACGATAGCGCCGGGCGGCGTCCGTCAAAAGCGGACACGGCTGGCGTGAAATATACAAACGGAGGAACAAAGCTATGATAATGGATTGCGAAAAATACGCAGGCAAATGTGTCTGCGGCCGGGAGCACACGCTTGAGACGAAGAAGGTCGTCGTCGAGTACAACGCTCTGGCAAACTTCGAGCAGTACATGGAGGACGTGGGGCTTGCGGGTAAGCGCCGCGCCGTAGTGTACGACACGATGGTGTACCAGCTCACCGAGGGCAAGCACGTCAAGGCCGATCAGGAGATCGTGCTCGAGGCGAAGGGCCTGCACGCTGAGGATACGCTGATCGAGGAAATGATGAAGCAGCTGGATAACCCGGAGGTCATAGTCGCTTTCGGCGCCGGCACCATCATGGACTTCGGCCGCTACCCCGCATATAAGCTGGGCATCCCCTTTGTTGCTATTCCGACGCTGGCTTCCTCCGACGGCTTCACGGCCAACATCTGTTCGGCCATACTCAACGGCCAGAAGAAGTCCACGCCGATGTGCGCGCCGTCGCAGACCGTGCCGTTTTCCAGTATCGAACAGCCGTCTACGGTGACGTTGTCGCCGATGCGGACTTCGCGGATGAACCTGGCGCCGACGATGCGGCTGCCTTTGCCGACGCTCCCCGTCTGCGAGGCGCGGGCTTCGGCATAGTCGTCGACCATCTTTTCCAGGGCCGCCATGGTCTGCGGGCGGTGACGGTAGACGGCCATCAGGTAGGCTGCCTGTGCCGAAAGGCGGTCGTAGATCTTCACCGTGCGCCCGCCGCATTCGTTCATCGTCGCCACGCCCACGCCGTTCCCGAACGTGCTCCTGCGGCGGCATTCGAGTGCCGTGACCCCTTCGACGAGCGCCCCTTCGCCGATGTGGTAGTTGCACACCCGTGAGCGGATGATGCGCGCTCCGGAGCCGACCACGACCTTGCCTTCCAGGTGGCTTTGCAGCAACTGGAAGGGGGTGAAATCGTCGGCGACCGAGACCTGCGACCACGCTTCGGCCGAGGAGCCGAGCGACTCGACCGCGGCGATTTCCGCCGGTGTCATATTTCTGAATTGGGGCATCACAATCGTATTTAGCAGATGCAAATATAACGAATTGCGGCTAAATTTCAAACTCGCGCCCTGCGCGGTCGATTTCCAGCCGCCTGCCGTCACGGATGACCTCCGCACGGCCGTTGCGGAAGGGTTTTACGGCTTCGTACCCCGCACATCGTATCCGGGTGCGCCCTTCGATGTCGATGTAGTGCCAAGCCTGGCCCACCCTGACGGCGGCAAGCCCTTCGGTAAAGTCGAATCCGCAGTCGTAGAGCGGCGGTATGACGATCCGCTCCGGTGTCCTGTAACCCCACAGGCCGTTCCCGACGAACAGCTCCGGCGAAACTGCGCCGCCGTCGTTCCGTACGTCTCCGTCTTTGCCCGCAAACAACTCTCCGCCGCTTGTGTCCCCGTCTGTGTGCTTGTCCCTGCCGTACCCTGTATTCCCGGTTATACCTCTTGTGCCTCCGCCTGTGTGCTTGTCCGCGCCGCACCCTGTATTTCCGGCTGGATACCTCTCTGCGCCGCCGTCCGTGTCCCCGCTTTTGTCCCCGCCCGTATTCCCGGTTGTCTCTTCGCCTTCTCTCCCGCCGCACGGGGGCCCGCCAGTGCGTGCGGCCCATGCCAGCAACTCCGGCAGCCCGAACAAACGGGGCGTGGGTGCATACAGCAACCGTGCGATGCGGTACTGCACGGCCAGCCCTTCGCGTTCGAAAAGCGCGATGGCCTCGCGGAGCGCCTCGTCGGTGCGGATCTGCTGCGGGGAGAAGAGCAGCCCGTCGGCATCGGGGTAGCGTACGTACAAGGTGGGGTCGAGCGCCAGCGCATGAAGGGCCGTCGAGATCAGCGCCGCGGGGTAGTCGTCGAGCGAGGCATTGAAGTCGCGGATCGTCCGTGCCGGGTGTTGGAAGGCCGCGGTACCCAGTTCGGGGCTCGCCTCCCCGGCGAATGCGGGCAGGTACATGGCATCGAGGTCGATCAGGTGCAGCCGCCCCGAGGAATCCACGACGATATTTTCGGGTTTGAGGTCTCCGTGTGCCCAGTCGTCCGACGTAAGCCTTGCGGCCAGGCGGTCGAACGCCGCGGCCAGTTGCCCCAACCGTGTTGCGTCTTCTGCCGCGGCCGCCTCTGCGACGGCTTCGTGGAGCGTCGCGCCTTCGATCCAGTCGCCCAGTACGACGTCGACCCAAACCCCGCTCCGGGGCGAGTCGTAGAGGTACAGCTCCTGCGGCAGCAGCCGTTCGCCGTAAATCTCCGCCAGGTGGCGCGGCGGATGCATGTAGCACCGCAGCGAGCGGATATGCCCTTCGTGGCGGACACGGAAGACGATGGCGCTGTTGCCTACGGTGTAGCACATGCGGCCCCGGCTGTCACGGCATACCTCCATGCCGCCCAGGGTTTTCGTCAATCCGTGGGTGTCGGCCAGTGTCGTGAGGTATTGTCGCAGCGTGAACACGGTTTATTGGTTGTCTTGTTGCCGGGGTTGGAACCGAAGATTCCGGTTTGCAGGGTGGGGCGGCGAAAGCGGAGCCGCCTCCCGGCCTGGGCGAAGGTTCCCTGCTGCCTGCGGCGCCTGTGGAATCCGCGTCTTTCACCTCCAGTCCCGGCAGGTCGTGAAAAGTACCGCTGTCGGCCACCGTGGCAAGTTGGGCCAGGGCCGCATAATACAGTAATACGGTATCCGGGTTTAAAAAAGCGGGGCTTTCCAGTCCCGCTTCGTGTTCGTTAATGGCAGTCGCAGTGGCCGTCCCCATGGTCGCACCCGCCGCCGCAGTCATCCCCGCAGTCGCCGCATGAACAGCCGCCCTGCAAGTCTTCGGGCGTTACGTCGCGCACTGATACGACCTCGACGTCGAAATTGAGCGTCTTGCCCGCCATCGGGTGGTTGAAGTCCATCTTCACGGTTTCGTCGCCGACCTCCTTGACGATACCCATCATGCGGTTGCCCTGGTTGTCGCTCATCGGCACCTGCGAACCCACGAAGAGGATGTCTTCGGCCAGTTTGCCGTCGACCATGAATATATTTTTCGGCAGGTCTACCACGGCATCGGCGATCAGCTCGCCGTAGCCGTCCTTGGGCTCGAGGGTGAACGAGACGGCCTCGCCGATCTCCTTGCCCAGGATTGCCTCCTCGAATTTGGGAAGCAGCATGCCTGTCCCGAAGATGAATTCGAGCGGCTGTCCCGGGCGCGACTGGTCTGCGATTTGTCCGTCGACAGTGAGCTTGTAGTCCACGCCGACCATTTTGTTCTGTTCTACTTTCATTGTAATCTGATTAGGATTTATTGCATGTAATTGATTGGCAAAGATAGAAATTAAGTTCCGGATTTGCAATTACTGCGGAATTTATCTGGTTTTATGGAAGCTTATCTCCCTATTATGCTAAAATCGTGCAAAAAAAAATTATTTTCCGCTTCTGTTGCTTTCGGCCCGTTTCGTCGGGTCTGTCCGGGTGAAATGCCGGGGCCGGATACGTGCCGCGATGCTTACGGTGCCGGCGTGCGTGCCCGCGTTTTTGGTACGTAGTAGCCGGTTCGGGACAGCCTATTCGCAGTTGCGGCAGCAGAGGTTGCGGTCGCCGTAGCCGTTGTCGATCTTGGTTACGTAGGGGAAGAACTTGGCTTCGCGCACCCATGCGAGCGGGAATGCCGCCTCGGCGCGGGTGTAGGGATGCGTCCATTCGCCGGCGATCTCGACGGCGGTGTGCGGCGCGTTGGCGACCACGTTGTCGGCCTGCCCCGCGGCAGCTTCGCATTCGCGCTTGATGCTCACCAGCGCTTCGATGAAGCGATCCATCTCGGCCTTGGGTTCCGATTCGGTCGGCTCGACCATCAGCGTCTCATGCACGGGGAACGAGAGCGTCGGGGCATGGAACCCGTAGTCCATCAGGCGGTGGGCGATGTCGCCGCAGTCGATGTTGTAGTCCTTCTTGAAAGAGGTCAGGTCGAGGATCATCTCGTGTCCCACGCGGCCGGTCTCGCCCGAATAATAGGTGCGGTATTCCGGTGCCAGCGCCGAGGACATGTAGTTGGCATTGACGATCGCCATTTCGGTGGCGCGGCGCAGCCCGTTTCCACCCAGCATCTTGATATAACCGTAGGTTATGGGCAGCAGCATGGCGGAGCCCCAGGGGGCCGACGCCACGGCCGTGATGCCCTCGTCGCCGCCCGTCGGCATAACCGGATGCGAGGGGAGGAATGCCCTGAGGTGCTCGGCGACGCAGATCGGGCCTACGCCCGGGCCGCCGCCGCCGTGGGGCATGGCGAAGGTCTTGTGCAGGTTGAGGTGGCAGACGTCGGCGCCGATGTAGCCGGGGTTGGTCAGCCCCACCTGCGCGTTCATGTTGGCGCCGTCCATGTAGACCTGCCCGCCTGCGTCGTGCACGGCGTCCACGATCTCGCGGATGCGGCTCTCGAACACGCCGTGCGTCGAGGGGTAGGTGACCATCAGCCCGCACAGCTCCGAACTGTATTCCCCGGCCTTGGCCTTGAGGTCTTCGACGTCGATGTTGCCCTTGTCGTCACAGGCTACCGTGACGATCTTCATGCCGGCCATGGCGGCCGACGCGGGGTTGGTGCCGTGGGCCGAGGCCGGGATCAGCACCACGTTGCGGTAGCCCTGTCCGCGGCTCTGGTGGTAGGCGCGGATCACCATCAGCCCGGCGTATTCGCCCGCAGCGCCCGAATTGGGTTGCAGGGAGCAGGCCGCGAAGCCCGTGATCGTCGCCAGGTCGTTTTCCAACTCCTTGATTAACTGCATGTAACCTTCGGCCTGGTCGGCCGGGGCGAAGGGGTGCATCATCTGGAAGCCCGCCAGCGAGAGCGGCTGCATGAGCGCCGCGGCGTTGAGCTTCATGGTGCACGAACCTAAAGAGATCATCGAATTGGCGAGCGAGATGTCCCTCAGTTCGAGCTTCTTGATGTAGCGCATCAGGTCGCTTTCCGAGCGGTAGGTGTTGAAGACCGCCTCCGAGAGATAGGCCGTGCGGCGGCGCAGGGCGGCCGGCACGCGGCTTTCGGTGACGGGCTTTACGGCCTTGGCTTTCCTGCCTTTGGCGGTGGCGAAGATGCGTATTACCTCGGCGACCTCTTCGGGGGTGGTCACCTCGTCGAACGACATGCGCACGGAGCCTTCGGTGGGGTAGTAGAAGTTGATGCCGTTTTCGAGTGCCAGCGACTGCACGACGGCGGCTTCGGCCGAGACTTCGAGCGTGTCGAAGAAGTCTGCGGCGGCGAGTTTGTAATCCATCGCCTGGAGTGCGTCGGCGACCGTTGCGGCGGCCAGGTGGGCCGTGTCGGCAGCGCGTTTCAGCCCCTCGGGGCCGTTGTAGACGCAGTAGAAGCCTGCCATCGAGGCCATCAGCGCCGAGGCGGTGCAGATGTTCGACGTGGCGCGTTCGCGCTTGATATGCTGTTCGCGCATCTGGAGCGCCATGCGCAGCGCCTTGTTGCCGAGGCGGTCGACCGAGACGCCGATGATGCGGCCGGGCATGTTGCGCTTGTAGGCCTCGCGCGTGGCCATGTAGCCTGCGCCGGGGCCGCCGAAGCCCATCGGGGTGCCCAGGCGTTGCGTCGAGCCGACGGCGATGTCGGCGCCCCACTCGCCGGGGGATTTGAGCAGCGCCAGCGAAAGCAGGTCGGCGGCAGCCGTGACCAGCACGCCCTTGGCATGTGCTGCGGCCGTGAAGTCCGTATAGTCGCGCACGGCGCCGTTGGCGGCCGGGTACTGGACGATGGCGCCGAACTCCTTGCCCGTGAAGCTGTATTCGTCGTATTCGTCGACGATCAGTTCGATGCCGAACGGTTCGCTGCGCGTGAGCAGCACGTCGAGCGTCTGCGGGAAGATGTTGCGGTCGACGAAGAGCTGGTTGCGACCTTCCCTGACCGCTTCGCGCGAGCGCAGCGCGAACATCATCAGCATGGCTTCGGCGGCGGCCGTGCCCTCGTCCAGGAGCGAGCAGTTGCCGATCTCCATGCCCGTGAGCGAGATCACGGCGGTCTGGAAGTTCAGCAGCGCCTCGAGGCGGCCCTGCGAGATCTCGGCCTGGTAGGGCGTGTAGGAGGTGTACCAGGCGGGGTTCTCGAAGACGTTGCGCACGATGGCGGCCGGGACGGCGCAGGGGTAGTAGCCCATGCCGATGAACGATCTGAGGCAGCGGTTGCGGTCGGCCAGCGAGCGGATGTGGGCGGCGAATTCGTATTCGCTCATCCCTTCGGCCGGCAGCGCGAGCGGCTTCTTGAGCCGGATGGACTGGGGGATGACCTGCGAGATCAGTTCGTCGACCGACTTTGCGCCGATCACTTCGAGCATGGCTTTGAGGTCTTTTTCGTTGCTGACGCCGATGTGGCGTTCGGAAAACTTGTCGAACATATTTGTCATCAATTGGTTATTGTGGTCGGATGCGCCGGGCGGCGCGTAATCTCCATGCAAAAATACTATTTTTACGAAGACCGCAAGCGTCTGCCGGGTTTATATTTTCCCCGTGGCGCAGGGATACGCCTCCGTCGGTCGTAGCCGGCCGCGCTGGCACCCGCAGGCCGCGAAACGGGGAGTTGCGGCGGACACCCGTGGGGCGGCAGGCGAGGGCGTCTGTCCGGCGGGGCTTGCCGGAGTCAGTACTTGAAACTGCTGCCGCCGATGAACTCCCGGATGATAGACGTGGGCGGGATCTCGTCGGGCGGGATGGGGGTGAAGTTTTTCAGGAACTTCAGCATGCGCCGCGCCTCGTCGTACTCGGGTACCGTGTCGGGAACCTCGCGGAGGATCTTTTCGGCATAGGGGCGCAACACCGAGATTTCGTAGAAGAGCGACGAGTTGAGCATGACGTCGGCGTTTTCCTGGTAGGGGAAGATGTGCTTCTCCTCGCCGCGGCGGACGGAGCCCCAGCGCGAAAGCGTCGCCACGGCATCGGCGCCGCGTTGCGTATAGTCGCGCGTGAGGCGGCGCAGCAGGCGGTTGTCGGTCGTGGCGATGCGCGAGAGGTTGTCCATCGCCACCGACGTGAAGCACGAGATGTAGATGCGGAATTTCTGCGCTTCGGGGACGCTCGGGGTGAGGCGCGGGTTGAGCCCGTGGATGCCTTCGACGATCAGGATCGAGCGTTCGTCGAGCGTCAGCGGGTTCTTGTGCCACGTGCGGCGCCCCGTGATGAAGTCGTAGCGCGGGATGTCGACGCTTTCGCCGCGCATCAGGCGGCAGAGGTGGTCGTTGAACAGGCCGAGGTCGATGGCTTCGAGTGCCTCGTAGTCGTAATTGCCGTCGGCGTCGCGCGGGGTCTTTTCGCGGTCGACGAAGTAGTCGTCGAGCGAGATCAATACCGGGTGCAGCCCCAGCACGCCGAGCTGGATGCCCAGCCGTTTGGCCGAGGTGGTCTTGCCGCTCGACGAGGGGCCCGAGATGAGCACCATGCGCACGCCGCGCGAGATGTTGGCGTCGTAGATCGTGTCGGCGACCCACGCGAACTTGCGTTCGTGGAATGCCTCGGCCAGTTTGATCATCCCGCCCGCGTCGCCCGCGAGCACCTTGGAGTTGACGGCGCCCACGGTGGGCACGCCCATGATCCGCACCCAGGACTGGTATTCCTGGAAGATGCCGAACATCTTTTCCTGCTCGACGTTCGTGTTGAGCCGGTCGGGCGCCGTGCGCAGCGGCAGGGCGAGGTAGAACCCGTTGTAGTAGGGTTCGATGCCGAACCGGTCGATGAAGCCCGTTGAGGGCGCCAGCGCGCCGTAGAAATAACCGTCGGTGTCGCCGAGCGTATAGAGGTCGCTGTAAAGCCGCGGGCGGGTGTCTAGCAGGGCGATCTTGTCGGTGAGCCCCTGGGCCGCATAGCGGGCGCGGACTTCGCTCGTGAGGATCTTCATGCGGCTGATCGGCAGGTCTTGCGCCACCAGGTAGCGCATGCGCCCTTCGAGTGCCGCGGCCTGTTCGTGTGAGAACTCGTCGATGCCTTTGACCTCGCAGTAAAAGCCGTTCTGTCCCATCGAATGGCGGATGTGGAGCGTCTTGCCCGGAAAGAGGTCGCGTACGGCCTTTTGCAGGATGAACCACGACGTCCGCTGGTAGACGCGGATGCCGGAGAAGGAGGTGATGTCCACGAAGCGGACGCTCACCGGGGTATATATTTTGTAATACAACTCCTTGATGCGGTTGTTGACCAGGGCGGCCAGGAACGGGTAGGGGCCCGGTGCGACCCGCTTTGCGACCTCGGAAAGCGGGGTGCCCATCGGCACCTCGACCTTGCCGCCGAGGTTTTCGCATATGATTTCGATGATATTCGTCATAGATTTTCAGGATTGAAACCATGTAAAGATATGAATAATTTATAACTTTGACAAACTAAAACCTGTGTTATGAAAGGAATGCTGAGGATGGGGCTGGTCGCCGTTGCGGCGCTCGCCGCGGCCTGCGCCCCCCGCGAAAGGACGCTCGTATTGCTGTCGACGAACGACATGCACGCAAAGATACAGAACTTCCCGCGGCTGGCGTCGGCCGTCGAGGCATGCCGCGATACGGCCCGGCTGGTGGTGCTGGTCGATGCCGGCGACCGCTGGACGGGGAATGCCTATGTGGACATGGCGCCGACGCCCGGTATGCCGATGATCGCCCTGATGAACGAACTGGGGTATGACGTGGCGACGCTGGGCAACCATGAATTCGACCACGGGCAGGCGTTCCTGGGGCGGATGATCGACAGCATGGACTTCGAGGTGGTCTGCGCCAATGTGGTGAGCGACACCTGCACCTTCCCGCAGTTGCCGCCCTACACGATCGTCGACCGGGACGGGATTCGGATCGGGTTTGTCGGCGTGGTGACCAACTACGAGGGCCCGGGGCATCCGGCGGGCAATGAATCGAGTTTCGCGGGGCTGGAGTTTCCCGACCCGCAGGCGATGGCCCTGAAATATGCCGCGGAGCTGCGGCCCGAGTGCGACGTGCTGGTACTCGTGTCGCACATGGGCGACGACCGCGATGCGGAACTGCTCGCCAAGGGGCAGTCGCAGTACGACGTGGTGATCGGCGGGCATACGCACGAAGAGGTCGATACGCTCATCGGCGGCACGCTGCTGACGCAGACGGGCAAAGACCTGCGGAATATCGGCGTGACGACCGTACGGATGAAGGGGCATAAGGTGGCAGGGGTCGATTACCGGATCGTCCCGCTGGCCGATTACGAACCCGATATCCTCTACCAGAAGCAGGTCGAGGCTTACTATGCCGACCCGGAGCTGAACAGACCCGTCGGGCGGTTCGGCAATGCCGCCGACAAGTGGGGGCTTGCCAACTGGATGGCTGCGGCGGTAGCCGACGAGGCCGATGCCGACGTCGGTTTCTACCACATCGGCGGCGTGCGCCTCGATTCGATCCCCGCGGGCGGGGTGAGCGCGGCGAAGGTATACGGGCTGGAGCCGTTCGGGACGCTGGTGGCCCGGATGGAGATGACGCCCGCCCAGATGCGCCGCATGATCGTGTCGAAGTACAACGACCCGGTGAACGCCAAGGAGGCGCACCGCATCGACCTGATTTCGACCACGCCCTATGTGATCGTCACCGATGCGGCGGAGAACGCCCTCGACGTGCAGTTCCCGAAGCTGCGCGAGGGGCGGAAGTACAAGGTTGCCGTGAGCGACTACATTTACCGGAATTACAAGGATATGGAATATACCGGCGGGGAAATCACCGACGAGAAGGTGGCCGACATCCTGCTCGAAGGGCTCAGGGACGACAGCCCGCTGAAGATCGACAACACGCCGCGGCAGCGGGTGGTTCGCAAATAGGCGCCGCGGAAGCCGCCGGGCCTCGTCCGCGGAACGCAAATAACCGCCTGATTTTTTGCAGATTCGCAAAAAACCGTTACCTTTGTAGCCCTCACGTATGCGCGTAAGGCGCGCTGTGGGGGCTACGGGTTTAATTATTAATCATTTAACGAGCGATTGTATCGCAAAAAGAATTTCCATCATGGAAGAAACGAAAAATGTAGTCACGAACGAGAATTTCGACTGGAACGCGTATGAGAACGACCTGGGGGTCTATGACCATCCCAAGGAGGAGATCGCAGAGGCTTACGACAAGACGCTGTCGAACGTCAATGTCGGCGAGGTCGTGGAAGGCACCGTTACGGGCATTACCAAGCGCGAGGTTCTCGTGAACATCGGCTACAAGAGCGAGGGTGTCATTCCCGTTTCCGAGTTCCGCTACAACCCCGACCTGAAGGTCGGCGACAAGATCGAGGTCTATGTCGAGTCGGCCGAGGACAAGGGCGGACAGTTGGTTCTTTCGCACAAGAAGGCACGTCAGCTCAAATCGTGGGATCGTGTGAACGAGGCCCTCGAAAAGGACGAAATCATCAAGGGTTACATCAAGTGCCGCACCAAGGGCGGTATGATCG
>ERZ773136.3845-NODE-3845-length-10569-cov-3.928286_pt1 | contig 10569 bp, 10 predicted proteins | sample MGYA00580855_ERZ773136 | MGnify/ENA primary metagenome ERZ773136 (study PRJEB29015, sample SAMEA2737860) | human gut metagenome | biome: human gut; feature: human-associated habitat; material: faeces | place: China | collected 2012 ... | reverse complement strand
AATGGAATCGGCCCTTTCTTTCTATTGCCTCCTAAAGTTTAGCGGACAGTAATAGTTTTTTATGAGTTTGCGCTCGGTTTGACTTTGGTGTTGTTTGGATTGCACGGAGTGCAGAGTAGTTGGCATATCGCGGATGAGTGGCCACATGCGTTTGCCGAGTGTTTCGGTGCCGGCCATTGTTCTGTTACTCTGATTCGCTTTCATACCCGTGCGGAGTAACATTGTTAGCGGAGTAACATGACTGCTTACGGTACAGACCTTGACGAACCCGGCGAAAGAGAGTGTTGAGATTGCGGGTGAGAAACATCTTGAATGTATGGTCCTTCATCCCGAATCGTGCGGCCACACGAATACCATCGGCAGTTGAGAACTCTTCGGCAAGATGGTCATACACCGTGCGATGCAGTTCGTTTAACCTCTCCTCGCTGATGCACGTGAGAACACTGAGGGCATTGCTTCGGAAATACTCCGCCAGCTCGATTGCTCCGGACACATCGTCATCGCCGATTTCTTCTGACGGTGATTGTTCGACTTCGCAGACCCAGCGTGCCATTCGCAGAAGAAGGCTGAAGCGGATGACGTAGATTTCAAGCTTGCAGAAGAAACTGACCACTGTGTCGTTCATCTCGTTGTCGCACATCTCGGCATTCCTGTGTTGCCATTCATACAGCATCTGTTTCGCTGCCGAATTGAACCTCACAACAACAGGTATCGGCTCACCGTCATCATCAAGTCGGCACTCCACTGATAGAATGGCATCAAGTATGGATGCCCATGCCTTGTCGAGATCTTCGCTTACTTCTTCTTCCCGCCATTTGGGTTTGCCGGATGATTCCGACATGGCGAAAAGTATGCGGTCGATGAATCCGTTGGCAGTCCTCTCGCCATTGGCAAGTTCGGTAAGCAGACGTTTCTGAATGGTTCCGACAACCGAGATGAACGGTCGTTTGATGAAGATTGAGTTCTGCGAGTTCTTGCGGTCGGACATGGTAGTGCTTCCATTGAACGCCGACAGCCAGAATTGTTCCTCAGAGCCATTGTTGTAGCGGGTGAAGTTCTTGAACCATGCTGACAGTTCATCTACCCAGAGACATAGACCTCTTGGATTGTGGGAGTGAATGGCGCTCAACCCTTCCTGCGTAACATCCGATACAAGGTATCGCAGACGCTTCGGCTCTTTCGGGAATTGCTCGAATCCTGCATGAACACGTTCCTTACGGCTCATGGCTATCGCCTGTTGGTACTCACAATATTTTTTCTGGTAGTCCAGATTGTTTTTCCAATCGGCGTTGACGAGTGGTTGCATGGCGAATGCCAACGGGTGTGACTTGCAGGCTCCGGGGCGTCCGACAATCGCAATATATAGGATTGTCGATTCATGCCAGTTTCGTTTCACCTCCACACGATGGGAATTACCGATTGCTACTGATATTGCAGCCATCATGGATGCCGCAGTATAATCGGCTGGGAAACCGTTGCTGTCATGCAGCTCCCGGATGATGTGCTGTAATCTGTCAGGAAATACATGCACGGGGAATGGATTGGTCCGGGATTGAGTATAATCTCTTTCCATAGGCTTAGAAATTATACCCTCCACGTGGACGGCGTTTCATTCCGGTGGTGATGGCAGCCGCTGTTTCGGCGAGAGAAGGCGCAACGGAATGTTTGCGACCGCTTTCTATCCATGCGTATAATTCATCCTCATAGAAATAGAGGAGTTTGCCGCGCTTGTAGCTCGGAATGGGGTCATCAGGCGCTTTGATACCGCGGTAGAGGCTCGAAAGTGACTTGCCTATTATCTGGCAAGCCTCTTTCGCATACACGAGTCTGCGTGAGGGCTTGGCATTCTTGATAGGGTTGGCGATGCCGACCTTTTCAAGTATGTCGAGCACTCGGTCGAGTTTCTCGGAGAGACCGCTTACCACATGTGGCAGCTGGTCGAAAGTGATTGGGGGTGCTTCCATTTTTACTTTGAGTTTTAGAAGTTATTCAGAAATTGTAACGCAAAGTAAAATAGTGAGTTAGCGGTTATCAAATTAACCATTCTCACTCCCTCAAAATAACCACTTGGCAAGTGTTAACCCTCTGAAAAACAAGGATGAAAAGATGAAAGAATTTGTATGGTGAAAATTTAAGGGATGGAGTGATTTTGCGGTGATTTATGATAAATCACCCCTAATTGTAATTGTGATGATGATAGATAGTGATAGAGTCCGTCAAAAGAGCTAAATTTGCATAATGAAAACATCGTCTAATAATCATACCAATAAGCACTGGCTCGTTTTTGCAAATGCGAAACGATGCAATCATTATGCTTCTTTAGCTGAAACAGGCTTTATAAATTGGAAAAAGAGCGAAATAATTTTACTATTGGTGATATTGTATATGTGTTTAGTTCAGCGGAACGTAGAATTATTTTTAAGACCGTGGTAACTGGCATTGAGGAAAGATCTGACAGTAAATACTGGATTGAAAGTGCGCCTAATGATATAACTTGGCGATTAGAGGCAATTCAGGAATATAATGGGGATGCATTGGATGAGGATTCATTGAAGAAACACGGTTTCAAAGGTGGTCGGAGCCTTCAACATCCCATGTGTAATAATCCTGATTTGTTTGAATATATAGAAAATCAGTTTAATATTCAGTCGTCTTAATGAAAAAGCGGATAACTCTGGCGATTGCGCCATTGTTATCCGCTGAAATGACGGAATAGAGCCATCTTCAGGCTCTGTTAAGTATGTCTAAGTTGATGTTGCCATACCGCTGAAAATGCTTGAACATCTTGTCCATTTGGTCACGGGTATGGATGGGGATTCTTTCTTTTGTTGATTTGCTCTCTCTGAGTTTCTGCTCGATTGTCCGGATCTGGGTGCTTTCAAAAGGTTTTTCAAATACCTTCTTAACAAAACGTGCGATGACTCCTCCCTGGAGTCGGAGGAACTTGCCGACGTTATAGCCAAGATGTTTCAGATCTTCCTTGGTCAGGTGGTCGCTTCTGAGATTTACCGGCGTGAAAGGCGGCATGGCATTGACAGTCCATATCTTGGCATTGTGATGTAGTTTCTGTAACTCATCGGCTTCGAGATAGGGTTGCATCATATAGGTGATGTAGGCGCATAGAAACTCAATCTGAGCCATGCTGAATTTCATATCCTCCTCTTTGAGTTCTTCGTGAGCCGCATTACACAGTTCATGCTGTGAGAAAAGTTTCTTCTGTATCTCAGTCTGCTCATTGTCAGACTTCATCGCATTTATAGCGGCTTCCAGCTGGTCAGGATAATATACGTCACCGTTAGCTGAAATATACGCTTCCTCTTCCCATTCCTCGATGCGGATATTGCCGTTGTCCTCCTTGATTCGGTTCTCTTTCGCCGTCTTTGTAAAACAGCCAATCTTGTCGTTAGACTCCGGGTAGGCACGTACACGATAGATGCCGAGTTCCAGTTCCTTCTTGATATGCTTGGGCTGGAGGCTTACCCATTCGTTGTATAAGGTATCTGATTCGGTAACTTCTTCTACTGAATGTCCGCCGATATAGTCCTCAAAATATGGATATTCGCCCCGCAGTTCTATGCGTTCCTGCAAACTGTTGTATTCTTTGATGTTATGTTCAAGTTCAACGAAAATAACATCATCTTCATCAAGGGGACTTTCATATACTTTCTGGCCATTTATAATAACATATCTGTCATTTTCATCGCTATTGGCCTCCTCTACAAGTTCACCTCCGCTATAATCTTCCGGGTAATCATCGTCAGGATAATATAAATCCTCCTGAATCACTTGTCCGGCTGATGCTGTGGAATCGTCTATCTCTTCCATCGGTTCGTCGGGTAATTCAACGGCGACCTCTTCTCCGGCTTGGGTATTCGTGATGGCTACTCGCTTTTTTCTCTGAAAAACAGAAAACAATCTGTCAAACAGACTTTTGATTGCCGATTGGAAACCGAAATATAGACCGATTGTGAAAACAAGGAAAACGGCAAAGAGAACATTGCCGGTAAATTCGTCAGTACTGAAACGGGTTATGGCGGTATGGCGACCAAGTAAAGCAATGATGCCGCATCCGGCAATCACGGCACTCCATATAAAAATTTTGTCCCGGGTAGGGGGAGCAAAGCTCCTCAAGCGCTGGGGCGTTTCCTTCATAAATTAAAGTGAGTTTTTGAAATTATCATCGCTTTTATAGACAATTTAACCCTGCTAATTGTTCACCACCAATAATGAATATAAAATCAATTCCACGCAAGCTAAGCGGTGTTTTTGTGGTGTTTTAAGCGGTGTTTTTGTGGTAAAATAATCGGTGTTTTTGCTGTGTTGCGTTGACGCAGATGGTTGATCCAATAAAAATAACACGATGAAGACTTCATAAAGAGGCCTCCATCGTATTGCTCATTTTCGCATTAAGCGGTCGATTTTTTCATAATCGAATCCCCAATATGTCTTTCCATCGCCAGCAAATCCATATACATCACTGACTTCACGGAGTCTGTAAGGCGGTTCATAGCCGGAATGGATGGCTTGTTTGGCTCTATGTCGGAAGATTCGGTTTGCAATTCGCTTGTCTTCTTTCTGAGAATCAGCGAATGTACTCATGGGAGTTTTTCTTTTACTTCGACTCATTGTTATGTAAGAGTTTGTGCTTACGACAAATCGTAAGCATATTAAACACCTACATAGCATCGAGATAAAGATTATTATTATACATATATGATAAAGATTAGATTGTCAGTAGTGTGACACCGAGAGCATCTGAAATCTTTGCGATGGTTCTCAATGTGAAGTTATGTGTTCCCCCGAGCCATCGAGAAACTTCGGCTTCGGTTTTGCCCATCTTTTTGGCCAGTTGCTTTTGACTGATATTCTTTTCCCGAAGAATCATGTCAATCTTATCGGCAAGGGCAAACGACATATCAAGTTCCATCTTGACATCGTTCTGAATGGTGGTAAGACATTCATCAAATAGTTGGGCTGTCGTTTTCATGATTCAAAGATATAACAAATTTCTGACTTAATTAGCTTTTATGCTAATTCTTTTTTATTTCAGTGATATAGAGTTGGCTGCATCTCGCTTCTTTTGGCTGATGACCTCTGCATAGATCTGAGTCGTGGCCACGTTTTTATGCGTAAGCATCTTGCTGACGGTATAGATGTCGGTACCATTGGTTATCAGCAGTGTAGCGTAGGTATGGCGGAGTCCGTGGAAGGTGATTTTTTTCTTGATCCCGGCATCTTTGAGCCATTTCTTGAATGGTTCACGCGTATGCGCTCGGCTCAATCCCTTGAATACCATTCCGCGGCCGGGTTCGCCGCAATACGACAAGGCTTCGTCGCTCAACGGCAGTGTTGCCTGCGTCTTGGTCTTCTGAGTGCGGATCCGCATACAGTAGCCGCCGTCAGGTGACACTTCGATATTCTCCCAACGAAGTTGTAGAATATCGCTGATACGTAGCCCGGTCATACAGGCAAACAGCGAAGCTCGTTTAAGCACATCCACTTTGCAGGGAGTGGCGGCGAGACGTTTGACCTCTTCGATTTCGAGGTAGTTGATTTTCGGTTCCTCCCAGTCTATGCGTTCAAGATAGTCGTTTACATTCTCGCGGAGCCAACCTTCCTTATACGCCAGTTTCAACAGTGCGCGGAAGGTTGACCAATATCCGGCGGCAGAGTTGCGGGATATGATATTGCCGGACTGCTTCACACGGATTTTGAGAATGTAGGTGCGGAAGTCGTTGCATAGCCCGATGGTCACGTCTTTCATCTGACATCTGCCATTGCAGAAGTCCTTGAAGTGCTTATACACGATTTCCCATTTTTGGTATTTCTCTTTGGTCTTGCTCTCAAAATATTCAAGGAAGTCTGCCTGTTTCTTGGTGCGGTCGAGGAAGCCGAACTCTTCATTGATGATTGCAAGTTCACGGGTTGCACGGATACCTCGTGCTTTGAGCAGGATCTCCTCATTGTAGTCAAGCTCGAATTTGTCTTTCGGATTGCCGAAGAGATAGAGACCGAGGAACTCACGCCGCGACATTTTCTTGATGTGCGGATTCCAGATGGGTGGGTAGTAGTCAAGATAGAGCGACAGTTTGCCGCTACGCAGTTTCTCCTGACGGAGTGTCACTTTGGTGATGGTTGCTGATTCCATACTATGCTGTTTTAGAATTATAAGGTACAAATGTAAATGGTGGTTGCCGGGTGAGAAAAATCACCGGATTATAACTGAATCTCGGGGTTGAACAAAGCCTCTAACTCTTTGGCGTTCAGTTTGACATACTTGCCGCAACGGAGCTTGGTTATCTTGTATGTCTTGACGTAGTGATACAGCTGGTCGCGTGTCAGCGAATATTTTTCCATGGCTTCGGGCACTGAGATAAACTCCACATCCTCGGCTGACTTGGCACCTTTCGCCACATCGAAGTGATATTTGGAGTAATATACCTTCGGCCCCTCCTTGCGCTTCGGTATGCCGATTTTCGATACCAGCGAATATATCGCCGAGAGGGTCATGCCATACTTATCTTGTATGTCTTCCACAGAATACCATTCCGTTATTTCTGGGTTCTCCTTTCTCGGCGAGAACAGCCGGTCGATATGGCTCTTGCTGAAATAAGCCTTGCCACGAAGGATAGTCTTAGGCACATTGTTCTCAGCAACAACCTTGTAAATCCATGAATCCTTCACTCCATATTTCTCACGAATCTCGGCGCGGGTGTAAAAGTCAGAAATTGATTTTGCTTTTTTCTCGGCGGCTTCGACAGACTCACTTTCCTTCGGTGAGAGAAAATCAAACATCGCCTGAATATCGGCTTTGCTGATGAGTGTCTTTCTTCCGATTCGTGTTACCTTAATTTTACCTCGGTTGATGCAGTCATAAATGTATGTTCTGCCGACACCGAGATATTGGGCAGTCTCCGTGGGTGTCAAAAAATCCTTCTCCCGACTCTTTCGGTCAGGATTGTATTGGATAGTCTCTTGATTGGAGAGAGCCATCTTCTTTTGCCTCATGCGCTCCTTGTAGGAATGCTCAGCGCATCGCTTCGTGCAGAAACGTGTAACCGTCGTTTGAGCCATAAAACGGTTGCCACACCACTCACAGATTCTTTCAATTTTAATGTTGCTACTCATTTCGTTGGTGTTAATTTCTTCTTTGTTTGTTCGTGCGCGTCCGTTGACGTCCGTCTGCGTCCGCAAAACTCCACCACCTTGCTGACGCTTGGGGTGAAATGAGTCGCTGTCGTACAAAATCCGTACAAAATAGTGCATAAAAACGCCTAACACTGACAGTGATCAGCATTAGGCGTTCTTGTAAGAGTTAAGTATTATCGTTCAGTAACAGTCAATTGCTATCAATATAACGCATTGATAATCAACTAATTATTTGCCGATGCAGAAGCGCGAGAATATGGTGGAGAGGATGGCGGGGGTGGTGATGGCGCCGGTTATGGAGGCTAGGTGGTGGGTGGTTTCGCGGAGATCCTGGGCCACGAGGTCGCCACTGAGGCCTGAGTTGAGACCGTCGACTACTCGCGACAAGGCTTGAGCGGCCCGGGAGATCGATTCGGCATGGCGCGCGTTCGTCACGATGACGTCGGCATCCGCGTCGGCTGTAAGCTGGCGCGCCGCGTCGATAAGCGCGTCACGAAGGGCCGGAAGCCCTTCGCCGGTACGGGTGCTGATCGCTATGGCGCCGGAGTCAGCGTCCTTTCCGAGATCGGCTTTCGAAGCGATTCTGATTATTCTGGCTGATGTCGGAGGAAGGGGCTCGTCATCTGTATCAGGCGAGCTTACCGATAAGATGATTGCGGCTTCGGCGGCAGCCTCGCGTGAACGCGATATGCCAATCTGCTCGATTGGGTCGTCGGACTGGCGCAATCCGGCGGTGTCCATAAGCCGAAAGGTGAATCCTCCGAGCTGAAGAGCCTCGGCCACAATATCGCGGGTCGTTCCGTGAATATCGCTGACGATGGCTCTTTCAGTCCCGAGAAGTGCGTTCAAGAGCGACGACTTGCCGGCGTTTGTCGGTCCGACTATGGCGACTTTAATCCCGTGGAGCAGAGCGTCACCCGTTGCAAATGACTCATGCAGCCGGTTGAGTTCGGAGAGAGTTGCCGAAGCTGATTCGGCGAGTTTTTTTCGGGAGGCAAACTCTACGTCTTCCTCACTGAAATCGAGCTCAAGTTCAAGCAGAGCGGCAAGCTCTGTCAGATCCTCACGCAGCTTATCGAGGCGCCGTGAGAATTCTCCGCTGAGTTGGCTGAGGGCGAGGCGGTGGGCCGCTGCCGAGGTAGATGCTATCACGTCGGCCACAGCTTCAGCCTGCGCGAGGTCGATACGTCCGTTGAGGAATGCGCGGCGCGTGAATTCCCCCGGTTCGGCGAGTCGGGCGCCCTGGCGGCAGAGGATATCAACGAGAGTGCGCTGGAGCCAGAGCGAGCCGTGGACCGAAAACTCCACGGTGTTTTCACCTGTAAACGAGTTCGGGCCGATAAAGGGCGTGGCTACAGCCTCGTCGAGCCGCAGATGATCGGCGGGATCGAAGATGGCTCCGAAATGAGCGGTGTGGGATTTCGAATCGGCAAGGCGTCGTCCTTTCCAGACCGTGTCGGCTATGGCTATGGCATCGGGGCCGCTGAGGCGAACTACCGCGATACCTGATGGGGCCACGCCTCCGGTGGCGACGGCGCAGATTGTGTCGTTTTCCTGAATCATGATGTGCACAAAGGTAGTGAGAATTTCCCGAACAATTTTCTGAAATGAGCCGGGCAATTGCGGGTGTGGCCGCTTTTTTGTAATTTTGCCGGAAATAACCGGTTATGGGTAGGATTGTTGCTATCGATTACGGCAGGCGCCGTTGCGGAATTGCCGCCACTGATATTCTCCGGCTCGTGCCGGGGGGCATCGCTACAGTTTCCACATCGGAACTGACAGCGTGGCTCAGGCGCTATACCACTGAGAACGACGTCGATATGATCGTCGTAGGCCAACCACGCGATATGCGCGGCAACGACAGCGAATCGATGCGCTACATCCGTCCCGGCGTTGCGGCCCTGCGGCGCGCATTGCCATCGATGCCTGTTGTTTTTTTCGACGAGCGTTTCACGTCGGTATTGGCCCATAGGGCTATGATCGACGGCGGTATGCCGAAAATGCGCCGACGCGACAAGGCTGTTGTCGATGAGATCGCAGCCACTATAATCCTGTCGGACTTCCTTGTCAGCCAACAATATAAATCAATGCAATGATATTACCTATCTATATCTACGGTCATCCGGTACTTCGGCGCGTCAGCGAAGACGTGCCGAACGACTATCCCGAGCTGAAAAAGCTTGTAGCCGATATGTTCGAAACCATGTACGCCTCCGAGGGAGTTGGTCTTGCAGCTCCGCAGATCGGACGCAATATCCGTCTGGTCGTTATCGATGCCGACGTCATGGGCGACGAAGATCCCGGATGCAAGGGTCGGAAACTGGTTCTCGTCAATCCGGAAATAGAGGTGCTTGAAGGCCCCGAAGAAACCTGCAACGAAGGATGCCTGAGTCTTCCCGGACTCAGTGAGGCCGTTAAGCGTGTCCATCATATCAAGCTCAGCTGGCTCGACGAGAATTTCGAGCCTCACGAAGAGGAAATCTCAGGCTTTCTGGCAAGAATAGTCCAGCACGAATGTGACCATCTCGAGGGGAAGGTCTATACCGATCACATCTCCGCTATCCGCAAGCAGCTGATCCGCAACAAGCTGCGCAACCTTGCCGAAGGCAAGATACGCGCAGGCTATCCCGTGCGCTACGCTCAGCCAAAACGTGGCGGAATGCGCCATTAATTTCAATTAACCGATAGTTTGAAATCTCAATAATCAACCATTTCTATGGCCGACGACAAAAAGATTATCTTCTCGATGGTGGGCGTAAGCAAAATCTACCCGCCACAGAAACAAGTCCTTAAAAATATCTATCTCTCATTCTTCTACGGAGCCAAGATCGGCATTATCGGCCTTAACGGCGCCGGGAAGTCGACTCTGCTGAAGATTATAGCCGGAATCGACAAGAGTTATCAGGGCGAGGTGGTTTTCTCGCCGGGCTACACTGTCGGCTATCTCGAGCAGGATCCTCAGCTCGATCCCGACAAAACCGTCATTGAAGTTGTGCGCGAGGGAGTGAAGCCCGTTATGGACATGCTGGCCGAATTCGACAAGGTCAACGAAGCCTTTGCCGACCCCGATGTCCTCGAAGACCCCGACAAGATGGAGGCCCTTATCGCGCGTCAGGCCGAACTGCAGGACCATCTCGACGCCGCCGACGCCTGGAATATCGACAGCAAGCTCGAGCGCGCCATGGACGCGCTCCAGTGTCCGCCCGACGATCAGACAATCGCCACCCTCTCCGGCGGTGAACGCCGCCGCGTGGCTCTCTGCCGTCTTCTTCTCCAGCAGCCCGACATTCTGCTTCTCGACGAACCTACCAACCATCTCGACGCCGAGTCGATCGACTGGCTTGAGCAGCACCTGCGCCAATATCCCGGCACTGTCATCGCCATCACCCACGACCGCCATTTCCTCGACCATGTGGCCGG
>ERZ773136.3841-NODE-3841-length-10576-cov-4.395970_pt1 | contig 10576 bp, 11 predicted proteins | sample MGYA00580855_ERZ773136 | MGnify/ENA primary metagenome ERZ773136 (study PRJEB29015, sample SAMEA2737860) | human gut metagenome | biome: human gut; feature: human-associated habitat; material: faeces | place: China | collected 2012 ... | reverse complement strand
GCTTCGCGTGCAAGGGAGCTTCGCGGCATTTCCCGGCGGCCAAGCCGCTTAAACGTTCCCTTTCGGGAACATTTCCCTGCTTTTAAAAAAGCAGGATAAAATACGGGGCGTCGGGACGCCGCCCCCTACCGGTACACGCAAAGCGTGTACAAATGCACCACGCTTCGCGTGTATAGACCGCTTGCTGCGCAAGCCTTCATAGGCGGCTATAGGATAGCCTGCGGCATAAAGCCGATATAGTCGGCCGCTATCAGATGAAACCGGATACCAAGGTATTCCTTGTCCAACTGGCTCTCCCGAACATTGTGCAAATGCCCATAATAGACATCCTCCACACCGTGCCGGTATAAAACATCCAACATCTCATCGTTGATAAAATCCCCAAATACCACCGGGTAGTGCAGAAATACGACTTTCCTTGCCTCCGGTGCGCCCTTTGCAAGCCTTTCGCCTTCGGTAAGCGATAACTCTAACCGCGCCGCTTCTCTTCGGATAATGCGCTCATCCTCCGCTTTCACGCCGAATTCGCTCATCCAGCCGCGTGTGCCGCATATCACCGTGTTTTCCGCTAAATACGCGTTATTATACAAAAACGAAAGCGTTGTGATACCGTTTTCTTCAAAAAACTTCGTCATTTTACTGACAGTCGTCCACCAATAATCGTGGTTTCCCTTGCCGATCAGCTTCTTGCCCGGAAGCGCGTCCAAAAATTTTAGATCCTCAACGGCTTCCTCCAACGAGATTCCCCAGGATATATCGCCCGGCAGCACGACTGTATCGCCATCTTTAACAGTCGCAAGCCAGTTTTCACGTAATTTTCTGTCGTGATTCGCCCAACGCGGCCCGAAAACATCCATCGGCTTTTCCGTCGTCAGCGATAAATGCGTGTCGGCAATGGTGTAGATCATAAGAGCAGCTTTACCTCCCAAAGGATACATAAAAAACGTAAAACAGGGGAAAATAGAATAAAAATTCAGAAAGGAACGGTTCAAATATCATGGCCAAAGGCTTTTTTGACGAAGAGATCACGGAAAACCTAAACAATCCGCCCAAACACATCAAAGGCATCATTTGCAGCGTGAAAAACTGCAAATATCACGACACAGAGGGATATTGCACAGCCGCCGAGGTACATGTCGGCCCGGGTTATGCCGATTCCTGTACCGATACGGCGTGCGCCACTTTTTTAAAGCAATAGCTTCCTGCCGCGGCTAAAACCGCGGCGCTTTTTTGCGCATAAACCGGCTTTATCGCCAAAACGTGCAACAGATCCCTGCCGTGACCGCCGCAAGCATGGCACAACTCATCAAAAACCATATCTTCAAGCCGCGTATGCGGTCATGCACCGCCAAGAACGCCAAAAAGTACAGTCCGAAAAAGAGAACAGCGCCCGGAATTTCCTGTAATATTCCGGCTTCTATCCGCGGGAAGGCCGCAAAATATGCCGCCGTTTCGAGAATGAACTCCGTAAGCCGCGCAAAGACCGTACCGAAAAAACCGGCCGTCATCGGAAAAAGCGGCACAACGATCACCGCCGCCCAGGCAAAGCCTAAGAAGATCTGCGCCGGAAATACGCCAATGAGTGACGCCGGAATATTGCCAAGTCCGACCGAGGTAAAAACTTTCTGACAGTAAAAATACGTAAAGCCATAGGCGGAAAACGAAATAAGCACCGCCAACATTAAAAATTTCAGAATACCGTGGTTTTTTAAGCGCGCTTCCAAAATCCTGCATAACGGCAGACCGAGCAAGATGCCCTCGCACGACAGCACCGACAGCCGGAAACCGATATCAAACACCGCCTCCGGCTTAAACAAGCAGATAAGCGCCGCCGCAAAGATCAGATTTTCCGTACACCTTCTGCCGCCGCGCACAAGTCCGAATAATACCGCAAACGCCATAAACGCCGCACGCATGGCCGACGGCGTAAAGCCGCAGACGTATAAATAAATTCCCGATAAAACGAACATGGCGGCAAGCCATGCCTTGCGGCTGCGGACTAACTTTTTGAGAAACCACCCGAAGCCGCCGATCACTAACGTAAAATGTAGTCCCGATACGCACAAAATGTGCGTAAGGCCGCTCGAAGCGAAGTTTTGATTCTCGATTTTGGAAAAATCGCCCTTATCGCCGTACAGCAAACCTTGCGCAAGAGCGGCGATATCGTCGTAATAGGCCTTGTTTTGCTGTGTTTCCCACGCTTTCCGTGCGCCGGAAAACAGCGTATCGCAAAATTTTGCATGAAACGTCTGCTCTGCGGAGGATACCGTTTCGGCCGACGTGACGTCGTACAATTCGCCGTAAACGCCGCGTGACTTTAGCCATGCGGTGCGGTCGAAGGTGCTTTCGCCGTTCTTTTCGGAATTTGCGTCCTCCGGCAGACGAAACCGGGCGGTAAAGCTCATTTTATCGCCGGGAGAAGTAAAGTCGCCGCCGGTATTCGGCACATAGACGAGAACCGGCGTTTCAAACGTTTCGCCCTCCGCTCCCGTCAGCCGCACAAATAAATACCGCGACGAAATTTCCGCCCGGTCGACGACTGCGTCAAACCGATGAACCGCCGCGTCGGTCTGTGCAAGCTTTTGCGCCGTATGCGTCTGACCGAGCCGCACCCACACGGTTCTCGTGCAGCCAACCGCCAAGAAAACCAAGGCGGCTGCAAGCGCAAACCGGTTCTTTTTCTTAAGGCCGATCCAAAGACCGGCTGCAAGCAAGATTCCTGCCGCCGCGATACCGGCATACACGCCCATACGGCTCTTTCCGGTCAAAAGCAGATAACTTGCAAGCGGCACAAGAAACAGCAAAAGCCAAGCAGCTGTCAGATCATAGGGACTTCGCAGAAGCCCCGGCTTCAATTCGGTATCGGAAAGAACGGTACGCATAGGCAAAAATCGAACCGGAAAGGACTAATTCCGATGTTCGCGATGCAGATGAATGCGCTTTAAGGTGACCATGAGTGCCGGCAAAAAGAGGAGCTGTATCACGATACCCGGAAGTCCCGTTCCGATACTGCCGACAGCAGCGGCAAGGCTGACTGCCTTATGGGTCACGCCCAAGACGTTGACGGCAAAGACCGTACACAGGATATTGACAAAACGGCCGGCAAACTGAGCCGTCAAGACGGTAAAGACGGTTTTTGCAATCTCAGGCAAGGGAGTGCGCGTAAACGCGCGGTAGATAAAGCCGCAGAAAAGGCCGTATGTACCGATCTCAAGCATCATAAACGGAACTTTTATGGGGATAGGCATACCGCCGCCGGTGATAAGGCAGCTGAGGATCGGCGAGATGATGCCGGACACGACGCCGGCAACCGGGCCAAGTAAGAAGCCGGCCATCATAGCCGGGATATGCATAGGCAGAAAGACGGTGCCGGACAATGCTCCGAAAGCATGGAAAGCCTGCGGAAGCAGAGCGCCCAAGGCGCAGAACAGGGCGCAATAAGTGACATACTGCGCCTTGGTATACTTTTTTGAGGGAGTATTTGTGTTTTCTGTTTTCATAGCATACCTTTCCGGAAAAAACGTATTTCCAAATCAGATCAGAATGCGGCGGCTCTGCCGGCCTATATACTTGCTTCGCAAGCGCCCATAGGGGTGGCCGCTTTGCGGTCACCCCACTCTTCAGGCTATTCTACGATAATCGAAAAATAACGTGCCGTGTAATCTTTCGGCATCTCAACAGCCAAAACCGAGGTGTTGGCAAAATAGGTAAACTTCGCGTCGATCGCCGTCGGATAGACATATTCGACCTTGACCTCTTTGCCGCCGAAATACTTCGACAAGTCTATCTTGATAACCTTCGAGGAATCCTCAAACTTCCAGACCGCAAGCGTCATTTTCTTGCCGTCCGCCGATAAAAAGCCGAGCGCCGAATGCGTCTTGTCGCAGAGGTTAAGTCTGCCGCACGGCCATACCGGATAAGAGGAATGATTGTGCGAACGGTACTTTTTGTATACCTCCGTGCCGTCCTTGATAAGCTGCTTGTTGAATGCGTCGGCTTTGTCAATGCGTCCCGAAAGATACAGAACGCCGCACAGCGCGTTTATCATGTTAAACGCCGTCTGTTCACCGTCGGCAAGCGCTTCCATGCGGCTCTTGTCCGCATAGACATCCAAGCCTTTCTGAATCTCGTAAAACGATACCGGATACGGATAAGACCAAATCCCGGCCTTTTCCGGCGCTATGCAGGCCGCATAGCCGGACGCGATAGACGGATTCAGCTCGTAAAACTCTTGATCGGACGTGCTCTGCAATTCAAAATGACGCAATGTGCCGTTGTCGCTTCGCATAGCGCCGCTGCCGCAGTTTTCGATCTTCAGATCCGGATATTTTTTCTTTACGCGGTCAATAAGCGCATAAAACGCCTCCGCCGACTTTTTAAGACCCTCGCCGACCGAAGAACCTCGAATCTCCGCGCCTAACATGACCGAACGGTTGTAATCGTTCTTGATAAACCGCGCGCCAAGCTCATACAGCATATCGAAAACGCCTTCGATATATTTGCACTGCTTCGGGTCGGTGTAATCGACAAAATGGCTGTCTGCGACCGGTGCGCCAAAGCGCTTTAATACGCCGCCTTCATCCGCCATGGGCGTATTCGGGTCAAGCGATTCGATCTCAAGCCATGCGCCCGGCTTCATGCCTTTGGACTTGATAAGGTCAAAAATTCCTTTTAAGCCGCCCTTGCCGAATTTCTTCTCGCCGAATTCCTTGTCGCCGAGCGTCCATGCGCCAAGTCCCTTTTCGTACCAGCCGGCGTCAAGGCAGAATACTTCGCAGCCGGCTTCGGCTGCCGCGTCAATAAGACCCGGAAGCGTATTTTTGTCGCCTGCACCCCAGACGCAGTCCATATATGTATTAAAGCAAGCCGGCGCTTCGCCGTCCCATTTGGCGACGGTGGTCTTGCGGCGTGCGATAAGAAGCTGCTTTACGCCTTCTTCAAACGAGCCGTCCGTGCAGCCGAACAGCACAGGCGCCGCCGTAAACGTCTCGCCCGGACGAAGCGCTTTCACAAAGCCGGTCTCTTCGTCGGCAGCGTTTGCTTCAAGGAAGAACGTGCCTTCGCCGTCGGCGTGTCCGTTGCGGTTGCCAAGCTCGATCGTCCAGTTGAAGCCGCCCTCGATCTCCATATACCACACAAGGCCGGTTTCGGTATCCTCCACCACCACAAGCGGAAAATGCTTGCCGGTGCTCCAAGAACCGATTGAACGCACGCGCCACGAGGTCATATCCCAGCTGTGAGCAGTCTGTTTGGTAATGCCAAGCTCGGAAAGACTGTTGGTCTTCCATTGTGCTTCGCCCTGCCAATGGCTCATGAAATGATGCACCTTGATCCGTGCGTCGTCGCGATACCATTTGGTAAGACCGCCGCAGGCAACGCCGTTGACAAGCGCCGAGCCGAAGTGGTTGAGCGTGACCTTTTCCTTGCTGACGTTTTTGACGGAATTTACCTGTCTGACCGCGTCCGCACCCGGAATAAAGCTCATTTTAACGGTCACTTCAAGTTTATCGCCGGCGCAAAGATATTTTGCAGTGATACCGGCCTTATTCTGCTTGAAAGAGGTACATTTTGAGCCCTCGTGATGGCTGACGAGCGACGCACAGCCCTCCATGGGAGCCGTTCCGTCGGTAATTAAGCTCAACGAAAAGTTGGGAGAGGCAGAAAGTCCTTCGGGACTTACGTTTTTGGTCGCGAGCGACGACATGCGAAGCGGTTCGCCCTCTTTTCCGGTATAGGAAAAGAGCATATTCTGATGTTTTACGGTGAAGTTGTTTTCCATGTGCAGTTCCTCTTATTGCTGTCCGTTTTCGTATTTTTTCATATCCTCGGCATGCTTTTTGAGCGCTTCAAAGGTTTGGGCGCTGATGACATGCTCCATGCGGCAAGCGTCCTCGACGGCCGTTTCCGGGTCAACGCCGAGATGAACGAGAAGTCCCGAAAGGAGCATATGCCGTTCATACATTTTTTCTGCGATGACCGTACCTTTATCGGTAAGGGAAATAAAGCCGGTAGCGGAATCCATGAGGATATAGCCGTTCTCGCGCAGATTTTTCATAGCGACGCTGACGCTGGGTTTGGACAGATCGAGTTCGTTTACGATATCAATAGAACGGACATTTCCCTTTTTCTTATGGATCATATAGATCGATTCAAGGTAGTTTTCCGCAGATTCCTGTATTTTCAAGGCACACAGCCCTCCTTTGGACGGTCGGTTTCGGCATTCAGGATGCTTTCCGTATTTGTAATCGTATTGTAACAAAGTATATCACAAACAAAGTAAAATTGCAAGATGATTACGCGTTTTTTACGTGATTTAGCCAAGAATTAAGGATTCTAACTCTTTTGCCGTGTGAATATAGAAATCGGGTTTTTCGGTATCGAAGCTATGGTCGCCGCCAAAGCCCCAAAGAACGCCGGCGCAAGGCAGAGCGGCGTTTTTGGCAGTCAGCACATCGACATACGAATCGCCGACATACAAAACGTCCTTACGGTCGACCGAAAGCGCGTCGATAGCGCGGTCGGTACACGCTTTATCGGGTTTGGTGGGAAGTCCGATGCCCGAACCCGAAACATAGGAGAACACGCCTTCGCCGAAGCAATGGACAGCGAGGGTCTTAGCCTGTCTGTCGGGTTTATTGGACACGACGGCGAGCTTGATACCGGAATTCCTCAGCGTTTCGACCAACTCGGCAATGCCGTCGTAGGGATGGGTCTTTTCGCAGACATGCTCATCGTAGATATCAAGATAGCGGTTTAAGACGGTGGTAACAGTCTCTTTATCGCGTTTATCTTCGGGCAGCGCTAACTCCATAAGACGGTATGCGCCGTTGTTGACGAAGGAAGTGACCTCTTCAATGGTCTTTTCGGGATAGCCGAATTCTTTTAAGGTAATATTGACAGACTTTGCGATATCGTCGATGGTATAGAGAAGAGTACCGTCCATATCGAAGATAACGCAGGAATAATTCGGTTTTTTCATAAAAATATCCTTTCTTGCACGCAAGGCGCGCGCATATGATGATCCGTTCCCGTTTTCCGGAAACGGGTCAAAGCTCATCCAAGTTCATCCAAGGTCTTTTCAAAGCCGCAAAGCAAGTGCTTTGTAAACCAGTCCAGCTCTTCACATCCGGCGGCAAGCCGCTCTACCGACCGTAAGGTCGTCTCATACGCATTGTCAAATTCATGGTTGCCGAACCGGCGCTCGGTCATGCACTTGATGAGCGCACATAATTTGTCCGCCGCCTTTATTAACCGCGCTTCCTCCTTGCCGGTTTCCGGCATTTCATGGTCGAGAAAATCGCGGTAGACTGTGCGCAGCTCCTCCGGCAGCTTGCCTAAAAGCCGCTCGCACGACTCATGCTCGATCTCCTTGTAGCTTGTAGAAATCGCGTCATTGTGGTATTTTACGGGCGTCGGCAGATCGCCGGTGAAGATCTCGCTGATATCGTGGTACAACGCCTTAACGGCAATTTTTCCCACATCATACGTTTTCCCGAAATACTCGTTTCCGATACATGCAAGCGCATGCGCAAGCATCGCGCATTCCGCACTGTGCTCCAGTAAGTTCTCCGGTTCCGTCGAACGCATAAGTCCCCAGCGCCCGATGTATTTCATCCGGAACGCAAGCGGAAAAAAATCTTTTTCAAACGGTTTCTCTTCCGTCATGACGGCTCCTCCTGTCTGCAAAATTTTGTCTCTATTTCCGAAAGGTCGTATATCACCTCATCCGGCGTTATCTGACCGTTTAGCGCTTCATGGCGCGGATTGTACCAAACCGTGAAAAGTCCGGCATTTTTGCCGCCGCGGATATCCGATGAAAGGTTGTCGCCGACAAGCACGGTCTTTTCCTTATGAAAATCCGGAATTTTTTCAAAGCAGGCTTCAAAAAAGGCTTTACTCGGCTTATCCGCGCCGATAAGCTCGGAAATAAAGATCCCGTCAAAATATTTTTCTATCCCGGCGTCGGCTATCCGTCCTTGTTGGACGCGCGCCGTGCCGTTGGTCACGATATACAGGCGATACCGGCCATACAGGCTTTGTATCAGTTCAAGCGCGCCCGGCATGAAGAAATATCCCTCGGATAAGCGCGTTTCATAGAATTTTGCCGCGTCCTCCGGCTTAACCGCAAGGCCGGTCTGCTCGAAAAACCGCGCAAAGCGGTTGATCTTGACCTCGGTACGCGTAATTTCGCCCTTTTCAAGGCGTTTCCACTGTTCGAGATTGAGCTTGCTGTAAAGCGCGCACATCTCTTCGGTCGGCGCTATGCCGAAATGCGTCAGCGTAAGGCTGACGGCACGATGTTCGGCGGCGTGAAAATCGAAAAGGGTATCGTCTAAATCAAAAAAGAAATTCTGTATCTGCATTGGTTAATGTCCTTTATCACCGGCGTTTTCGTCGGCATCTTTTTTCGCGGCGGTATGTTTAGAGATTTTTTCATAGCCGAACCAGCCCACAAGGCTTACAATTGCCGTAACGGCAAAAAGCACGGCGGCTAACAGATATTTTTTATCGTGGATGAGCATGCCGCCGATCGTGGACGAGATGACCGACGGAATACGCGCAAGCATACTGATCCACAAAAATTCCTTTAAGCTTACCGGCGTCAGACCGAAAAAGTAGGTAAACAGATCTTTCGGCGTACCGGGAATAAAGAACAACAAAAACATGATCTTCTTCAGCTTTTCGGGATTCTGTTCGACCTTTTGAACGAATTTCATGCCGTTTAAGCTTTCCTCGGACACAAAGAGAAGCACGATCTTACGACCGAATTTTTTGACAAGCAGGAAAATGAGGGTACTTGCGATAAAAAGACCGGCATAGCAGATGAGCGTTCCGCGAATAGCGCCATAGGCATAGCCAAGGCCGATCTCGATGACTTCGCCGGGAATGAGCGCGACAAAGACCTGCAAAAGCTGAAAGCCGAGTCCGACAAAGACTCCGGCCGCGCCGAAGGACAATACATAGTCTTTAAAGCTTTCGGCGTTAGAGATTTCCTTAAATTTGGCGCAAAAGAACCAGGTAAGAAAGCCGAGTAAGATAAGCACGATGATGACCGAGGCAATGGAAAGGATTTTTTTGACCTTGCGGCGCCATTCGGTCTCGGATCTGGTTTCGGGAGCAGCTTCGGATTTCGAACCGACAGGGTTTTGTTTAATGTCTTTCATGGGATTCATCTTCTTTATGTTCATGTAAACAGCAATGGGAGGCGGTTATGCTTTTGTTATCCTTACGGCAGTTTTCACAGACGCCGTAAAGGACGGTACGGGTATTATCGACGGCGAAGCCATGGTGAGAGAGGATATGTTCCTCGAGTTTGTCGAGATAGGGGCAAGAGACATGGAAGAGTCTGCCGCAAGAGGTACATTTTAAGTGGAAATGCATGATGCAGGCGTCGTCGTGATTCCCGTTATACTGGAAGCAAGCCGGTTCTTCGGGCGAAGTGACGTATTTTCGGACAAGGCCAGCTGAGACAAGCTTTTCAAGCTGGCGATAGATGGTAGCAGCTGAGATGGCGATATTTTCTTTTTTAAGAGCCTCAGCGACGTCCTCGGCGGTCATATGGGCATGATTCTGTTGCAGGCAATGCAAGACTGCCTGGCCTTTTTTGGTAATCTCCATGTTATCATCTCCTATGCACGCGAAGCGTGATGTATTTGTACACGCTTCGCGTGTACTGGTATGGGGCGGCGTCCCGACGCCCCATGGATTTCCGCGCAGCGGAAAAAAGGTTTTAATTGGCTTTGCGCGATACCGCCACCTGTGTGCGCCTGATTCGAGGTTTGCAAAACCTCGGAACTCCCTGCTCGGACGTGCAAAAAATTGCCAGTGGCAAGTTTTTGTGCGTCGGAGACCGCCGAAACAGGGAGAATTGCGAACGGATGTGAGCAAGGCGACCATGTTTCAAGGAGAAAGGGAGCAATAGAACGCGCAGCGTGCTGCCCCGACAGGGGCAAACTTCCTGCTTATCAGAAAGTTCCCGAAAGGGAACGGATTTATTCTTTTTGCTTCTGCAAAAAGAACCAAAAAGCAGCCGGGACTTCGTCCTGCGACCTCGGTTCAAAACTCTATTGATTATGTTTTTTCGTGATACTTCCGGCTCTCGTCCCTATACCAGTATGTGGTGCGACCCGCTTTTTCGGATGTTTTGAACCGGTGCGAAAGGGTTGTTGCAGTGCAGACGCAAGACTGATATTTTTCGAAAATAGGATGTTGTACAGCAAGCTCACAGGGGCGAATGTATTCTAAAAGGGTGGCTGCACGTTATATTTGTTGCGGTGGAAATTTGTTTTTGCGGTATGCTGATTAAATGCTTTGAGTTAAATCAAATTTTTGCAGTTTTGCATTGACAAAAGCGATGACGCGTTGATTGAAAGTTTTGATTTAAGCCAAAGTTTTGCGTTTTTCCAAAGTTTTGTTCTGTTAAAAAAGTCACCCATTCCCACAACCCCATAGCTTCCCTTTCGCAGTCCGTCATAACCTACTGTCAGCAAAAGAATCCGCTTCGAGTTCATACAAAACCGTATATCCGTTTGTGCAAGGCTTGGAGTTCGCAGCGGTTCAAATCATTGCCGTCGAT
>ERZ773136.3840-NODE-3840-length-10577-cov-11.657860_pt1 | contig 10577 bp, 8 predicted proteins | sample MGYA00580855_ERZ773136 | MGnify/ENA primary metagenome ERZ773136 (study PRJEB29015, sample SAMEA2737860) | human gut metagenome | biome: human gut; feature: human-associated habitat; material: faeces | place: China | collected 2012 ... | reverse complement strand
GGATGAGGTAGTGGTCCCGGATGCCGGGACCCCAGGTCTGCCCCGGAGCACAGCGCTCCAGACCGCAGTTGAAGATGGACAGCTCGATGTTGTTGGTGTAGTTCTGCTTGAACGACTGCTTGTAGACGTCTGCCATTGCGGTTCCCTCCTGCCTGTTGGCTCTATAGCCTGAGTATACCACATCTGCCCCCGCAAATTCAACAAAAGTACATCTTATTCTTTGGGCTGGACACCGAAAATTACTTTTTTTGCGGGTTGAAATTGCAAAATGGCAGCGGATGCATTACAATAGCGGTAACAAACCGAACATTGCAGAGAGTGCAGGGAGGGGTTCTGGATGGCAACCAGCAGGCAGCTCAGAGAACAAATCGCAGCAGGGAGGTGGGACGCCGCGCTGGCCGCGCTCTACGGCGGCAGCGAGGAGGTCCTGGCCCGCCAGCGCAGCCGTTATGGTGCGGCCCTCGAGCAGTTTGAGCTCTACTATGGGCCGGGGCGGCAGGTGCAGGTCTATTCGGCCCCGGGCCGCACAGAGCTTGGCGGCAACCACACCGACCACCAGCACGGTTACGGCCTTGCGGGTGCGGTCACGCTGGACCTTGTGGCGGTGGCGTCCCGGAACGAGGATGGTTTCATCCGGGTCAAGTCCCGTGGCTTCAACAAGCTGGATGTCATTGATTTGACCGAAGCGGAGCCACAGCAGGGGGAGAGCACCCACTCGGCCAGCCTCATCCGGGGCATCGCGGAGGGCTTCCGGGCAAAGGGCTGCGATGTGGGCGGCTTCGATGCCTACACGGCCAGCGATGTGCTGCGGGGCTCGGGACTGTCCAGCTCAGCAGCCTTTGAGATGGGCGTGGCCATTATCCTCAACACGGAATACGGCTGCGGCATGGACGCCCCTGCGCTGGCCCGCATCTGCCAGTTTGCGGAGAATACCTACTTCGGCAAGCCCAGCGGCCTGCTGGACCAGCTGACCAGCGCCGTGGGCGGGGTGCTCTTTGCGGATTTTGCCGACCCGACGGCACCAAAGATCGAGAAGATACATGCCGACGGCGTCCTGCCCGAGGGCATGACCCTCTGCGTCACCGATACCCGCGCCAGCCACAGCGAGCTGACCGGCGAGTTCGCGGCCATCCGGAACGAGATGGAAGCCGTGGCGGCCTGTCTGGGCGGCAAGGTGCTGGGCGAGGTGGACGAGAAACGCTTCTGGCAGGAGCTGCCCCGTCTGCGGGAACAATGCGGCGACCGCGCTGTGCTGCGCGCCTTCCACTTCTACGCCGATAACGACCGTGTGCCCCAGCAGGTGGCTGCCCTGCGCGAGGGCGATTTTAATGCCTTTTTGCAGATGGTGACTGCCTCCGGCGACAGTAGCTGGGAGTATTTGCAGAACGTCATCCCTGCCGGTTACAAGGAGCATCAGGAGGTGGCTGTGACCATCGCCGCTGCCAAGCATTATCTGGGCGGCAAGGGCGCTGTGCGCGTGCACGGCGGCGGTTTTGCCGGTACGGTGCAGGCCTTTGTGCCGGTGGAGATGCTGGCAGACTTTAAGGCAAACATGGAAAAGATCCTCGGCGCAGGCCGCTGCCATGTGCTGAGCATTCGTCCTGAGGGAGGTGCTGTGCTGTGATCTCCACCGCCATCCAGCAGCTCGTGAACTACGGGCTGGACACCGGGCTCATCTTGCCCGATGACGAGATCTATATCCGCAACCAGCTGCTGATGACCATGCAGCTGGACGACTTTACCGCCCCGGAGGGCGAGGTGTGCTACACCGATCTGGAAAGCATCCTCAAGACCCTTGTGGACGATGCTGTTGCCCGCGGCGTGTGCGAGGATAACTCCACCGCACGCGATCTGTTCGACACCAAGCTGATGGGCGTGCTGACCCCGCGCCCCAGCATCGTGCGTGCAAACTTTGAGGAGCGGTACGAAAGCGAGGGCCCGCAGGCTGCCACCGACTGGTTTTATAAGTTCAGTCAGGATACCGACTACATCCGCCGCTACCGCATCAAGCGCGATCTGAAGTGGGTCACCAAGACCGCATACGGCGATTTGGATATCACCATCAACCTGTCCAAGCCGGAAAAAGATCCCAAGGCCATTGCCGCCGCAAAGCTTGCACCCCAGAGCGCTTATCCCAAGTGCCAGCTGTGCGTGGAGAACGAGGGCTACGCAGGCCGCATGAACCACCCCGCGCGCGAAAATCACCGTATCATCCCGCTGACCATCAACGACAGCGCGTGGAATTTGCAGTACAGTCCCTACGTCTACTACAACGAGCACTGCATCGTGTTCAACAACCAGCACACCCCTATGAAGATCGAGCGGGCGACCTTCCGCAAGCTGCTGGATTTTGTGGGTCTGTTCCCCCATTATTTTGTGGGCAGCAACGCCGATTTGCCCATCGTGGGCGGCAGCATCCTGAGCCACGACCACTTTCAGGGCGGTCACTACGAGTTTGCCATGGCCAAGGCTCCCATTGAAAAGACTTGGGTATTTCCCGGCTTTGAGGATGTGGAGGCCGGTATCGTGCACTGGCCCATGAGCTGCATCCGTCTGACCTGTGCAGATGACACACGCCTTGTGGAACTGGCCGATAAGCTGCTGGCTGCATGGCGCGGCTACACCGACGAAAGCTGCTTTATCTTTGCCGAGACCGATGGCGAACCCCACAACACCATCACCCCCATTGCCCGGATGCGGGACGGCAAGTATCAGCTGGACTTGGTGCTGCGCAACAACATCACCACCCCGGAGCATCCGCTGGGCGTGTACCACCCCCATGCCAAGCTGCATCACATCAAAAAGGAGAACATCGGCCTCATCGAAGTGATGGGTTTGGCCGTGCTGCCCAGCCGCCTGAAGCAGGAGCTGTTCGACCTTGCTGATGTGCTGGTGGCGCACCTGCCCACCGCAAAGTACCCCGAAGCCCTGCAAAAGCATGCCGAGTGGGCCGAGGAGATCCTTGCAAAGCACCCGGAGCTGAACGCCGACAATGTGCACCTGATCTTGCAGGACGAGGTAGGCCATGTGTTCGCACAGGTGCTGGCCGATGCCGGTGTGTACAAGCTGGACGAAGCAGGCCGCGCCGGTTTTGTCCGCTTCCTTGAAAGCGTAAAATAAACCATAACTCCCCGAGGCTGTTGCACATATCATGGCGCAACAGCCTTTTTTAGAGCACAGCATCGAACAAAAGCACTTTTCCTTTGCTCTCCCCCCCTGTGAAAAAATCAATGGGAAAATCCGCAGATTTTCCCATTGATAAATTAAAGTATTCATTCCGCTGAAAATGGCCAAAGCAGCGCGGCGGCCATTCAAAATCGTTTTTTGTAGATGGAGGTATCGCTATGCACTGCACTCTGGAAGTTTGCGTAGACAGCACCGCCAGCGCACTGGCGGCAAAACGCGGCGGCGCTGATCGGCTGGAGCTGTGCGCCGACCTGATCATCGGCGGCACCACTCCTTCCCCTGCCCTGCTGCGTCAGGTCAAGGCTGAGACCGGCTTGCCGGTGCGGGCGCTGCTCCGTCCCCGCTTTGGCGATTTCTGCTACGACCGTTACGAGCTTGCACAGATGGCCGAGTGCGCCGCCGAGCTGGTAGCCGCCGGTGCCGACGGCATCGTGACCGGCGTGCTGACCCCGGCGGGCGCACTGGACACCGATGCCCTGCGCCCCATCTACGCCGCAGCCCGGCAGGCGGCAGAAAAAGCACACCGCACCGTGGACTGCACCCTGCACCGTGCCTTTGATGTCTGTTGTGACCCCTTTGCCGCACTGGAAGCCGCAAAGCAGCTGGGGCTTACCACCATCCTGACCAGCGGACAGGCCGCAAGCGCCCCGCAGGGCGCTGCCCTGCTGCGGCAGCTGGTGGAAGCTGCCGGGCAGGAGGTGGAGATTCTGGTTGGTGCAGGCGTATCCGCTGCCAACATTCCCGCCCTTGCTGCCCAGACCGGTGCCCGGGCGTTCCACCTTTCCGGCAAGCAGGTGCTGGACAGCCGCATGACCTTCCGGCGGGAAGGCGTGCCCATGGGTCTGCCGGGCTTTTCGGAGTTTGAGATTTGGCAGACCAGTGAAGCAAATATCCGCGCCGCCCGCACCGTACTGGATGCGCTGTAACGGGCAAATAGAGTTTTTATACCCTGCCCCGGTGTAATTGAGAAAGTATCGGTCTGCCGGCAGTGCCGTTGTTTCCGCAGGAAACAGCCACTGCATCCTGCTGTTTTCCATTACGTTCTCTCCCGTGAAAATGCAAAATCGGGCAGGCCTCGGCCTGCCCGATTTTGCTCTAATAAAGTTTTTCCCACTTTAGTGCAGGGCGGCAAACCGGGCTGCGCCGCAGGTGCACAGCCAACGGTGCAGCAGCAAATCCAGCCCCAGCAGCGCGGCCAGACAAGCACCTTGCGCGGCCAGCGGCGGCACGGCGTAGTCCAGTAAGGTCAGGGGCAAAAACAGCACCCCGCCCGCTAGCAGCCACCCGCCGAACATCGCCAGCATACTGGCGGCGCTCTGCTTGACCACGGCGGCCTCGCTTACCCAGTGGAGGTTGGGCAGGCACAATCCCAAGGCAAGGCCCATTTGCGCCGTCAGCCACACAAAGGCTGCCAGCACCGCCAGCACCAGCAGCCCCTGCCCTGCCGGAATACGCAGCGCCGCCATGGCGCACCCGGCGCAAAACCACGCCCCCGGCAGCGTGAGCAGCAGCTGCAGCTCCACCTTTACCCGCAGAACCTGCTGCGGGGCAACCGGCAGGCTTTGCAGCAGCCAGAGGGTGCCCCCCTCCAGCGACACCGAGGGCGCTGTGATAAAGTTCATGGCGGCTATGGTGCACACCATCCCGCACACCAGCATGGGCAGGCTCTCCGGCGGGTAAGCAGCGGTAAAGGCGCGCAGGTCTGCGGCCTTCCACAGCGCTGCTGCGCCCAACACCGGCAGCAGCAGACTGCTCAAGGCGCAGTTGAGCAGCCACATGGGGCAAGCGCCCAAATGCAGCAGTTCCCGCCGCAGCAATGCCCGGCGCGGGGGCTGCTTTTTTTGCGTCTTTGCGCGGTATTCCACTTTGGCTCTGCCCGGTTCAAGGGTCAAAAGCCGCAGATAGGGCTTTGCCAGCGCCTTACCGCACAGCGCCATACAGGCCGCAGCCAGCGCCAGAAACAGCAGCAGTGCCGGGACGTTGCCCACTGCCGCCAGACCCAGCAGACGCAGCGGTGCAGCAGCACGACCGGCTGCTGCGCCCGCCTGTACGGCATCCACCGCAAGAGCCTCCACCGCGTTGCCCACCCATTGGAATACCGCATAATAAACCGCCAGAAAGAGCAGCGTGCCCACAATGGTGACAAGGCTTTTGTGCCGGGCGCGGCGGTTGAGCAGCGCTACTGCCCAGCCCAGCAGAACGACCAGCACCATGGAAACTCCCGCCAGCGCCAGTGCTACCGGCAGCGCCGCCAGCAGGGCACCGCCGGGGCGGGGTGCCGCCAGCGCATAGCAGACCACCGAGGGCACCCACGCCAGCAGCAGATAAATAAGCCCGGTCAGGTACACCCCGCCGCAGCGCACCGCAAAAATAGCGCCCGGCGGGATGGGCAGCGCCAGCAGCTGCTGGTTATCCCGGCAGCGGAACAAATGCCCGTAACTGGTAAAGGCACTGGCCAGCACACTGACCGTCAGCGCCGAAAGCTCCATCAGCACAAAATAGAGCCAGTCCAGCCCCTGCGGAACCAGCGTCACTGCCAGCGGCAGCGCCATAGAGCCAAAGCTGAGCATGACCAGCAGCATCAGCACCGCAAACAGCAATGCATACCCGAATGCTCCTGCCCGGGAGCGCCGCTTGCCAGTTTTGCTGCTGCGCACAAAGGCCGCACCCAGTTCCAGTAGCTGTTTTTTGAGCAATGCACGGATCATAGCGCTTCCCCCGTATCCTCCAGTTCCAGAAAGACCTCCTCCAGCGTATCGTCGCCGCGCACCTCTTCCATAGCACCCTCGCGCACCAGCTGACCTTTACGCAGAATAGCTACCCTGTCGCAAAGCTTTTCGGCCACCTCCAGCACATGGGTGGAGAAAAAGATCGCCCCGCCTTGCGCACAAAAGGCCTTCATCTGGGTCTTGAGTTGATGGGAAGCCAGCGGGTCCAGCCCGACAAAGGGCTCGTCCATTAAAATCAGCTTCGGCTCGTGCAGCAGCGCCGCAATAATGGCAAGCTTCTGCTTCATGCCGTGGGAGTATGCCCCGATGGACTGCGCCAAATCCTGCGTCAGGCCAAAAGCATCGCCGTACTGCCGGATGCGCTGCGCCCGCTGTGCGGTGCTTACGCCGAAGATGTCTGCGATAAAATCAAGGTACTGGATGCCGGTCATATAATCGTAAAGCTGCGGGTCGTCCGGCAGATAGGCCAAGCGGCGCTTGCATTCCAGCGGGTCGTCCCGCATCGAAATGCCGTCCACATAAATTTCTCCGGCATCAAATTGCTGGATACCGCAGCAGCATTTTAAGGTAGTGGTCTTGCCCGCGCCGTTGTGCCCGATAAAGGCACACAACTCCCCCGGGCGGATGTGCAGACAAAGGTCCTGCACGGCGGGCTTGCCGCCGTAGGTTTTGGTCAGATGCTCGATCTTTAACATGGGCTGCCTCCTTGCTTTCAGTTTCGAGCCAAGTATACACCTTCCGGCAGGGGGAAGGTCAAGCATTTCTCCGTTTTTTCTTGCGTTTTGTATAGGGCTGTGCTATACTTTTTGACGAACTGAACAGAAAACAGCAGGTGCGTTCCGTCACTTTGCCCCACCGGGCGGCGGCAGGAACGTTAAAAGGGAAGCGGGTGTCAATCCCGCACGATCTCGTCACTGTGATAAGGGAGTCCACTGTCAGGGTGCTTTTGCACCGGTCACTGAGCCATCCGGCTTGGGAAGGCGGCAGCGGGCGTTGAACTTTCAGTCAGGAAACCTGCCCGCTGTTGGTACCGGGGCTTTGCCGCCCCAGATCACGAGGAATTGGTTGTACCAAAAAGCCTGTAGGAAACGGGGTCTTTTTGCTTTGCCATTTCGCAAGCAGAAGACCCCGTTTTTTGCCGATTCTCTTTCCTGTACCCTTCTGTTCGGTGCCGTATTTTACCCACATCAGGAAAGGAAAACAAGATGAAAAAACGCAACATCCGCAAAACGGCGGCCGCTCTGACCGCTCTGGCTCTGTGCGCCGGTGTACTGACCGGCTGCGGCGGGGCCGCCTCCGGCACTGCTTCCTCTGTTGCTGCCAGTTCTGCCGCCAGCAGCGAGGCTTCCGACGCAGACGCTGACGCACTGGCCGCACAGAACGTGGCAGACCTGATCGACGCCATCTATGTGCAGCAGCGCACCGATGACACCGATGCACAGTGCGAGGCCGCAAAGGCCGCTTGGGACGCTTTGACCGATGCCCAGAAGGAGCTGGTGGAGGGCGAGAACGCCGACCCCGACTACTTTGGCCGCGACACCGGCGATGCCTCCAAGGACGATGCCCGCAACGCTGATGAGATCGGTGAGAACGAGCTGCTGGTGGTGTCCTTCGGCACCTCCTTCAACGACAGCCGCGCTGCCGATATCAAGGGCATTGAGGACGCCTTGCAGGCCGCTTACCCCGACTGGAGCGTGCGCCGCGCCTTTACCGCACAGATCATCATCAACCATGTGCAGGCACGCGATGGCGAGAAGATCGACAATATGCAGCAGGCGCTGGACCGCGCTGTGGCAAACGGCGTGAAGAACCTGATCGTGCAGCCCACCCATCTGATGCACGGTGCCGAGTATGACGAGATGAACGAGATGCTGGACCAGTACCGCGACAAGTTTGAGAGCGTTGCTGTGGCCGAGCCCCTGCTGGGCGAGGTGGGCGCAGATGCTTCCGTCATCAATGCAGATAAGGAAGCTGTTGCCAAGGCTGTTACCGCTGCCGCTGTGAAGGAAGCCGGTTACGACAGCACCGCTGCTGCCGCCGCCGATAAGACCGCTTTCGTCTTTATGGGTCACGGCACCTCTCACACCGCCAAGGTGAGTTACAGCCAGATGCAGACCACCATGCAGACGCTGGGCTACGACAACGTGTTCATCGGCACGGTGGAGGGCGAGCCTGAGGACACCTCCTGCGAGGCCGTCATCGAGGCTGTAAAGGCTGCCGGTTACACCAAAGTCATCCTGCGCCCGCTGATGGTGGTGGCAGGCGACCACGCCAACAACGATATGGCCGGTGAGGATGCCGACAGCTGGCTGAGTCAGTTTACCGCCGCAGGCTGCTTTGAGAGTGTGGACTGCCAGATCTCCGGTCTGGGCCGCATTGCGGATGTCCAGCAGCTGTACATTGCACATACCAAGGCCGCTATGGATCTTCTGAACGGCTAATGGATTCAGAAGCCCTCTCCGGCGCTGCCAAGCATACGGAGAGGGCTTCTTTTATGGGCGCATTCCCCGCACGAGGAGAACGTGCCCCCCTACCCCGGCAGCTTAGACGCCGGGCAAAAATTTAGGATACTGAGGTATTTATTTTATGCGCTGCAAACAGTTTATCATCGTTTCTCTGGCCGGTGTGGTGCTGGCTGCTTCTCTGGCAAGCTGCGGCGGGGCTGTCCCCGCCTCCTCTGCTGCAGCAAGCTCTGTGGCTGCTTCCTCCGTGATGGTTTCCTCTGCCGCTGCTGAGACTGCCCTGCCGGACGGCGTATATACCGCTGATTTCGAGACCGACAGCAGTATGTTCCACCCCAATGAAGCCTGCAACGGCAAAGGCACCCTGACCGTGGAAAACGGCGTGATGACCTTCCACGTCAGTCTGGCTTCCAAAAAGATCGTGAACCTCTACCCCGGCCTTGCCGCCGATGCCGAGGCCAACAAGACCGCATGGCTCATCCCCACCGTGGACACGGTTACCTACGCAGACGGCACCACCGAGGAAGTGTATGGTTACGATATCCCGGTGGAAGCACTGGACACCGACTTCCAGCTGGCGTTGCTTGGCACTAAGGGCAAGTGGTACGACCACATCGTCAGCGTGCGCAACGCTGAACCCAAGACCGAGCAGGCCGCCGAGATCCCCGCAGACGGCACTTATACTGCTGCCGTAGTGCTGGAGGGCGGCTCCGGCCGCGCCACCGTGGAAAGCCCCGCTGCCCTGACCGTGGCTGAGGGCAAGATGACTGCTACCATCGTGTGGAGCAGCCCCAACTACGACTACATGATCGTGGATGGCGAGAAGTATCTGCCCACCAACACCGAGGGCAACTCCACCTTTGAAATTCCTGTGGCTGCACTGGGCACCCCGCTGACTGTTACCGCCGACACTGTTGCCATGAGCAAGCCCCACGAGATCGAATACACCCTGACCTTTACCTTGGAGTAACCTTCCATGAAGCTGACCCGCGCACAATTTTTAAAGGCTCTGCCCGCCGCCGCGCTGGTGCTTGCAGGCTGCACGGCCGCGCCCACCGCACCCGCCGATACGGACGAGCTGGTTTTTGACCACACCTACCCGCTGGACTACGCCACCCAGTTTACCGCCGACTGCTATGCAGACGGCTCTACCCTGCTGACCATCCCGGACGCACAGGCAAAGTTTCTTGTCCGGCCGGAGGGCGCTGCCACTCTGCGCACCGTGCCTGCCGGGGTGACCGTGCTGCAGCAGCCGGTGCAGAACATCTATCTGGTGTCCACCTCTGCTATGGACTTGTTCCTTCATCTGGACGCGCTGGACAGCATTGCCCTTTCCGGCACCCGCGCCGAGGGCTGGTATCTGGACGAGGCAAAGCAGGCCATGCAGGCCGGGCGCATCGCCTACGCGGGCAAGTACAGCGCCCCGGACTATGAGCGCATCCTTGCCGCCGGCTGCACCCTCGCCATCGAGAACACCATGGTGCTCCACGACCCCGAGGTCAAGGAGCAGCTGGAAAAGTTCGGCGTGCCGGTCCTCGTGGAGCGCTCGAGCTACGAGAGCGGCCCGCTGGCCCGGCTGGAATGGCTCAAGTTCTGGGGCATCCTGCTGGGGAAAGAGGAGCTGGCGGAACAGGAATTCACCCGGCAGGTGGAGCGCCTTGCACCGCTGACCGGGCAGGCTTCCACCGGCAAGCGCTGTGCCTTTTTCTCCATCACAGCCAACAACCTTGCCAATGTGCGCAAGGGCGGCGACTATGTGGCCCAGATGATCGAGATGGCGGGCGGTGATTATGTTTTTGCGGACCTGACCGACAACGGCAACAACCTTTCCACCATGAACCTGCCGCTGGAGGATTTTTACGCCGGTGCAAAGGATGCGGATGTACTCCTTTACAACAGCACCATTGAGGGCGTGGTGCATACCACGGAGGAACTGGTGGCAAAATGCCCCCTGCTGGCCGATTTTAAGGCCGTGCAGAGCGGCAGTGTCTGGTGCACCACCCAGAGCTTTTTCCAGCAGAGTACGGCGCTGGTCGATTTTGTGCTCGACCTGCACCGTGTCTTTACGGAGGATGACCCCGCCGACCTGCAATTTCTGAGGAAAGTAGAGTAACCTATGACCAGCAAAAAGCGCCTGATCTTCTCTTACGGCATCCTTGCCCTGCTGCTGGCGGGGCTGTTTGCCGCCAACCTGTTCTGG
>ERZ773136.3833-NODE-3833-length-10595-cov-3.425522_pt1 | contig 10595 bp, 10 predicted proteins | sample MGYA00580855_ERZ773136 | MGnify/ENA primary metagenome ERZ773136 (study PRJEB29015, sample SAMEA2737860) | human gut metagenome | biome: human gut; feature: human-associated habitat; material: faeces | place: China | collected 2012 ... | reverse complement strand
CGCCGGTCGCCTTGAATGTGTTCATCATGAACTCGAGGTTTCCACCGCCGGCGTAGACAATGTCCGTGTTTACGAGCGTATTATATATGTGCTCGCGGGAGTTAGCGGGGTCGGTCAGCTTGAGCGTCTCAACCGTGCATCCGAGCTTTTCGAAGCTCTCCCATATGGGCTCGTCGCCCTCGGTGTCGTCGTGCCCGGCAGTCGGCAGGAACACAACGTGAGGATTTTTTTTGCCCGATTCGCGGACTATTCTTTCAAATATCGGCATGACCTCGCCGTCGTCATAACGGCCGCCGCCGAGTGCGATTATCGTTCCCATTCGTCCTCCGTCAGCCGATAGCGGCAACATCAAAGCCGTTGTCCTGCGCGTATTTCTCGGCGTCGCTTCCGCTCTCGGTCGAAATCGTGAGCTTGCCGACATCCTTGAATATCTCGCCGCCGAACACGGTGACTCCGGAGTGAATGGTTATCTCGTCGAGTCCGGTGCAGTTGTAGAACGCATATTTGCCGAGCTCTTCCATGCTCTCGGGCAGGACGACTGTCTTGAGCGATTTGCACTCTTCAAACGCGCCCTTTTCGAGCTTTTTGACTCCCTCGCCGATGGTGAGCTTCTCGAGAGAGGAACAGCGGTAGAATGTGCTCACCGCAATGCTCTCAACCGTGCCGGGAATCGATATCTCGACCGCTCCGGTGCACTTGAGGAACGCGTGGTCGTCAATTTGAGTGACGCCCTCGGGGATAATTATCTTCTTTGCGCTGAAGCACTTCGCGAACGCCCAGTCGCCGATGGTCTCAACGCCCTCGGGCAGGACTATTTCGGTCAGCGCGGAGCAGAAGTAGAAAGCCTTTTCGGATATGGTCTTGGGCGCGCCGTTGAAAACAACGGTCGTGAGCTTGCTCTTTCCGGTGTAGGCGTTCTCCTGCGAGCCCTCGAACGCGCTGATGCCGATGTGCTTGATGTTCTTGCCGATGGTTACTTTCTCAAGACTGTCGCAGTACATCGCGGCATAGTTGCCGATTGCCTCGACAGAGTCGGGAAGTATGAGCTCCTTGAGCGTGCTGCTGCTCTTGAGAGCCTTGTTCTCGAGACCGACTACCTTTGCGCCGTCTATCTCCGCGGGTATGGAAACAACGGGGTTGCTCCCTGTGTAGCCCGTGATGCAGGCGGTGTTGTCGGTATATAATGTATAGGTGAAGTCGCCGCTCTTGACGGATTCCGTCTTGACGGTCTTGTCGAGTATATCCTCAACCTTGATGAGCGCCGGGTCGTCGACCGTGACATCGAGGGAGAGGGCGGAGATTATCGCGTTGCCGAGATTGCCGCAGCCTGTGAAAGAGAGGCAGACAACGAGCATCAGCGCAACAACGGCTGCTATTTTACTGAATTTTTTCATCGTCTGTTCCTCACTTTCCGTTCTTCTTTGCCAGGCGCTCCTGCTTCCTGCGCTCGAGGTCTGCCTTGCGCGCCTCTTCGAGTCTCTCGATCTCGACTCTGCGCGCCTCGTACTCGGCGTCGGTGTTCGCTTTTGCGTCGGCGTATCTTGCGCGGATATCGTCAAGATGCGCATAATTCTCTTTTTCCGTCAGCTGGCGTCTTGCGTCGAGAAGAGGCTTGACGCTTCTGATGTACTTCGACTTCTCGTTGACGAGCTTCTTGACGGTTCTCTTCTTTTCGAGCTGATGCGCGAAGGTGTCGTCCGGCAGAGCCTCTGCGGCCTTGAACGCATCGTCTGAAGGCTCGACGATATTTTCGGGCGAGCCGTAGAACTTGACCATTGCCTTTCTGGCGTTCTTGAGCGCGCGGGCGCGGGTTATGGCGTCGCTGCGAATCTCGCGCTCCTCGTGAGTGGACTTCGGCAGAGCCTTTGCCTCGACCATGATCTCTTTGTTGTAATCATATGTCATGCCGTATCTTCTGTCGAGATATCTTGCAATCTCAACCTTTAACTCCTTGAGTCCGGCATTTGAGGTGTAGAAGGTGCGTCCCTTTTCAAGGGAATATATGCCCTCATCCCTGATATGCCACGGTGTGTCAAAATCAGGCTCACCTACTCCAAGCGAAATCGCATCCTTCATCTCGCTCACTATATCAAAAAACTTACGGATGCCCGATGGCTGGATAGTCTTTATTGTACTGGATAAAGGGTCTCTCATTATGACATAATTCCCCTTTCATCGGATTTGACAGGTGCCGCCATGATAGTTCCATGGTCCTTGTATTTCTTCAGAATAAAGTTTGTCTTTGTCGAAAGCACCTGATCCAGTGTAGAAAGCTTATCTGTCACAAACTGTGATACCTCGCGCAGAGTCTTGCCCTCGAGTGTGACCATGAGGTCGAAACCGCCTGAGATAAGGTATACAGACTTCACCTCAGGATAGTTGTATATACGCTCGGCAATCTTGTCGAAGCCCATGCCGCGCTGTGGTGTCACTCTGACCTCTATCATGGCTGTGACTTTCTCAAGGCCTGCCTTGTCCCAGTCAATCAGTGTGTGATATCCGCAGATGACATTCTCCTGCTCCATAGCAGCAATCTCGTTTGCCACACTTGCCTCATCCACACCAAGCATGATTGCAAGCTCCTTCAGGTTTATCCTGCTGTTTTTCTCTATAAATGTTAATATCTTTTCTCTCATGATATATATTCTCCTGATTCAAATATATTAGTTGAAAACCTTGTATATCTCGTCAGTCTGGGCAGTCTCCAAAAATCGTCTCTCCTCGCCTGAAATCAGCACTCTGTCGTTTGAATCGGTTGTGGCACCGACTATAACAGCATTTTGTCCTGTTTTCTCAAGCTCTCTGACCACGCGGGTACCATCTGCAGCTATGATTATCAGACTTCCTCCTGACAAAAGCTTATACGGGTTTATGTCAAAAAATTCACTTATTTCAATCGTATCCTGCCTGATAGGGAGCTTCTTTAAATCGATGTCAAGACCAATTCCCGAAGCCTCTGCCATATCCCAGAGTGCTCCAAAGATGCCTCCCTGCGAAGCGTCATGGATTGCCGCCACACCGGCGCCAATCGCGGATGCAGCCTCCATTGCGGTGGAAATATGGTCTATATATGCTGCTGATTTATCTATAAATGCCTTGGAAAATCTCGTTTCAAGCTCGGCTCTTTTCTCATTTGCAAGAATTGCGGTGCCCTCAAGCCCCACATAGCCTGTCACTATTACGTCCATGCCCGGTGCTGCTGCCGATGATGGTGTAAGTGCCTGCTCATAGGCCTCACCTATTGCTGTAACTGTCACCACGATATTCTTCACCGCACGGCTCACCTGTGTATGCCCGCCAAGCACCACAATGCCTGCTTCCTCACATACAGCATCAATCGCTCTCACCGTCTCGCGAAGCACGGCCTCGTTTTCTGTGGTAGGTACAAGCAGTGCCAGCTCTATCCCAATAGGACCTGCCCCCATGGCATAAATATTGTTCAATGCATCATAAACTGCGCAGTTAGCACGCACATGCTTGTCCGATACATCAAGCGTGAACGTCTGGGTAGCAGTAACTAACTTGGTTTGGCCACCTGCCTGCATGGAAATCACCGCACAGTCCTCACCTACTGCCGGTTTAAAAAGTATTCTGTCGCTTTTGGTATGAAGTTGTTTTAAGACAGAGCGCTTTAAAACCGACTCTGATATTTTACCGTTTTTCATGTGTTTTCCTGTTCCTAATAATAATATGCTGTGTATACTGTTGCAGCCTGGTGCATTGATTGCAAATAACTACATCAGAAACAACTACCTGCGGGCATTTACTGCGTCTGTGCTCCCTGTGCCTGTCCTGCCGGCTGCTGTGTCTGGGTGCCCTGTGCCTGCCCTGCCGCATTCGGGTCTGTCGGCTGCGGCTGCGCACCCTGTGTCTGCCCTGCCGCATTCGGATCCTGTGTCTGAGTCTGTGCTGCCTGTGCCTGAACCGCTGCTGCCGCGGACGCAGCAATAGATTTAACCGAGCCCTCATCATTAGCCGCTGCTGCCGCCTGAAGCTGCGCAACAACCTCCGCTGATGCTCCTGCCGTACCAACCGTCACGATTTTTGGTGATGACTTGTACTTGCTGTTGTTGAATACCTCATCGCTCTGCACTGTTCCATCAACTGTGACCGTCTTCCATAGCCTTGCGGTCACTCCCTTGTGCGCAGACTGCTCGGTGTTGAAATAACCGACCGGCTGACCTGCATCAAACTTAAACTGCGTGACCGGATCCTCCTCGGAAAGTGTCTCACTCCTGAAGGAAATTTCCCTGTTTGCTGGTCTCGTCTCCACTCCGTACACATTGAAGGTGATGACTCCACCACTGCAATAGCCCTCTATATACACCGGATTGTCCAGATTATTTTTAAACTTAAGATCCTTGTAGGTTCCTGCAATTGCCGCATCGTCAGATGGCTTTACGTAGCTTACTATCATGGAATGGTTGTAGCGCTGCACTATCTCAAGCTCAGCCCTTATAACCGCATTGTAGAGTGTGGTAGCAACCTGGCACACACCTCCGCCTACCGAGTCCACTACCTGACCGTTCTCGTATGCGCCTGCTATCTGATAGCCGTTGTCAGTTGTGATAGGGCTGATAGCCTCGTAAACCGAGAACTGCTCACCCGGATATATGACACTGCCGTTTATCAGGCTGCATGCGTTCTTTACATTGGCTGCACGTCCTGCTGCCGAGCTGCTGAAATCTGTAGAAAAGCCTCCCAGATTATCCTTAATCTTTGAGAGTTCCTCCTTTGAGCCCCTCGGCTGAACCGTATTTGTGACCAGCTCTATCTCATTCGCCGAACCATCCCAGCTATTCTGCAAAAAATCATTTATGGCATAGACAGATTTTACCACATCAACCTCTTTGCCTTCCTGTCCCGGGACAAAATCGAAGCTGTCACCGTTTCTCTGCAGCGAATTGTCAACTGCCTTTATATTGAGCTCGTCGCTCTTGTCATAAATCATATTTGCGGTCTTTTGTTTATCAACCGACAGATACATATTGACGGCAACATTGCCCTTTTTGAGCTCCTCCGACTCCACAAATCTGTCAATCAGGCTGCCCTCATGGCATACTGATATAGCCTCATCCACCGCTGCATCAGTATCCGCTGAAACAGACATATCATGTGCGGTTGCATCAAATGAACTATTGGCACCCTTTAACGAAAAAGAGGTATCCTTTATGCTGTCAACATAGGCATCAACTGCTTTTTTTGCTTCTTCCTTTGTCATACCGCCTACATCCACACTGCCAATGCACACTCCATCTGTAATTGTCTGTACCTTTGCCTTCTTTGTGCCTGATGAACCGCTTGCATATGCACTTACCATGCCCGATGCTACCACAAGCACAAATGCCATTGTACCCAATAATATTGCTTTTTTATTAATCTTCATTTCCGCTTCCTTTTCCTGAGGCTGTTAAAAGCGCCCCTATCATCCGCTTAACTGAACTGCATTTTATATCATATTATCATATTTTTTCCATATTTCAAGAAAAGCTATACAAGACTTGACACAAATGTTGTCACAAGCATCGCTGCTATAACCACTATTATCACTATAGCAACCACCTTCTGATTTCTTTTTTTATTAAAATCGTACATACTATTCACCTCTGTTCAAAAATGAGTTATACTATTTTCATATATGAGAAAGGATTTTCCAACATATGATTCCAATTTGTCTAATTTTATTCATTTTATTTATTGCAGTGATTACTTTTGCCATAAAGAGGGCTGATTCTGCCCAGGCAAAGGTCACCGAGGAGTTCTGGGAAAAGGAGCGCAAAGCCAACTCAACCCTCCGCGGAGATACCACTGACCTGTGTTATATTACCATACCGGAAAAGTTTTTTCCATTAAATAATGATAAAATAAATGATTTAAGGGATAAAACCCTCGTCAATCTCACCGGAATGACAAACACTGATTTAAAGCTTAAATATGGCATTCTCAATTTTAAAAAGCTGTCTGAATATGATGATAATTTCACGAAATTTGTTTCAATGCTGCCGGACTATTACAATAGGCTTAAGGATGCAGGCTATGAATCGCTAGGCAATGAACTGCTTGAGCTTGCAGTGGAGCAGGGTGCCGATTCAAAGAACGTATACAGTCTGTTAGCCAACGCCTTCATCAGCATGTCAAAAGCTGACCGGCTTGCAGAGCTTATCGAGAAAGCAAAACAGCTCAATTCTCTTTCAAGGGATGGAATCGTTTCTATGCTTGAGAGCCTACAGGCTGATACCGCCTCGGCCGGTAATTAATTTGCGTTATAGCTTATTGTATTATAACTTATTGTATTGAAACTTATTCCGAGCCATCCACACACCTATTAATATATGTGCTTCGATATTCATCGTACAGCCTTGAGGCCTGACTTCTGGTCAGGTTGTCCCACGATATGACATCTGCTATCCCATACTCAGCAATCAGCTCCTTTAGCTGTCTGACCTGATGTGCCGTGGCAGGTGTCTGTTTTTTTGCCTTGTATACAAGTGGCTTTGACTCCACCGGCTCACCCTTTTCATCCATCAGTTCAAGCAGCTTTTCAAATATCTGCTTTGTCTCTATCGCATCATCGAGTGCCCTGTGCGCATTTTCCCTGTTTACACCAAAATACTCACACAAATCCTCCAGCTTCTTCGACTGCTCAGCAGGCAGACATTTTCTGGCTATTTTCAGTGTGTCATATGCATTCAGCGAAAGTGTCCGCTTGTGATTTACCGCCCACTGCTTTAAAAAGCTGTAATCAAAGGTCACATTCTGCCCGAGTATGATATCATCACCGATAAAATTAAGCAGGTTATCCACAGCCTCGTCCATATCTGCCGCGTTTTCCACATCACTGTCGGTAATTCCTGTTAATTCCTGCACACGCTGTGGAATATGCTGCTTTGGATTTACCAGTGTGGATATCGTATCCACTATCTCGCCGCCACGCACGCGTGCCGCACCTATCTCTATTATCTTGTCATTTTTAGCTGAAAGCCCTGTCATTTCAAGGTCAATCACCGTGTAATTTTTTATATTATCTATGTTGCTCATTTTTCTTAGTCCGTAAACCTTTCCGGCTTTTTACTGTTATCTACATACTCCACCAGCGCCTGGTGATCAAGCGGGTCTCTCATGTCGTAGTGGAAAAGCGCCCACACCGGCTCCTTATGATACTTTGGCAGCTCATCCAGCTTGCGCGTGTGCTTGTCCGGAAAAATATAGTGGAACGGCTCCACATGCGACAGCTTTCCATTTTTACAGTATGCATGTGTCATGTGCTTGAAGCTTCCTATATCTGTGGCCCACACCGGGCGGCTCTTGCAGTTCTCACGATAGTACAAATCAAAGATGAGTGACTCCTGAATCATGCTGTAAATCTGCGCATTTTCATCAAAATCAGTATTATCTCTATCTATGGCATTTTCGTCAAAATCAGTATTATCTCTATCTACGGCATGTTCGTCAAAATCAGTATCATCTCTATCTCCGTGATTTTCGGATAATCCCACAGAAGTCATAGCATCGCTATCACAGCCATGCAGGTATAAAGCCAGAAATTCAAGCAGTATCTCGCACCTTCTGATGCGCGAATGGCTCATTCCAAAATAGCCGTTTGCCTCATAAAAATCTCCAAGCTCCTGAAAAAACTCAAACGCACTGTCAAAGATACACTCCATGAGCTTCATCGTAATCTCAAACTGTCCGCTGTTGTAATACACCTCAAGCATCTCCTCGACGCGCCTAATTTTTATCACATCATCAAACGAAAGCCACTTCGTGGACATAACCTCATACGGTGGCTTGTCATGGTACACAATACCATATTCCGTGGCATGCTCAAACATGTACGAGCCCTTGAGTACCTTTAAGAATCCAAGCTGGAGCTGGTTTGGCTTAAGCTCATAAATCTCATCAAAGGAACGCCCAAAGCTGTCATAATCCTCATACGGCAGTCCTGCTATCAGATCCAGATGCTCATGGATATTGTTACCACTTTGAATGAGCCGTACAACCTCCTTAAGCCTCTCAAGCTTCATAGTCCTGTGAATTTCCTTAATCGTGACCTCATTGGTGGACTGCACACCGATTTCAAGCTGTATAAGCCCCGGCCTCATATCAGAAATCAGCTCAAGTTCCTCCTGATTCAGCAGATCTGCCGATATCTCAAAGTGAAAATTTGTCACCCCATTGTCATTTGCCTTTATAAAGCGCCACAGCTCCAATGCATGAGCATGATTGCAGTTGAAGGTTCTATCCACAAACTTAATCTGCGGCACCTTCTGGTCTATAAAAAACTTAAGCTCCCTTTTGACAATCTCAGTATCCCTGAAACGCAGTGTCTTATCCACCGATGAAAGACAGTAGCTGCACGAAAACGGGCATCCCCTGCTGCTCTCATAGTAGATGATGCGGTTTGAAAAATCATCAAGCGTATCATAGCAGAATGGAATTTCACTCATGTTTTTGATTGGGCGTGGACTTGTGAATACTATTTCATCCGCTTTGCAGCCTGCGTTGTTCACACTTGTTCTATTACTTGTACTATTACCTGTGCTGTTTTTTCTGAAAGCAATGCCTGCAATATCACTCAGCTTTCTTTTATGCGCATAATAACCGCACAGCTCTCTAAAGGTATCCTCACCCTCGCCTATCATCACACCGTCTATGTATGGATTTTCCCTCAGAAATGCATCCACCTCGTAAGACACCTCAGGGCCTCCAACCCATATCGGCACTGACGGACAAAGCTTTTTATACTCGCGTGCAATATCAGTCACATAATCAATATTCCATATATAGCACGAAAAACAAAGTACGTCGGGCTTTCTCTTGTAAAGCTCCTCAAGAATGTAATCCTTCTGATTGTTTATCGTGTATTCCGCAAGCTCCACAGCATCCCTGTACTCCCCGGCACAGGCACGCAGTGAGTAAACCGCGAGGTTTGAATGTATGTATTTTGCATTGATTGCTGTCAGTAAAATGTTCATGGTTTCTCCTTAAAAAATGACCCTTGAATGTAGACTTTATGCCACATTCAAAGGTCTGCTTCGTATTATTGCAGCATTGACATATTAACAAGTCTGTCGTACATGCCGCTTGCAAACAGCACCATCATGCCAATCGTGCAGATGACCGACAGCACAAAGCCTATTATCGATGTAATCAAACCGGCAGTTGCTATTGCATTGTTATACTGCTTTGCCTTTTTTGACATTTTGAAAGCAAGCATGCCGACAATTCCAAGCCCCATCAGATATCCAAAAAACGAGAAAATAATACTGCAAATGCCAAGCACCAGTGAAACAACTGCCAGCTTAGCGCCCTCGCTCTCGTCATCTATGACAGTCACATTATTGTAGAGCATCTCAAGACGGATACGCCTTGACTTACGCAGCATAACAAGCATAGGAATACCGAGCACGATAAACGCGATGCAGTTCATTGCCGAAAACTCATTAATCCTATCGGCCACTCCGCCTCCCTCAAATATGCCCGATGATAAAAGTCCTCCCATATCTACAACAGTATGGAAAATGGCAAGCATCCAGAAATTGCGTGTAGACGCGTATATCATGCAAAACAGCACACCCATGAGACCTGCTGAAATAACCTGTATCAGACAACTGCTGAACTTAACCCCTGCACCCATATTGGAAAAATGCATCAATCCAAACAGTACGCCTCCCAAAACTACGGCTCCTGTGATTCCACCTTTCGTCTTTGGGAAAGCTCTCAGTAACAGATTAAACACTACTCCTCTGAACACCAGCTCCTCAACGAGACCTACCAGGCAGACCGCGATAAAGAAAAAGATGATGTTGTAAAATGCCTTCACGTCACCATGCTCACTCAAAAAGCACAAATAAATGCCTGAAACAACAGCATACAAACAATACACTATGAAAAAACCGCCTGTATAAAAGCTTCTTACCCATCCTGCTGCATTTTCCTTAAAGATATCCCACAGCCCAAATATATATGTGATGCCAAGAAAAATAACCAGAACAACTGTCTCCACAATAGCCTGCAGCAGATAATCATCCGCCTTTTCCATGCCCGGAATCAGTCCCAGGACTTTTCCGCTCCACTGCAAGGGTGCAATGAAAATAAAAACTGCAAGAATGGCAAATATTATATTTGCCGGTGCCGAAAGGTTTCTCAATTTCTGTTTCATAGCTATAAATCTCCTCATTTGTGTTTAATTTGATATAAAAATATTCTATAGCATTTACTTTGACATTACAAGCTCCGGATAATCAAAATTCCTATCTATTATTTTACTTGAATTGAGCACTCCGTCAATGTCTAAAAAAAATCAGCCATTTACTGTCTTTCCGTAATGGTTAATGACACTCCGATTTCTGCCACAGGCGAGGAAATTGAGGATATAAAATGGACATTCAGAAGGACAAGAAAACCAAAGAAAATATAAAAGGAAAAAGAAAGAGAGGGCTCATCGTCCCTCTCTTTCTCGCCTATCAGTATGTCATCTACCGATGTGTGCAACAACCTGCTCAAGGCATACAGATTGTCGACCGTCGGAAGGCTCTCACCGTTCTCCCATTTCGACACCGCCTGTCTTGTCACATTACATGCCTCAGCAATGT
>ERZ773136.3831-NODE-3831-length-10607-cov-4.585197_pt1 | contig 10607 bp, 8 predicted proteins | sample MGYA00580855_ERZ773136 | MGnify/ENA primary metagenome ERZ773136 (study PRJEB29015, sample SAMEA2737860) | human gut metagenome | biome: human gut; feature: human-associated habitat; material: faeces | place: China | collected 2012 ... | reverse complement strand
CGCGAGCGCACGAATCTGTTTCCGTGTCGTAAAACGTAGTTTTGCGACACGCTCATATAAGTTAGTTAAGACTAACCTTTATTTAATCCTATCATATTTTCTTCCGTTTGTCAAGAGCTTTTGAAAAAAATTATTGTCCATAGTATAAATCAATGTATTCGACGAACTTTTTTGCCGCAAGCGACAGCGTTTTTCGGTTTCGCAGCACAAGGCCGATACTGCGGTAAGCCGGGATATCGAGGGATCTCGTGACGATTCCGTACGGAACGCGTTTTAGGATAAGCTCCGGCAAAATGCTGATTCCGAGTCCCTTTTCTACCATGGACATGACGGCATAATCGTCCCACGTTGTAAAGCGCGTGCGCGGCGCAAGGCCGCATTTTTCGAAAATGCCGGCAATATCCGCTTTTGCGCCCTTTTCGAGTAAGATAAACGGTTCTGTACACAGCTCGCTTACCGTAACGCGTTCCTTTTGCGCTAAAAAGTGGTTTTCGGGCAGAACGACCAAAAATTCATCCTGTTCCAAAAAGACCGCTTCAAATTCCGGCCGGGCCGGTAGGCGCAAAAAACCGAAATCGACACGTCCTTCGGCAATCCAATCCTCAATTTCGGTATAATCGCCTAACAGAATCTCAAATTCGATGTTTGGATACGATTCGCCGAAGATTTTTAATATCTCCGGAAGCCTGTGTGTGGCAACGCTCGAAAACGTCCCGATACGCACCATGCCTGATTCAAGACCGCTTAGCGCGTCTACCTGCATTTGCAGTGCTTTCTGCTTTTCACACAATTCTTTGGCATACGGCAACAGCTTCAAGCCGTCGGAGGTCAGGCTCACGCCGGTTTTTCGGCGATAACGATATGCTTTCGGCGGTGGTGGCGGTTTTGTGCAAGGCCAAAACGCTTGTCATCTTATCCGATATTGACGGGTTGTACGACAGCGATCCACGGCTTCATCCGAATGCAAAGTTAATTCGCGAGATTGAAGCGATCGACGACAGCGTATTTTCGCTTGCCGGCGGCGCCGGTTCACGGCGCGGTACGGGCGGCATGAAAACAAAGATCAAGGCGGCCGAGCTTGCCACGGCAAGCGGTGCAGACGTCGTTATCACCAACGGAAAACGGCCGGAGGCGCTTTATGATATTGTGGACGGGAGATCGGTCGGGACGTTGTTTAAGGCAAGAAGTTAAAGGGCATACGTCTTGCGATGTTCACGAAAAAACCGGGCAGCTGTCGGCTGCCCGGTTTTGTTGTATGTTTTTGACGTTTTACAGCGCCGCGTTTTTGCGCTTTGCGGCGTACATGGCTTGGTCGGCACAGTGCAGAAATTCTTCTTTTGTGCTGTCTGACGGGTTCACAATGGCATAGCCCACGGAAAGCTGAAGCGTATACGGCTTATCCTCGGTGCTGTTTTGGGTCTCGACAGCCTTATGAATGACATTGATGAGCGCGTGTATGTCTTTTTCGGTCTTGTCACGCAAAAGCACCATAAATTCATCGCCGCCGAAACGTGCGACAAAGGCGTTTTTGCCGACTTTGGTACGCAGTAAATGCGCGGTTCGGAACAGCGCGTCATCGCCGACAATATGCCCGAAGCGGTCGTTGATAAGCTTGAATTTATCAATATCTATCATTAAGCCGATCAAACTCTTGACTTTGGCGTTTTTATCGCTGTTATGCCGGTAAATGGTGTCCAAATAGGTTTCCAGATAATGGCGGTTATACACGCCGGTCAAGCGGTCGATATAGGCTTTATCGCTTTGTAAGGAGATGTATAGTGCGGTAATGCCGATTGCGTTAGACAGCCAGACTGTGGAAATTCCATAGAAAAAGAATTGTAAGCTGCTTCCAAAAAGAACCGGCAGAATAAAGACGATGGCCGGCATATACATATAGCGCTGTGCGTGCCGACGGTTTTTATAGATAATCGTCATGCCGCCAAAAAGGTAGGCATAAGTAATCAGATAAGCAAAGACGACAAGCGGACCGCGTTTATAGATGTTATCCGGCGAGACTGTGAAGAAGATACCGGAAATACTGTTAGTAGCGTAAAGTAAAATAAACACACAGGCCGGAATAACATTGATTGGGAAAATGCGTTTTAAACGCTCAGCGCTGCGAAATACCTTGTAGTCGGCATAAAAGATCCAAAGGCAGGCAAAGCAGGTGTTTAAAGAGAACAAAAGCTCATTGAGAAAATAATTTAAAAAACGCGCGCCAAAGAACTGCTTCCCGTCGATTAAATAAGTTGTTATTTCCACGAAACACAGAAAACAGGTTGCTACTACCATGCCATAAAACATTTTTTCATCCGGCAGGCCGATACGGAAAGTGCGGTGGCTATAAAAAAGAATGAGCAGCATTAAGATCATACCGGCGCCGTTTGCTACCAAAATTTCGGGAATATTTATTGCCATCCGATCGCTTCCTTTGCCCTTTCGTTTCGTATGTATTTTATCATGATACAGTTGCAAAATCTATTATAAATTGCAAATATTATTTGAATCGTGCGTTTCTGTTTAGACAAGCCACTTATTTACGACCGGGATATGGGATAGCACCGCATAGACAGCAAGTCCGCCGGCAAAGAGGATAAGAACCGTAAGCGGAACGGCGTAAATCGGGTTTGAGCTGGCTACGGAGAATCCATGACGTGCAAGGAGGTAGATTCCGAACATATGCGTCAGATACAGGCAAAAAGAGGCTTTTGAAACGTATTTCGTTACAGCGCAAAGGCGTTCTCCCATTTTTTCGCCTATATGCGTGCAAAGCGTGTATATTCCCGTCGCAAGGAGAAAGGTTCCGACGGTCATACCGCTGAATAACAGCTCGTTTAACGCATTTTGCCGGGCGCTTAAAGCATATGTTCCGATCAGAATGACAAAAAAACCGCTAAGACCGGATAAAATTCCGACGATCTTGGAAAGCGGGTGCTTTGTCAAATACCACCCATAAAGCCCATAACCCACAGAGGCATAGGTCATGTTGATAAGATATTGCGGCGTCATGCCGGAAAACAGCGTAAACGGCCAAAAGCCGATTACGGTCGGATACAGAATCCCTAACGCAAACCAGAGCAGAAGCGCATATTTTAACGTGTTTTGGTCGGCGCTTGCCGTCAGAACGCGCATAACCGGAAGTAGAATATAGACAAGTAAAATGATGTGCAGATAGTAGAAATGGAACTCTTGGTTAAAAAAGAGGACCTCTTTGAACGCATTCCAAAGCGCTGGTGCGCTGAAAGCATTTTGTTCGTACAAATGCCAAAGCTTGTAGGTATAACCCCAAAACACCATAGCAGCAAGAATGCGCGGCAGATTATGGGTATACAACCGTTTGAGCGAGAGCTTTTTTTCTGTATTTAACAACAGTGCACCGCTGCACATGAGAAAGAGCGGCACGCCGGCACGCACAAGCGAGCCATATGCAAGGAGCGTATTCCAAGCGGATGAAGCAACAGGGAATGCATAAAACGCGCTTCCGGCATGAATGAAAAGAACACAGAGAATAGCGATGGATTTGGTAAGGTCAATGCCTTTGTTTCGGGTCATGTTTTCCTCCCTATATGGAAAATACGGCAAAAAACAAAACCGGAGTTACATGAAGTAACCCCGGTTTTTCTGTATTCCGTCCTCCGCATGTCATGCATGCGAAAGAGAGGAGATTCAGTTTTTACCGATTATTTCTTAAGAAATTCTTCGGGTTCATCCGGGTTAACAACAACGATAATGCTGTCGATAGTCGGATAATCTGCGCTCGACTTCTTCGAATAGGTGATATAAGCCTTAACGAATTCGCCGTACTTGGTAGAGAGTTTACCGTTCTTATCGGCAACGCCCTTGTTGTAGGCCTTGATATCGTTCTTGGCTGCGGAGAGCTGTTCGAGAGTCAATGCCGAAATTTCGCCGGAGCTCATATCATCCTGCTTTTCGAGCTTGAGTACCGAGATCGATACGTTGCTGTCAAGTTCATACAGGTTGTAGAATTCGCCGTCGATGAGGAAGTTATCCTGATCTTCTTCGTTGACGAGGTGGAGCTCGATGATCTCGTCGCTTAAATCAACGTCGTCGATAAAGACGAGGTTGGTGTTGGTCTCAGCGTCGATATAGCCTTCCGGATCCTTCTTATCGTTGACTTCACCGGAGGTGGTGAGCTTAATGACCGTACCTGCGGCAAACGGTTCGACGGATGCGAGAGAAGCAGCCGTGCCCTTAGAGGTAGTGCCGTAAACCTTTTCGTCGATCTTGCCGGTATTCGGATTGTAAAGCTCGTATGCATAACGGAATTCGTCTTCGCTTACCTTGACCGGAGAAGCAGTCTTAACGATGCGGATGTCAGACTTCTTGGTGGAGGTATTCGATTCGAATTCGATCTCGCCTTCAACTTCTGCATAGAGAAGAACGAGGTTGACGCGGGACTTGGTAGCACCGTCATTTTCGTAGATATACTGAACGTTGGTGAGGGTGGATTCAACCGTACCCGGGAAGTCAAGACCCTTGTAGATGGTGAAGGTGTTTTCGATTTTGCCGTCTTCGTCGGTATCGATCTCACGGATAAGGATGCTCGTATCGCTCGTGATAGCGAATTCCTTGATATCCATGAAGTACTTGAGGGCAGAAGTGCCGTAAGTACCGATCATCGAATAGCCGTTTTCATCGGTGAGAGCGTAACGCTTGCTGGTGTTCTTCTTGAGGTGGATCTGTTCGCCTTCGAGGTCGGTAGCGGCCTGGTTGGTTTCCTTATCGTTGAAGAAGCTGTCGTCCTCATAATCGTAGGTGAGGTCGATATGATCGGTAGCACCGTCGGAATCTTCACCGTGGAGGAGGCTGTGGATGGTGTAGTAACCGTTGCTGTCAACCGTATAGGTGCAGACCTTGCCAACATAAGCGTCATAGGTGCGCGTATCGTTTTCGGTAACGGAAACATCGAACTTATAAGTACCGTCGATGGTCTTGGTCGGCTTCGGATAGCATTCGTCTACATCGACTGCGACATAGCGTTCCTTGCCTTCGACCCAAACCTTGAGGTACTGGATGGTCTTGTGCGATTTGTCGTCATAGCCCTTTTCGGTTTCAACCTCAAGCGGAATCAAGAGGTTTTCGCCGGAGTAAGAGCTGGTGCCGCTGCTTACAACTTCATAATAGAATACGTTGTTGTAGTTCTTATTGTAGGTGTAAAGAATAACTTCGTCGTTTAAGGACAGCTTGGAAACGAGGTAGGAGAACACGCCGGTATATGCACTGCCGGAGTTCGCCTGCGGGTTTCTGTCGTTATCGTGCTGGAAGTAGTTTTCAACGAAACGGAACTGATAGCAGGTACAGAAGGACTGATTACCGATGGTGACCGTACCGGTCGGTTCGTTGACAGCCGTGATGGTACCCTTCTTAGCCGAAGCGGAACCGAAGTAGTAGATGTAGTTTGCGTCGCCGTTTAAGTAAGCGAAAACGAAATCGCCGTCGCGGAAGGTTGTGCCCTTAGCTCCGTCGATTGTAGCGCCGTTCGCATAGATCTTCGGCAGCTTGCTTAAGCCGTTGTCGCCTGCATCCTTAGGTGCTTCGATAACCGGTTTGTTTTCGGTGTATTCGCTGAAATCGGTGAAGTCGTAATCGTCGTCCATATCGATCTTACCGAAGGTAGCCGGCTTATACCACATATATTCATAGCGGCCGTCTCCGTCCGGGTCGAAGATCTGAACCTGATAGATACCGCTCTCACGGACCTGATGGAACGTTTTAGCGAGGTTCGAGTTCAGTTCGGTAGCAACGGCATTGCCGTTTTCGTCTTCATCGACACCGTCGTGAGAACCGAAGCGCTCGTCGCGGATGTAGTAGGTGTAGAGACCCTTGTCGATATCGGTGCACTTGAGGTCGATAAGGAGGGTGTTATGTGCGTTGCGGGCGTCGTACTTCTCATCTTCCGTATCGCAGCCGACATAAGAAGGCTTAAGGAAAGAATACGGAGCGTCGTAGAAGTAGAGCGTCTTGCCGGCAACCGTCATAGAACCGTCCATGCGCGCCCAAGTAAGATCGCCGGTGTTATAGAAGTACTTGATTGCGTTTTCGCGGACTCTTTCTGCGGAAACAGTGCCGTAGGAAGCGGAATCAGCGGAAGCGGTCTCGATAAGCGGAGTAGCGACAAGGACGGAATCGACCTTATCTTTATCTTCGTCGTAGGTATAGAAGACGTTGACATGGCTCATGATGTAGCTGTCTGCGTCGTTTGCAAAGCCGAGTTCGCTTACAGTAGTATAGAAGCTGCCGACCGTCTGGTCGTCTTCGGTTGCAATGAGAAGGACGGTGCCTTCGCCATTGGAATCCTCTGTCGGCTTATAGGTGGTGGAATCCTTATTGGTATTGAAAGCGTAGTGCGGAGTTTCAACGATCATGAATTCTTCTTCGATGACGTCATAAACCTTTTCGCAGAGCTTCGGATAGTCGGTATAGGTTTCGAGAACGACCTTTCTGTTGCCTTTATCTTCAGAGCCGACCCATCTTTCGCGCTGCTTTTCTTCTGCTACGCCGGTATCTGCATAGAACGCGTTATAGAGAAGGACAGCAACGTTGCCGCGGGTGAGTTCCTTTTCGTAGGAAACGGAAGAGGGCAGGTCTTTATCGAGCTCGACGCCGGATTGCTCAGCCACATCGATATAATCGAAAGGATAAGCAAGAGCGGCTTCTTTTTCGTAGCCGAGAGCGCGGACGATCATGGTATAAGCGTCCTGGAGAATGATCGAACCGTCGGGATCAAATTCGGTAGCGCTGATACCCTTAATAATGCCCATGCCATTTGCCCAAGATACCATTCCGTAGAAAGTATCGTCATAGAGGTCTTCGAAAGGCGTGGTGTTTTCGCCGCCTTCAAGGCTCTTACCGCGGTTGATGAGACGGTAGATGAAAGCAGCCATTTGCTGTCTGGTGACAGGTTCGTTTGTACCGAAGGTGGTGTCGGAAGTACCTTTGGTAACGCCGATGCCTTCGAGCAAAGCGACGGCTTTAGTCAAAGTTTCATCCTTGGCGTTTACATCGGTAAATTTGGTTTCTGCGGCGCTAACGCTGAAAGCGAGCATAGCAAACAGCATGGCGATCGCCAAACCGATGGTGAGAATACGCGTGGATTTTCTCATAATTGGATTCCTCCTGCATTGTAATTTGTACGCCTACACAAAATAGACTTGTATACAAGTCTTATTTTATATCAACATTGCATATTTTGCAATAGTTTTTTTGAATTGTAACACAAAAGTAACATTAGCTGACAGGCAAGTGACGGCAAGGAGGAATTTCTTGGTAATTTGGGACTTTTGCGCCATGTGATGTGTTCCGAAAGGCTGCACGACGGCGCACTTACCGCGTGGGCACGCCAAGCCCGGTGCACAGATCGTAGCCGATCAAGGCGTCAAATCGCCCATTTGACCCGATGATCACATCATAAAAACTGTCCTTTGCTTCCTTTTTATTATATAGTACACCGCCGGCAAGCGCGTATAACCGTTCGCACACGGCCCGACTGCTTGCCTTTTCGCCATTTTCGTTGAAATACCGCGCACACATTCCGCTGAACACCGGCGCGCCGATGCTCGTACCGCAAATACCGCGAAAACGCTCACTTTTGCCGTCAAATACCGCATATCCCGGACTTTGACAGGCGTCCATTGCGATATCCGGCGTTCCGCGCATGTCGTTTGTCAAGGCGGCTATCGGTTTGAATCTATTTTGCCAATTTGGTATACCGGTATATAAACTCGGCCCGCCACCGCCGTTTTCCCATGCCGAATAAGCAAAAATTCGTCCGTTCGCCGCGTTTCGATGAAAAATCGCGCCGCCCACACTGATAACGGCATCCGATGCGGACGGATATAAGACCGCGCCGCCTGTATCACCGGAGGAAGCGACGAATAGCTTTCCAGTCTCGGCGAGCCGCCTGTCGTAGTCGGTCTGTCCGCGAAATTCCGCACTGCCAAAGCTCATGGATACGATGTCGGCGCGTTCTGCCGCTAACAGCGCCGCTTCCATGAGCGCCGAAATGTCGGCGCCAGACGCGAATACGCTTAATAGCTTTGCGCCCGGCGCCGCTGCATGCAGCCAACATACATCAGCTGTCGTTTCGATTTGCCAGTTTTCCGGAAAAACGCTGCTTGGCTCTGTGCCGGAATATCGTATCTCGACCTCCGCCGCCGGCAGACCGAAATAACGGTTGAATTCATCAAAATCGCGCTGAAGCGTCGGACTGCCGAAAGCCACGACTATGGCCACTGTCACGCCGCTGCCGGCGGCCATATCCGGCTTTAGCCCGTAGCTTCGGTATAGATCCCATGGCGAACGCGGTGCTTCGTCGGACGGCCTTGCAAAATTTGCAAATGGATGTGCGTTAGGTACGGATAACGGAAAACGCGGATAAGTGCTGCACATAAAAATTCCTCCAAATTTGGTTTTAGTACAGCTTATGCCGCAAACTGGACAAAAAATAACAGGTGCGAAGTTCTCGCACCTGTTATATGCAGATTATTTTTCAACCAATTCGAACGAATAGACGTTGCTGACTTCGCTTTGCCAAGCACCGTAAAAAACGGCTTTGACGGCTTTTATCTCACCGCAGGTCGGCAAAAACAGCAAATGCTTGTCGTTTTCTTCTGCTTCGTAAAGCACCTTTTCCGAGCCGTCTGTTGTAACGACAGTCACTTTCAGTTTTTTTGCCAAATGTGCCGGCATTTTTAACGGCTTAAAGCTTAGCGGCATATTGCTGCGCATGGAGTATCGCCGCAGCTCGCCGTTTTCGCTGACCGATTCGCGCGAATAATCCGGGTCGAGGATCAGACGCACGATACCGGAAACCGGCTTTGCAAATTCGAGCGAAATTTCTTCGTTTGTTTCACGTGAAACATATTCGACCGAATCGTTCTCGTCGGGACGTTCTTTGCCGTTAAACAAAACGGTTCGCTGCTCGTCGGTGAGATTGGTTTTTGCTTGCAGTGTGTAATCGTCAACCTTACGCACATGTCCGGGCAGCCAACAGCCGTCGTATTGAATTTCAGACTGCAATTCGGCTAAATGCGCGGCATAAACATCGCTCGGCTTGCAGTTGTATTTGGCGCACAAAGCCGCCGCGTTGCCTACCGCTTGCCCGATAACCGCGCAGGTTGCCATAACGCGCGTCGCAGAGAGCGCGGCGTGCGTTGCGCTGATGTTGCGTCCGGCAAATAACAAATTCCGGATGTTGACCGAATACATGCTGCGATAGGGAATGCCAAATGGACTGGGCGCCGGGTGATAGATTGTCGGTTCGCCGGTATGACGGAAGCCGCTCGGATTGTGGTCGTCCATTGTCCAACCGCCGTAGGCAGCAATATCTTCGAATTTGCCGCCGGCTTCGACGTCGTTCTGATTTAAAACATGAGCACCGATATAGCGGCGGCTTTCGCGTTTACCCGGCAAAAAGCCGATCCATTCAAGCTCCCAGTTGTCCGCGTCGTGGTTGCCGCGGTTCTTGATGTGATCCCAAACGCCAAGCGCGACCTTTAACAGCTCCTCGCGCAGTTTTTCAGTATCTTTTATGCTGTCGTTCTCGCCGCCAAGCTCTAACCACCAAAAATTGTTGTATTTGTCTTTCATGGAATGACCGCGATGGGGAAGTGCTTCGTCGGTTTCATATGTATAGGCCCAGTCAGGCTTAACAAATTTAACCTTCTCGGAATGCTCGCGTGCCTGAATCAGGCAGGACATGCCCATGGTGCGCAGATCGGTTTCGACCGGCGCAATACTTTCGTCATACTCGGCGCGTGCTTCACGGCCTTTGGTCCATTTCGCGCCAACAAGTGGTGCAAGAACGCTGTCGCCGGAACAGTCGGCAAATACGTCGGCGCGAATGGTATGAAACGTGTACGTCGTGAGCTGCCAGCAGGTCACCGTCTGAATCACGTCGTTTTCGACCTCGGCGTCCAGACAGGTGGTGTTGAGGAGCAGAGTCAGATTCGGTTCGCGCAGGGCAGCACCATATAGAACGCTGTCCCAAATCGAGAAGTTCAAATACGGATTTACGTGATTGTTTTCCAAATCCAGCTCGCTGACAATGCCGGATTCCATATGATTTTTACCGTGTGCGCCGCGTACCCACATGCGGATCTCGCTGGACGCGTTACCGCCGAGCACCGGGCGGTCCTGTATCAAAATGGTTTTCGTTCCTTTGCGTGCCGCGGCGATAGCCGCTGAAAGCCCGGCAAGACCACCGCCGATGACGCAAAATTCGGTTTCGTAGTAAATTGTTTCACGTGAAACATTGATTTTCATAGCAAATTCTCCTGTTACTGCGGCTTTTTGATGAGATTCATCTTGATGTTCCACAGCTTCTCCGAAAGGTCGACATAGTAATTGTGCGGATTCTCAAAGCGCGTCACTTCGTCCCAAAGCGTATCGATCTGCGCCTTGCAGTAGGCTTGCAGCTCCTTGGCTGACGGGCAGGTATAGACCTGCTTTCCGTTTTGAAATACCGGCACAAGCAGCTCGCGTGCCGTGTAGTTCTCTAATTTCTTGACTTTCCAGGTTTCGGCCGGGTCGAAAATTATGCGCTCCTTGGTATCGTCAACGATCTCATCGTAAACGCACATTTCATC
>ERZ773136.3828-NODE-3828-length-10612-cov-11.978877_pt1 | contig 10612 bp, 9 predicted proteins | sample MGYA00580855_ERZ773136 | MGnify/ENA primary metagenome ERZ773136 (study PRJEB29015, sample SAMEA2737860) | human gut metagenome | biome: human gut; feature: human-associated habitat; material: faeces | place: China | collected 2012 ... | reverse complement strand
GGTCTGGGTGCCGCCGGAGATGAAGGTCACGTCGGCGTCCGGGCAGGCACAGGCGGCGCGGATCTTCTCCCGTGCACTGGCGCAGTAGGGGTCGGTGCCGTAGCCGGACACCTTCTCGAAGTTCGTTTCCGTCAGCTTCTGCAGGATGGCGGGATGCGCACCCTCGCAGTAGTCGTTCTCAAAATACAGCATATTCTTTCCCTTTCCTTTATTACGATAAAGAAGATGATTCTATTGTGAGCCAGGAACGCACTTTTGTCAACCCTTTGAAACCATGGAAAAATGCCCACCCTTTGCTGTATCTTTAATTTATTTGTGGTATACTTTTACAGTGTAACCGAATATATATCGGGAGGGACAGCAAATGAAGCAGATGCTCCGGAAAAAGGACGTCTGGGTACTTTTGGCGGCGCTCATCGGGGCGTTCGCCTGTGTGACGCTCATCCAGTTCATCAGCGGCCGCATCGACGGTGTGGCCTCGATGGTGTTCCTGCTGGCGGTGTTTTTTGTTTCCATGTACACCGACGGCTACTGGTGGGGCGTGGCCGGTTCTGTCATCAGCGTGCTGGCGGTCAACTTCGCGTTCCGCACGCCCTACTTTGCCTTCAACTTCACCATCCCGGAGAACATCTTCTCCGGCGTGGTGATGCTGGTGGTCTCCTTTATGACGAGCACCCTGACCACCCGCGTCAAAAAGCAGGAGCAGCTGCGGATGGAGAGCGAGACGGAGAAGATGCGGGCCAACCTCCTGCGGGCTGTCTCCCACGACCTGCGCACTCCGCTGACGTCCATCTACGGGGCCTGCTCTACGGTCATCGACAACTACGACTCGCTGGGCCGGGAGCAGAAGATAAAGCTCCTTTCCGAGGCCTGTGCCGACGCCCAGTGGCTCAACCGGATGGTGGAGAATCTGCTCTCCGTCACCCGCATCGACGCCGACGGCGTCGCCATCCAGAAGACGCCCACCGTGCTGGAAGAGCTGGTGGATACGGTGCTGGTGCGGTTCCAGAAGCTCCACCCCGGCGTACCGGTGGAAGCAAAACTTCCGGATGACTTCATCGTCATCCCGATGGACTCCATGCTCATCCAGCAGGTGCTGACGAACCTTTTGGAAAACGCGGTGCTCCACGCCAAGGGGATGACCTGCCTGACGCTGCGGGTGTTCACGCTGGGGCAGCGGGCGGTGTTTGAAGTCATTGACAACGGCTGCGGCATCCCGAAAGAGCGGCTCAAGACCCTCTTCACCGGCACGACCCTGACGCAGGATACCTCGTCGGGCGGCAAGCACGGCATGGGCATCGGGCTGCGCGGCCATCATCAAAGCCCACGGCGGCGAGATAAAGGCCGAGAGCACGCCCGGCGAGGGTACGACCATCCGGTTCTGGCTGGAGACCGAAGAAGTGGATACGGAGGAAACAGAGGATGAGCAATAATAAATTCAAGGTACTTATCATCGAGGATGAGGCGAACATCTGCAGCTTCATCCAGACCCTGCTGGAGACCAACGGCTATCAGGCACTGGTGGCCCAGACCTGCGTGATGGGCATGACCATGTTCATCTCCTATAACCCGGACCTCGTCATCCTGGACCTCGGCCTGCCCGACCGGGACGGTCTGGACGCCATCCGCTCCATCCGGCAGAAGTATCTGACCCCCATCATCGTCCTGTCGGCCCGCACCACCGAGCAGGATAAGATCGAGGCCCTCGACCTTGGTGCCAACGACTATATCACCAAGCCCTTCGGCACCGGTGAGCTGCTGGCCCGGGTGCGGGCTGCGCTGCGGGTGAACCGCTATGGCGGCGGCAGTCTGCCCGGCGGAGTGTTCAGCGCACAGGGCCTCACCATCAACTACGAGCGCCGCAAGGTGTTCGTGGACGGGCAGGAGGTGCGCCTGACCCAGACGGAATACAACATCGTGGCTTTCCTGTCCGAGCACGCCGGGCGCGTGATGACCTATGCGGCCATCGTCCGGGCCATCTGGGGCGACACGGACGCCAGCAGCACCAAGAAGCTGCAGGTGAATATGGCCAATATCCGCAAAAAGCTGGGCAGCCGCCCGGGCAGCAATACTTATATCCTCAACGAGCTTGGCGTCGGCTATCGGATGATAGAAGAAGACGCAAAGCCTCTGGAACCTGCGGAGGAGACGAAATGACACTGGCGCTGAGCCTGTTTGTCCTGTTTTATATTTTGATGCTGGCGGTGCAGCAGTACCGCCCCTGGGTCGCGCTGGGCGGGGCCGGGGCGTTCCTGCTGCTGGGAAAGCTGGGCGTGTATGATTTCACGCTGGCGGACGCCGCCCGGGCCGTAGACTTCAATGTCCTGCTGATGATGGCGGGAATGATGGGTACGGTCTTTCTTTTTATCCAGAGCAAGATGCCCGCCCGGCTGGCTGAGGAGCTCATTGCCCATGTGCCGGATGTCCGGTGGGCCGTGTCGGTGCTGGCTTTGCGGGGTTCATCAGTGCCTTTGTGGACAATGTGGCCACCGTGCTGATGGTGGCTCCGGTAGGGCTCGCCATCGCCCGGCGGCTGAAACTATCGCCGGTGCCGGTGCTCATCGCCATTGCGGTGTCGTCCAATTTACAGGGCGCGGCAACGCTGGTGGGGGACACCACGAGCATCCTGCTGGGCGGCTTTGCGGGGATGAATTTCTTCGATTTCTTCTGGATGGAGGGTCGACCCGGCATCTTTTGGAGCGTGGAGCTGGGAGCGCTGGCCTCGCTGGGGGTGCTGTTCTGGCTGTTCCGGGACCAGCGCCAGCCCGTCCATGTCACGGTGGAAACGGAGGTGGAGGACGATGTCCCCACGGCGCTTCTCCTGCTGACGGTAGGTCTGCTCATCGCGGCGTCCTTCCTGCCTGAGCCTTCTGACGGCGTGCTGCATCTGCTCTATACCTTGCGCAGCGGGCTCGTCTGCATGGGGCTGTGCCTCTTCGGTGCCGCCCGCGCCTGCTGGCGCAGCCGCTCCCTGAAGCCGCTGGCCGAGACGTTCCGGGCGCTGGACTATGACACCCTGCTGCTGCTCTTCAGCCTCTTTATTCTGCTGGAAGGAGTAAGCAGGGCGGGAGTCATCGACGCGGCGGCGCAGCTGTTCCACTCCGCAGCCGGAGACGAGCCGCTGCATCTTTATCTGCTGCTGGTGGCTGCGTCGGTGGGACTGTCGGCCTTCATCGACAACATCCCCTATGTGGCGGCTATGCTGCCGGTGGTGCAGGGCGTCGCCGCCCTCATGAACGGCGGCGCGGGCATTGAGCCGGAGCTGTTCTACTTCGGTCTGCTTACCGGCGCGACGCTGGGCGGCAACCTGACCCCCATCGGCGCGTCGGCCAACATCGCGGCCATCGGCATTCTCCGCAAGAACGGCGAGACTGTCCGCACCCGGGACTTCCTGCGCATCGGTGTGCCGTTCACGTTGGCAGCGGTCCTCGTGGGGGCGGGGAGCCTCTGGCTGTTCTGGGGCATCTGAGAAAATTCAGGAAAAACTGCAAAATAAGAAGCGTGGTCTGGCAGGCATTTGCCCCGGAAGCAGGCATCACCGGGGCGGATGTCTGTGTTTTTGTGCGCAGGGACGCAAGATAAAATATGCGGAAAAGAATGCAAAAACTTTTTTGAAAAAACGCTTGACTTTCCCGTTTTCCGTGGTATAATAATTATCGTTCCGAGCCGAACGGCGGCGAACAAAACAGAATATGCGGATATGGCGGAATTGGCAGACGCGTTAGATTCAGGTTCTAATCGGGGCAACTCGGTGGAGGTTCAAGTCCTCTTATCCGCACCACAAGAAAGACAGCTTTTGATAGCTGTCTTTTTTGTTTTATCCCGCAATTCCGTTTAACAGCACCGGCGGGGCAGAGAACTTGAACGAGATGTGACAAAAGGGGAGCACCGGCAGAGCCGCCGGGTGTCGCGCCCCGTTGCACAGACCCGTTCAAATCTTTTTGCGCACTGGACAATCACCCCCTGTTCGCGGTATACTGAAAGCTGAATGAAATGCAGAAAAACGAGGTCGCAGCATGGTGGAACAGGCAAATGAACTGATATTGGATATCTTGCCCCTTTCGGCACAGACGGCACGGCTGGTGCGGGTGTACGGCACAGCGCCCTGCGTGGCGCTGCCGGGCACTCTGCCCGCCCCGGCGGGCGGCAGTTTTGCCCTGACCGAGCTGGGCGACTACTGCTTCTCGGAAAAGCCCCGCAGCCTGCCTGCGGCGGATGCCCTGTGCCGCTACGCAGTAAGCGCAGACGGCACGGTGCGGCTGACCCGGGCGTTCGGGCAGGCGATGGGGCAAAAGCCCGCCCGCCGGTACGATTTTGATCTCGATGCCCCGGCTGCGGACGAAATGGAACTGCACCCGGTGTGCGGCAGCTTTCTGGAAGAAGCCACCCTGCCGGACAGCGTACAGGTCATCGGCAGCTGCGCCTTTTACAACTGCCGCAGCCTGCGCCTGCTCACGGTGGGCAGCGGGGGACTTACCGTGGGCAGCGATGTGTTTCTGAACTGCTTTGCGCTGGAGACCCTGCGGGTGCAGGCCGCACCGGAGCAGCCCAATGGGCTGTTTGCACTGGTGAACAACATCACCGAGGCCGTGCAGGCGCAGTTCTGGCCCGCCGATGCCCCCGCGCCGCTGGCGGCGCTGTGGTACCCTGCCTACTGGGAGGATATCGAGGAGACCCCCGCCCACATCCTGCTGCACACCTTTTCCGGGCAGGGATACCATTACAGACAGTGTTTTCTCGACAATAAATTCCTCCCCGCAGAATATGACGCCATCTTCCCGCAGGGGCACGATGCCGATGACGCCGCCATTATGGCCATGCTCTGCTTTGGCCGCCTGCGGTATCCGTGGCAGCTGACCGAAGCTGCCGCCGGGCACTACCGGGCGTTTCTGGCAGCCAACACCGACCGGGTGTTCGCCCGCCTTTTAAAGGCACAGGACACCGACAGCATCCGCGCCCTGCTGGCGTTGGACGTGCTGGATAAAGCCGCTTTTGCATCTGCCGCCGCCCTTGCCGCCAAGGCAGAGAACGCCGCTGCTGCCGCCCTGTTGGCAGATGCGGAGCACAAAAAATATGCTCCCCAGTCCAAAAAGCAGCGGTACGATTTTGATTTTTGAGAGGTGACCACACGTTGCCAAAAGAAAAATTTTTCGACCCCCGCAAGCCCTTCCAATCCCAGCGGCCGGAGACCCACGAGGAGTGGCAGGCACGCATGGGCGGTGAGGTGCTGGCGGTGGTGCGCAGCGGGCTGTATCTGGACTTCCGGTTTCTGGATATGGCACTCAGCGCCTTGAACCCCGCCCCGGACGAGCGCTGTCGGGTGCTGGCCACGGACGGACAGACCCTGTATTATCAGCCACAGCGCCTGCTGCAGCTTTACCAGGAGAACCCGAAATATCTCAACCGGTTGTATCTGCACACCATCTTCCACTGCGTATTCCGGCATTTGTGGCTGAAAGGCCGCCGCGAGCCGCAGCTGTGGAGCCTTGCGTGTGATATCGCGGTGGAAAACGTCATCGACAGCTTACAGCGCAAAAGCGTGATGCGCCCGCTGACCTATGTGCGGCAGAACGCCTACCGGCAGATCACCGCTGAGGAAAAGGTGGTGGCGGCAGCGCCGGTGTACCGCTGGCTCACCCGGCAGACGCCCGGCGTGCTGCGGCAGCTGGAGCGGGAATTTGTCACCGACGACCACCGCCTGTGGCCGAAGGATGCCCCGGAGCAGCCCCAGCAGATGCCCACCCCTCTGCCGCAGAAAACGTGGCAGAAGATCGGGGAGCGGATGCAGACCGAGCTGGACCTGCGGGATAAAGAGGCGGGCGAGGGCACCGATGCGCTGAAGCAGCAGGTGAAAGCCGCCAACCGCAGCCGCCGCAGCTACAAGGACTTTCTGCGCCGGTTCTGCGTCCTGCGCGAGGAGGTAAAGCTGGACCCGGACGAGTTCGATCTGAACTTCTACACCTACGGCCTTTCGGTGTACGGCAACCTGCCGCTCATCGAGCCGCTGGAAAGCCGGGAAAGCAAAAAGATCGAGGAGCTGGCATTGGTCATTGATACCAGCTACTCTACCTCCGGCGAGCTGGTGCGCGCCTTTCTGGCAGAAACCTACACCCTGCTGAAAGGACGGGAAAACTTTTTCCACCGCATGAATCTGCACCTGATTCAGGCCGACAACGCCGTGCGGCAGGACATCCTCATCCGCAACGAGGATGAACTCATCCATGCCATGAACCACTTTGAGCTGCGGGGCGGCGGCGGAACGGACTTCCGTCCGGCCTTTGCATATGTGGATCAGCTTTGCGCCGAAAAGAAGTTTTCGAACCTGCGCGGCCTGCTGTACTTCACCGACGGCATGGGCACCTACCCGGCGCGGCGTCCCGGCTACGATACCGCCTTCCTGTTTTTAGGGGAGCGGTTCGATGATGCCAATGTGCCGCCGTGGGCGATGAAGGTGGTACTGGACGAAGAAGAATTTACCGGTGCGGCAGCCCGCCCGGCCAGCGCCCTTGCGGACGCTCTGGCCGAAGAGGATGACCTGTACCGCGAACTGAACAACTCCTGACAAGAGGGGAAATCATTATGAATATCAAACGTGCCAAAGAAGAGATCGAGCATACCGTAAAAGCCTACCTTGCCAAGGATGCGCTGGGCGAATACGCCATTCCCGCCATCCGGCAGCGCCCCATCCTGCTGATGGGCCCTCCGGGCATTGGCAAAACGCAGGTGATGGAGCAGGTGGCCCGGGAGTGCGGGGTGGCACTGGTGGCCTACACCATTACCCACCACACCCGCCAGAGCGCCGTGGGTCTGCCCTTTATCCGGCAGCGCCACTACGGCGATAAGGACGTGTCGGTGACCGAGTACACCATGAGCGAAATCATTGCCAGTATCTACGCTAAAATGGAGGCCACCGGCCTTTCGGAGGGCATTCTGTTCATCGACGAGATCAACTGCGTGTCCGAGACGCTTGCCCCCACCATGCTGCAATTTTTGCAGTGCAAGACCTTTGGCAATCAGGCTGTGCCTGCGGGCTGGGTCATCGTGGCGGCAGGCAACCCGCCGGAGTACAACAAATCCGTCCGGGATTTTGACATCGTAACCCTTGACCGTGTGCGCCGCATGGATATCGAGCCCGACCTGCCGGTGTGGAAGGACTACGCCCGCGCTGCGCATATCCACAGCGCCATCCTGAGCTATCTGGAGCTGCATCCCCAGAACTTTTACCAGATCAACGCGGACGTGGACGGCACCCAGTTCGTCACTGCCCGCGGCTGGGAGGATCTTTCCAACCTGCTGGACACCTACGAAGCACTGGGCTTGCAGGCGGATGAAGAACTGATCCGGGAGTATATCCAGCACCCGAAGATCGCCGAGGACTTTTCGGCCTATCTGGACCTGTACTACAAGTACCGGGACGACTACGGCGTGGAGGAAATTCTTGCCGGGCAGGCAAAGTCCGCCGTGTTCGCACGGCTGCTGCAGGCTCCCTTTGACGAGCGGCTCAGCCTTGTCAGTCTGCTGCTGGCGGGGCTGGACACCCGCTTTGCCGCCTCTTTGCAGGCGGATGCCGTGGCCGATGCCTGCTACGCCTTTTTGCGGGAGACCAAAAAGGCGCTGGCTACCCTGCCGGAGGATATCCCGGACGGCTCTGCGGAACTGTTCAGCCAGCAGATCAAGGACTACGAAGCCGAGACCCAGCAAAAGCGTGACGCCGGGCTGCTGGGCAAGGCAGAGCTGACCAACCGTCTGCAGGTGCAGGCCGCGCTGCACCAGTGGGAAGGGGAGCTGCGCCGCGCCAACGCCGCCGGTACGCAGGAGGCCTTCGACCTACTGCGCGGCCAGTTCCGTGCGCTGGCAGACCAGCGCGAGACCACCCAAAAGACCGCCGCTGCTGCGCTGGAAGCCGCCTTCGATTTTATGGAGCAGGCCTTTGCGGAAAGTCAGGAGATGGTGGTATTCGTCACCGAGCTTACGGTGAACCCCGCCTCTCACCAGTTCCTCACCGAGAACGGCTGCGAGCGGTATTTCAAGTACAACAAGGATCTGCTGCTGGATCACCGCAAGGCCGCTTTGCAGCAAGAGCTTGCCGCCGAGCAGCGCCGTCACGGCGGGGTGTAAGGCGCGGAAAACGGATCTATAACTTTGGGACACCGGAGCGTCTGCGAACGCTCCGGCGTCCCTTTTCTCACAAGTGGGGAAGCAAAAAAGGACACCGCACGAAGCGGTGTCCTCTTTTTTGCTTATGATACTGTCAGGATCAGTGGCCGCAGCTCTCGCAGTGCTCGCAATCCTCTTCCAGTTTGCCCACGATGGGTTCCGGGTCGATGCCCTGACGGCGGTAGTAGTCGGACAGAGCAGCCTTGACAGCCTGCTCAGCCAGAACAGAGCAGTGCACCTTGACCGGGGGCAGACCCTCCAGAGCTTCCACAACGGCCTTGTTGGTCAGCTTCAGTGCCTCGTCCACGGTCTTGCCCTTGATCAGGTCGGTGGCCATGCTGCTGGTGGCAATGGCTGCGCCGCAGCCAAAGGTGAGGAACTTGACGTCCACGATCACATTGTTCTCAATCTTCAGGTACATGCGCATGATGTCGCCGCACTTGGGATTGCCCACTTCACCCACGCCGTTTGCATCGGGCAGCTCACCTACGTTGTGCGGATTTGCGAAATGCTCCATGACCTTGGCACTATACATACTTGCCATAATTACTGTTCTCCCTTCAGGCTGAACTGGCGGGCCTTGTTCTGACCCTGCAGCCACATACAACTCATAGCGCGGCGGCGGGGAATGACCTCCTCCAGCACGTCACACAGATATTTTGCTTCTTCCATGGTGTTCTGCGGGCCAAAGGTGAACCGCATGGAACCGTGACCGATCTCCTCCGGCAGGCCGATGCTCAGCAGCACATGGCTGGGGTCCAGGCTGTCGGAGTTGCAGGCAGAGCCGGTAGAGGCGCAGATGCCGTGCATATCCAGATCCAGCAGAATGGTCTCGCCCTCCAGACCCGGGAAGCTGATGTTCACATTGTTGGGCAGACGGGGACTGCGGCCGCCGTTCAGGCGGGCTTCCGGGATGTTCTTGAGGATGCGGTCGATGACGTAATCGCGCAGCTCGCTCTCGTGGGCCATGCGCTCATCCAGATGCGCCGTGGCGATCTCCAGTGCCTTGCCCATGGCAGCAATGCCGGCCACGTTCTCGGTGCCTGCACGGTGGCGGGCCTCCTGACTGCCGCCATCGATCAAGTTCTGGGGCCATACGCCCTTACGGCAGTACAGTGCACCCATGCCCTTGGGGCCATTGAACTTGTGGGCGCTCATGGACAGCATATCCACGCCCAGCTCCTTCACATCCACGGGGATGGCACCCACAGCCTGCACCGCGTCGGTGTGCATCCAGACACCGTGCTTGTGAGCGACCTCGGCAATCTCCTTGATGGGCTGGATGGTGCCGATCTCGTTGTTGGCCATCATAATGCTGACCAGCGCGGTATCGGGACGGATGGCCGCCTCCACATCCTCCGGGCGGATATAACCTTCCGGGGTGGGCTTGATATAAGTGACCTCAAAGCCCATGCGCTCCAGCGCCGCCATGCTGTGCATGATGGCGTGGTGCTCAAAGGCGCTGGTGATGAGGTGCTTCTTATTCTGGCGGGCCTTGGTGAAGGCAGTGCCCTTCACGGCCCAGTTGTCGGCCTCAGAGCCGCAGCCGGTAAAGAAGATCTCCGCCGGAGCCGCGTTGATGGCTTTTGCCACCTGAGCGCGACCGGTGTCCACAAACTCTTTGGCCTCATAGCCGATGCTGTAATGGCTGCTGGGGTTGCCGCAGGCCCCGCTCAGGGCCTCGACCATAACAGCCAGTGCTTCAGGGGCGCAGGCAGTTGTTGCGGCATTGTCGAGATAAACCACTTTCTCGCTGATTTCCATAGGAAGAATCCTTTCTAAGCACAATACAGATATCTTTCCGTATTGCCGGGCTTCGGCCCGGTTTCAATACTCTTTGACGCTGACAGTATACCATATCATTCCCTAGTAGGTCAATAGGAATACTCTGATTTCATCATTTCGTAAGATTCTTTGCAAAATCAGCGGCCTTTTCCGGCCAGCTTTCCCAGAACCACCTTCCATTTGGGGTAGCCCCAGCGTTTGTCCTCGGCAAAATCGTCGGCCAGCTTCCAGGGAAAGGTGCTGCCATCGAAGTACAGATTGCCCGCTTCGTCCACCCGGTCCAGCTTTTTGGGCAGGTATTCCTCATCATAATAGCTCTTGCGCTTATCCGGCAGTGCCCAGTGCAGGGTGCCGTCGGCATCCATGCCGGAAGCCCACACACCGAACACAAAGGTCGCCGCCTCGCCGTAGCAGTGCTGCTCAAAGCGGATGGCACCATCATAATAGAATTTGATGACCTCCAGCGTACCGGATTCCTTTTTGCCGTCCCGGCCCAGCGTGGGGCGGTAGTCCTGCTGATACCGGCAGCCGCAATGGGCTCCGGCAAACTTTTTCGGGTCGAACGCCATAAGTGCACATCCTTTCTTTTGCACAAAACTCCCTCCGTCATCGCTGTGCGCTGCCACCTCCCTCTAGGAGGGAGGCTTACCGCACGGACAGGCCCCATCTC
>ERZ773136.3823-NODE-3823-length-10636-cov-4.013042_pt1 | contig 10636 bp, 6 predicted proteins | sample MGYA00580855_ERZ773136 | MGnify/ENA primary metagenome ERZ773136 (study PRJEB29015, sample SAMEA2737860) | human gut metagenome | biome: human gut; feature: human-associated habitat; material: faeces | place: China | collected 2012 ... | reverse complement strand
AGATAGCAGAAAACGATCCTGTCAAGGCAAGGAAGCTTTTACTTGCAGGATATAGATTACAGGAAAAAAGATTAGCATTATTTCCGGACAGAAAGCTTCCAATGTCAGGGCAGTATGTGGCAAAGATTGTCATGAATAATATCATACAGGCACTTGCAAAGCCTGAAAATGCCGCCATGGTCAGTATTTTTGTACCGGGTGAGCTTTTGACGGCGGCAGGTCTCACACCGTATTCGGTTGAGGCATTATCGTGTTTTATGGCAGGAACTAAATGTGAGCAGACCTTTCTCAAGCAGACTGAGAAGGAAGGCTTTCCGGAAACTATGTGCTCGTATCACAGGGTTTTTCTGGGCGCAGCATTAAATGGTATAGTGCCAAAGCCAAAGTGCATGGTGTATACAAACCTGGCATGCGATGGCAATATGATGACATTTCCGTATCTAAAGGAGAGATATGAAATACCAAGCTTTTATATAGATGTTCCATATGAGAAGAATTATGACTCTGTTATGTATGTAGCAAAGCAACTTAGGGAGCTTAAGAATTTTTTACAGGATGTCACCGGAAGAAAAATCACAGAGGAGTCTGTGAAAAAGGCTGTAGATAAGAGCAAAATTGCATCAAATAATTATTACAGGCAGCTTCACCTGAGAAAAGGACATGATATTGCGTCAACTCTCACAAATGAGCTGTATGCGCTTTTCATGTGTCATCTGCTTGCAGGAACTGATGAATCAGTCAGATATACACAGCTTCTGAGAGATGATGTGAGACGTGCACCGGCAGGAGATGGCTTTCATGTACTTTGGATGCACACCATGCCGTTTTTGCAGGATGCAGTGAAGGATGTGTTCAATTACAGTGATACAATCCATATCAGTGCAAGCGATTTTATAGCGGATGGTTTCAGAAGCATGGAGTCGGATGACCCATACGAGGCACTTGCCGAAAAAATGGTTTACTGCATTTATAATGGCAGCGTGAACCAGAGAATAGAGGAGGCAAAGGAGCTTGCCGACACAGTTGGAGCGGACGGTGCTGTACTTTTTGCGCACTGGGGCTGTAAGAATACAATCGGTGCATCAAGCCTTATAAAGCGCTCACTCGAGAGGGAAGGGCTTCCAACTATGGTTTTAGACGGAGACGGCTGCAACCCGGCAAATGCCAGCGATGGACAGATTTCCACAAGGCTTCAGGCATTTGTGGAGATGCTTGCAGAGCAGGAACGTAATTAGAAATAATACACCGGTTATTGTGTGTGGTGTGTGGATATTTACTATAAAACAATTTCAGAAAGTGGAAAACAGATGATAAATTATGTTTGTAAATATGCTCCGGTAGAGTTGTTTAAGGGCTTTGGGCAGGAATGTGCTGTGCTTGAGGAGATGCCGGAGAATTTCGATAAATCAGATAAGATAGCTCATGCGAATCTCTGTGGATTCGGCAAATCAGTCATACAGGCTGTGCTCGAGGGCAAGGTAGAGGAGCTTGTGCTCGTGAACTGCTGTGATTCAATGCGCAGAGTCTATGATATCATAGAGAATACAAAGAAATGCAAATTCCTGTATATGCTTGATCTGCCTCATGAGGATAACGAGTGTGAGAACATAAAATTTGCACAGTCAATTCTTCGTTTGAAGAAAGCATATGAGAGATATTCGCACAGGACATTCGACAGGGAGCTTTTTATAAAGTCGTTTGCAAAACCTGAATCTGAGCGCAAGCCATACATAGGTCTTATGGGTGTGCATGTGAGCAGTATTCTTGAGAAGACAATACGTGAAAATATGCAGATGGATGTGGAAAATATGACATGCACATCCGGCAGAAATCTCATTATTTTACAGAAGGATCTTAGAAATATGGATGATGAGGCTCTCTTTGTAGCATATGCAGAGAGTCTGCTCGGACAGATGCCATGTGCCAGAATGAACAATAATACAAGAAGAAACCAGCTCTTTTTAGACCCAAGTCTTAAGGGCATCATATATCACACGATAAAGTTCTGCGATTACTATGGTTTTGAGTATGCAAGCATAAAGAATAATATTAAGGTGCCTCTTTTAAAGCTTGAGACGGATTTTACAAGCCAGAGTGCCGGGCAGCTTTTGACAAGAATACAGGCATTTGCAGAGACAATAGAGGGCTCAGATGACATGGACCCTACAAAAGGCATAAGCGAGGAGGCAAGAAGAAGGATGGAATCAGGAGTCTACTATGTAGCAGGAATTGACAGCGGCTCAACAAGCACCGATGTGGTGATACTGGATCAGGATGGGAAAATTAAATCGACAATGATTATTCCGACAGGTGGCGGCGCTATGATGAGCGCCGAAAAGAGTCTGGAGAAGGCTGTCGAAAAGGCCGGTATATCAAAGGATGATATTGTAAGGATTGTTACAACAGGATATGGTCGTGCATACATCAACAGCGGTGATGACAGCATCACAGAGATTACATGCCATGCAAAGGGCGCGCATTATCTGAATCCCAACGTGCGCACAGTTATTGACATAGGTGGACAGGATATAAAGGCAATCAGCATAGATGAAAATGGTGCGGTCAAAAATTTCCTGATGAATGATAAATGTGCGGCAGGAACCGGACGTTTTCTGGAGATGATGGCAAGGACCCTCGGACTTTCACTTGAGGAGATGAGCACCATGGGACTTGAGTGGAAGGAAAACATTGTGATTTCAAGCATGTGTACAGTTTTTGCAGAGTCTGAGGTAGTATCGCTGGTGGCACAGAACAAGGCTGTTTCTGATATTATCCACGGACTAAACATGTCTGTAGCTTCAAAGGTAGGCGCACTTGCAGCAAGGCTTGGGCAGGATAATCCGGGAGAGTATATGATGACCGGCGGAGTGGCAAAGAACAAAGGCATCACAAATGCACTTGAAGAAAAGCTCGGCGCAAAGCTGTATATCTGCGATGAGGCACAGCTTTGCGGAGCGCTTGGTGCAGCACTTTTTGCATATGAGAAGTGCAGGGAGGCTTAATAGAGGGCTATAGCAAACCACCAGTTGAACTGGTGGTTGCTGACGTTACTCCATGATTTTCCCGTCAATACTTATTGTTACAACTTGCCATGGTATGAATTTTCCACTAGCTTGAAGCGCTTTTTTGGCCGCAATTTCCAGGCCGCCACAGCAAGGAACTTCCATTCGGACAATAGTTACACTTTGAATGTTATTATTTTGAATAATAGCAGTCAGCTTTTCACTATAATCCACCTGATCTAATTTAGGACAGCCAATTAAAGTTACCTTGTTTCGAATAAAATCCTGATGAAAGGCGGCATAAGCATAAGCAGTACAATCAGCTGCGATTAAAAGCTTTGAGCCGTCAAAATATGGTGCATTAACAGGAGCGAGTTTAATCTGTACCGGCCAGTTCTGAAGCTTTGATCCTGAATCTGCGGTTGAAGTGGCTTTTGCAGGCTCAGATGTTTCAGTTCGTCTGATCTGCATGATTTTAGATCCAGGACAGCCGGAGTGAGAGGTCATTGCCCGGTTTTTGGCAGCTATTTTCTTCTGTGCTTCTTTTACGGCTTCTTCATCATATGCAGGTGCTTCTCTCTCCTCAAATGAGATGGCTCCGGTAGGGCATTCAGGGAGACAATCTCCTAGTCCGTCGCAGAAATGTTCTCTCACCAATTCTGCTTTTCCGTCAATGATATCAATGGCGCCTTCGTGGCAGGCAGATGCACAGGCACCACAGCCGTTACATTTTTCTTTATCAATCTTTATAATCTTTCTTATCATTTTTAACCTCCGTCAATAGTATTTAGCGTTTGTTTATGCTAGAATTATAGTATTATAAATACAACTAGTATGTTTGATTTCCAACAGGGAGGAACTATTTTGAAAAAATATTTACCAATCCTAAGAAACAGTCCATTTTTTAAAGGTCTAACTGATAACGAGATATTATCCATATTGCATTGTGTAAATGCAACAACAATTTCTAAAAAGCGAGATTCTTATATTTTCAGAGCAGGTGATATTACCGAAGTAATGGGGATTGTGGTGTCCGGCTGCGTCCTCATTATTCAAGAAGACATCTGGGGACATCGAAATATTTTGTCAAAATGTCACGCAGGAGATTTTTTTGGTGAGCCGTATGCAGCAAGCCAGAGAGCTGTCTTAAATATCAGTGTGGTAGCAGATGAGGATTGTGAGATTATTCTCTTAAATGTCAAAAGACTTCTGATTACCTGTCCAACTGCGTGTGAGCATCATCAGAAGCTGATCCGTAATCTGGTCAGTGTCCTGGCAAATAAGATACTGATTCTGAACGATAAGATCACACATGTTGGGAAGCGAACGACGAGAGATAAACTATTATCATATCTGTCGGCAGAATCTATCAGACATTTGTCGTTATCTTTTGATATTCCTTTTGATAGGCAGCAGCTAGCAGATTATCTTTGTATTGATCGTGCAGCAATGTCTACAGAGATATCAAAGTTACAAAAAGAGGGCTTTATAAAAACAAATCGAAATCATTTTGAATTGCAATTGAGTATAATCAAAAAGAAGAACTATACAATTTAGGCTAGCTGTAGAAATGAAGCCAGGTGACTGCATCAATATTCCGGCAGAAGTGAAACACTGGCATGGCGCAGCACTGGATAGCACCAAGAGGACTATTTTTTTGTGTTAGCGCCACTTAACGATTGTGGGTGTCAAAACACCCGTTTAGTGATATAATAAACTCTGTATATTCATTAAAATGGAGGTGCTTATCATGGCAGTCTCAAAAGTTGACGGACAATTTATAGCAGAGGCTATTAAATATATTGATGAGAATGGAGTTCCTTGGCACAATATGAGTACCAAGTATGAGCTTGTATGGGAAAACGGTAATACCTATCCACCAAAGTATGTCATCGCAGTAGCAAATCATTTGCAGAATGGTGCAGAGATAGATGTATCTGGATATAATGCTGTCGAAGCAAAAAACTATCTTACTGCAAAAGGATATGAGATTCAGATTAAGCAGACAAAATACGAGATTACTATAACATCAGAGTCTGTTACTTCTACTGATGATTCATTCACTATGGATAATATTAGTGCAGGAGATGTGTTCAAGCCGTTGGATGCATCATTTGTTTCTGCCAATGGAACTGTTATCAAAAGAAAATATGGGAAAGGTGAGAGACGGAATACAAACCAAACTTTACCACGTATTGCGTTTCAAATTTATGAAAAACAGATTGCAGCCTTGCCGGTAGAAGAAAAAGAACAGTTTCCAATTTGTCAATACGCTCCAGATAAGGAAATGATTCGTGGAATTTATTACAGCAAGGACGAAGCAAAAGCACACAATATAAATCCGTTCAATACAATGTCGTATGATTATGATGGTGGCAGACAGTTTGTAATTTATTCATGGAATATCTTTACAACTCTTAGATTTGTTCAGGAGTGTTTGACACGTTTCGGTAATCCGGGAGATTCCTTCAAATTAGTTTATCGTGAGAAGGACGAGAAGGAAAAGGCAGCAGTTGTAGAGGAAGTAAAACCAGCAGAATTTAATGGCTATCTGAATCCATATTCGACTATGCTTGTGGAATCTAAGAACATTATATTCCGAGGCGCTCCAGGAACTGGAAAGACTTATCTTGCAAAAGAAATTGCTGCTGACATTATTAGCAATGGCTATTTTGATGATTATACGATGCTCACAGATGAGCAAAAGCAACAGGTAGAGTTTGTCCAATTTCACCCAAGTTATGACTATTCGGATTTCGTAGAAGGACTCCGTCCAAAAACGAATGAAGATGGTTCTATGGGTTTTGAATTGCAGGATGGCGTGTTTAAGAAATTTGTGGATAAGGCTAGAAGAAATTATGAGAATTCTAAAAAGTCTACAGAGGTCATAGCAAATGAATTATCTGTTCAAGAAGCAATGGAAGAGTTCTTTGATGATGTGGACACAGGCAATAACACATTCAAGACCAAAACGGGTACAGAATTTACAATCACAGATGTCGATGATGAGCATATTTATCTTTCAATACCACAAAATGCATCCATCAACAGTATCCGATTGAATATTTCTGAAATAAGACAGATGTTAGAGTCCGGAAGAGAATTTAACAAATTAAAAGATATAACGGAATTTTTCAATATCAAGTTTACTCAGCAGAGATATTCCTACAATCTTGTTATTTTTAACGAGATTCAGAAAAAGAAAAAGGCTGCAAAGATTATAAGACAGGAAGAGTTGAAGAAATATGTATTCATCATTGATGAGATAAATCGTGGTGAGATATCTAAGATTTTCGGAGAGTTGTTCTTTGCTGTTGATCCAGGATACAGAGGTGTGGCAGGAGAGGTTTCCACCCAGTATGCAAACCTTCACGCTGATAGCAATGAAAAATTCTATATCCCAGACAATGTTTATATCATTGGTACGATGAATGATATTGACAGATCTGTAGACAGCTTTGATTTCGCTATGAGACGAAGATTCCGTTTTGTGGAGCTTCGTGCAGATGAGCGCCTTGAGATGCTCGCTAACTTGAACAACGAAGAGAAAGAGGCTGAGGCAATTGCCAGAATGTCAGCTTTGAATGTGGAAATTGCAGCAACAGAAGGTCTGAATGAAAACTATCAGATTGGTGCATCCTATTTCTTGAAGCTGAAGAATATTGACTTTGACCAGTTATGGTCAGATTACCTACATCCGTTGTTACAGGAATACATAAACGGTATGTATGATGAAGAAGGTATTATGGAGCGATTTAAGAAAGCATATAACCAAGGAAAGTCGGATGGAGTTGATGTAGATGAGTCGAATTAAAATAAAAGATAATTCGAGAATACCTAAGGAGTCATTGTCTGGCATATCACTTCTGACAAGCAAAATTGCAGATAAAACTTTGGAGCAGTTGGAGAAAGAAGGGATATTTGTATTCCCGGAAATTCTTAGAGATGCAGATGATATCACAAAAGACCAGATGATTTTACAGAGTGTAAACAATTATTATTTGTCGAGCAATGTCATGGGCTTCATGGGACTTGGAGATGAGAAACTCATAGTTGAATCAAGATTTAGTGGTAACGGGCAGGACTTCCTGTTTCAATATTTGCTTGAGAGAGTATTTGATGTCCCGAATATTGTAGATTTGGAAACAGATGCGAACAATGATGATCGTATTTTCAATCTGCTTGTTTTTATCTTCCCACATTACTTAAAGAGTGCCATGCGTAAGGGTGTCTTTAAGACTTATGTGAGAAAAACATACAATGACAGCAATGTTAAGGGAACGATAGATATAGCGAGACACATTGTTAGGAATACACCGTTTGTTGGTAATGTAGCATATTCGCAGAGGGAGTATTCCTTTGATAATGATTTGATGGAATTAATCCGTCATACGGTGGAGTTTATCAAACATAAGCCATACGGACATAAACTGCTTGCACAGGCTAAGGATGAGGTCAAGGATGTTGTAGCGGCCACTCCTAACTACGAGATGTGTAACCGACAGAAGATTATTGATGCAAATAAGACCAATACCATTAGACACGCATATTACCGAGAATATTGTGAACTGCAGAACTTGTGTCTACTTATCTTACAGCATCAGAAACATCAGATTGGAATGGGAAACAAGAAGGTATATGGATTGCTCTTTGATGGCGCATGGCTCTGGGAAGAGTATATGAATTCGATTGTGGACGAGATTTTCTATCATCCGATGAACAAAGCTACAAAAGGTTCTCAGCGTTTGTTTGACCATAATCGCGGACTTATCTACCCAGACTTCATAAGCAGAGACTCAGAGACACGAGTGATTGCAGATGCGAAGTACAAACCGATTGATAATATTGGAAACAAGGACTATCTGCAAGTATTGGCATATATGTTCCGATTTGATGCCAAGAAAGGGTTTTATTTTTATCCTGAAATGGGAGAGGAAGAAGATTCTGTTATGTGGCTCAACCGTGGTTCGACTTATGAGAAGAATGTAGAGGCTCGAGAGGATATTTGTCTCATCAAGCACGGATTTCAGATTCCGACCGAGATAGATGTATATAGTGCTTTCACAGAGCAGATGCGATGTAATGAAATCAAATTCCTTGAAGGAATTTTAACGTCCGTGAAATAGGAAAAATATACCTTTTAACGATGCACCCCCTCGGTTTAGAAAACTCCAAAGGGGATAATCATTTCTCGGCTTTTTATGATAGGAGATTTTTATGATACGAGTACTTTTCATATGCCACGGCAGATTATGTCGTTTCTTCTAGAAAGCCAGTAATAGCAAGGACTTGCGGGTATGCGAGGTTAAAAAATAACACAAAAATAACACTCTTGCGGGGATGGGAGAGGCTTATTAGAAGCTAAAACTGTATGGGTGGACATGGAACTTGAAGACAAGGAAAATGGGGGATGTGATAGAGGGAGAGGATCAGCTGGGCTGGTCCTTTTTCAGTGGAGTTAAACTTGTCTGAGTAATATGCTACAAACAAGTTTGTGGACTGAAAAAACCAAAATAAAAGTGCCGAAAAATACAAGACGCAAAACATTAAGCAAACGCAATAATTAAACGCAAAATATCGAATTGATTTGACTTTTTGCGTTTTACTGAGGTATAATTTGCGTAAGATGAGGAATAATATTGCGAAGGACAGGAGCTGATATATATATGAAAACTTGTAAAGAAAAGGCTTTAGAGTGGAATGTTTCTCCACGTTCCGTAAATGATATGTGCAAAAAAGGAAGAATACAGGGTGCAATAAAAGAAAAAGGATCTTGGTTAATTCCAGACGATTCTCCAAAGCCAATGGATGGAAGAGTGTCTAATGGAAAATACATCAAGAAAAATATGGTTGCGAAAGCAGAAGTTAAATCATTACCAATCGGCATCTCTGACTATGTTCGTGCGCAGGAAGAATATTACTATGTCGACAAGACGTTATTAATCAAAGAATTCTTGGATCAAAAGCCATTGGTATCTTTGTTTACGAGACCAAGGAGATTCGGAAAGACCTTGAATATGGATATGCTCAGAGTGTTCTTTGAAATATCAGATAAGAATACTAGTAAGTATTTTGCCGATAAAAATATTTGGCAATGTGGAGAAGAGTATCGTTCACATCAAGGAAAATATCCAGTCATATTCTTAACTTTTAAGGATGTTAAATTTGATACTTGGGACGCAACAATAGATAAAATAAGGGGACTACTTCAAGAAGAGTATGGAAGACATCAAGAGCTACTAAATAGTGATAAGCTCGCACAATATGAGAAGGAGTATTTTACAAAGATTATTAGCGCTACAGCTAATGAAGTGGAGCTTACTTCTTCGCTAGAAAGACTATCTAAAATGCTTGCTTCACATTATGATAAGGCTCCAGTAATCATTATTGATGAATATGATACTCCGATTCAAGAGGGATACTCTAAGGATTTCTACGATGAAATTATTGGATTCATGAGAAATTTCTTTTCAGGAGCATTTAAGGATAATAAGAATTTATCCTATGGTTTCCTAACAGGAATTTTGCGTATTGCGCAGGAAAGTATCTTTAGTGGTCTAAATAATTTAACAGTGAACTCCGTAATGGATGAAGAATACGATAGCTTTTTTGGATTTACAGAATCTGAAGTGAAAGCAATGCTCAGTTACTATGGAGTATCAGATAAAGAGGAGGAACTTAAAGACTGGTACGATGGATATTTGTTTGGTAGCGAAGAAATATATAATCCATGGTCTGTAATCAACTATATTTCCAAGGGATGCCTTCCTCAAGCATATTGGGTAAATACAAGAAAAAATGAAATCCTTGATGATGTACTAAGAGTAGCTACAGATGATATTACAGAAAGATTATATGACCTTTTGCAAGGAGAAAGAGTAGTTGCAAGAATTGATCAAAATGTGGTGTATAGATCGCTTGCGGAGGATCCAGCAAATATTTATAGCTTATTGTTGGTTGCTGGCTATTTGAAAACTCCTAAAAAGGAACTGCAAGCAGATGGTTCATATTTATGTGAAGTATCAATTCCAAATAGAGAGATTGCAGCTGTATATAAGAGTGAAATCTTGTCACATTTCTTGCAAACTGGAGCAATTACAAGGACTACAGCAAATAAGATTGCAGAAAGTCTTTATGCCAATGATTACAAGAAGTTGCAGAGCGCTATTGGGGAATATATGGATAAATCAATTAGCTTCTTCGATGGTGGAGCTGAAGGATTTTATCATGGTTTGATGCTAGGATTAATAGCATTAATCGATAATCAGTATAAGATTAAATCGAACCGAGAATCTGGAGATGGCAGATTTGATGTTTCTTTAATTCCAAGAGAAAAAAGGTATCCTGGTATTATTTTGGAATTAAAGTGGAAAGAAAAATTAAGCGATGTTGAGCTTGAAAAATGGTCTAATGAAGCATTAAAGCAAATTGGTGAGTTGCGATACGATTCTGAAATGAAAGAGGATGGAATTACGGAAATCTTGAAGTTTGGAATTGCTTTTTCGGGGAAGAAAGTATGTGTAAGAACTGAGTAGAACAAGAATTTAGTGCAAAGTCCAGCTAATAAATGTCAATAGTTAAATGAGAAAAAATCTATTTTATTTTCTGACTAAAAAAGGGCGGACTTTCCCCTT
>ERZ773136.3820-NODE-3820-length-10642-cov-3.524606_pt1 | contig 10642 bp, 9 predicted proteins | sample MGYA00580855_ERZ773136 | MGnify/ENA primary metagenome ERZ773136 (study PRJEB29015, sample SAMEA2737860) | human gut metagenome | biome: human gut; feature: human-associated habitat; material: faeces | place: China | collected 2012 ... | reverse complement strand
CCCCGATCCTCAAAGCGATGACCGCCTCCTACGAGGCGCTCTACGGCAGCCGGCCGGCCGTCATGGCGATCCATGCGGGGTTGGAGTGCGGCGTGATCGGCGGCACCTATCCCAAATTGGACATGATCTCGTTCGGCCCCACGATCTGCTATCCCCATTCGCCCGACGAGCGGGTGGAGATCGCCTCGGTGGGCAAGTTCTATGAATTCCTGCTTCACACGTTGAAGCACATTCCCGTCCGGTAGCCGTGGTCGCTTCGTCGCCTCACGTCGAAGAGCATCAGTGGTTCGCCATCGTCAATCCCGTGGCCGGCAACGGCCGCGGGCTGGACGAGTTTCCGCGCATCTCGAAACTGCTGCGCGAGCAGCAGATCCACTGCGAGGCGGTGTTCAGCGAACACAAGTTCCACGCCGTCGAACTGACGGTCGAAGCCGTGCGGCGCGGCTACCGCCGCATCATCGCCGTCGGCGGCGACGGTACGCTGCACGAGGTGGTCAACGGGCTGTTCATCCAGCAGGTGGTGCCTCCGTCGGAGGTGCTGCTGGCGGTGATCGCCGTCGGGTCGGGCAACGACTGGATCCGCATGTTCGGTATTCCGCAGAACTGCGCCGACGCCATTCGCGCCATCCGCGAGGAGCATTCGTTCTTGCAGGACGTGGGCGTCGTATCGTACGAGGAGGCGAAATACCGCCAGAGCCGCTACATGGTCAACGTGGCGGGCGCAGGCTACGAAGCGCAGGTCGTGCGGTGCTTCAACCACCTCAAAAAGAAGGGGCATCGCGGCCGCTGGCTCTACACGTGGTCGGTCATCCGCTCCTTCTTCCGCTACAAACCCACGGGCACGAAGGTATGGGTCGACGGCAAACGGGTCTACAACGACCTGCTGCTCAGTATCGCGCTCGGTGTGGGCAAGTACAACGGCGGCGGTATCCAGCAATTGCCCGACGCCGTGGCCGACGACGGCATGTTCGACATCTCGCTGGTGCGCCCCATTCACTTCTGGCACATCATCTTCCGCTTCCACAAACTCTTCAACGGCAAGATCTACGAGATCCGCCACATCCTGCGCGAGCGGGGCGGTACGATCTGCATCGAGTCCTCGCCCGAAATCGAGGTCGAGCTCGACGGCGAACTGCTGGGGCATACGCCGCTCGAATTCACGATGCTGCGGCGCGCCATCCGCGTCGTGGTGTCGCGGGAGTTCCTCGAATCCATGGAGTAGCGGATGTCTCGTAAAACGGATACGGGCGCCCTTCGAGGCCGCCCGTATCCGCATGAAGCCGCTATGTCCGGCGTCAGTTCGTTTCGATGACTTCGACCTCGGTGATCTCCCAGTCGAACAGATCGTTGGCGCATTGTCCTTCCAGTCGCTGCATGGTCGAGGTGTTGACCGTGTCGGCCATCACGGCGTTGACGAACTGGTCCAGCGTGACGAAGGTGCTGTTCACCTTGCCGGCCAGGCAGTTGTAGAAGGCGTGCAGCTGGTCGTGATCCAATCCTGCCGGAAGCATCTTCCGGGCCACGAGCTGCTCGTAGGGGAAGATGTGGCGCATGTTGCGGGCATCGGCCTGCAACTCCTCGACGACGGTCTCGACGATCACCAGCTGTACGGTGTCCTCCACGCCGGGCATCGTGACGAAGGTCGCATAAACGGGGTAGTCGCCTTCGAGGGCGGTGGCTACGTCGTCCGAGAAGAGGATGAACTCCGCATCGGTCAGGTCGTTGAGGTAGGCCATCTGGCGGTAGTCGCGCAGCATTTCGCGCATCTCCTTGCGCTGCTCGCGGTTCCACTTGCGTTGCTCGGAACAACCGAATCCGGCTGCAAGGATCAGCATTACCGGCAGATAGAGTAGGATTTTTTTCATGACGATTGAATTTTTTACGTTACGACGCGTAAAATCGCAACAGTTGTGCCAAAAAGAGTTATCTTCGCTTCTGCGTAAAAACTTGCGATCATGGATATTCTCGAATACCGCGATTACTGCCTTTCGCTGCCTTTCGTGGAGGAGAGCACGCCCTTCGACGAGACGACGCTCGTCTTCAAGGTCGGCGGACGCATGTTCACCTACGCCGGAATGGAGGATTTCCGGCGCCTGGCCGTCAAGTGCGATCCCGACGAAGCCGTCGGGCTGCGCGAGCGCTACGAGGGGGTCGAGGCGGCGTGGCACGGCAACAAACGCCACTGGAACGACCTCTACGTCGACCGCGATCTGAGCGACGCTTTCGTGCGCGAACAGATCCGCCGCTCCTATATGCTCGTCCTGCGGCATAACGTCACGCCCCGCACGCTGCGCGACGAGATGCTGGCGCATGTCGCCCGTCACGGCCTTCCCGAATAACCGGATATGGATTTCAACCGCTATATCTCGACCGGCGAGTTCGCCGCACTGGCGGATTGGTTCCGCAGCGACGGAGAGGTCGTGCATTATGCTGCGGGCGATCGTTTCGCGAGACAGGGATGCCGCAATCGCCATTGCGGAGTGGTCGGACGGGGCGCTTTCCGCTATGTGCACCTCGCCCGTTCGGGCGAGCGTCACGTGGTGGGGTATGCCTTTGCCGGAGAGTTCGTGGGCGATTATGTCGCGATGTGCGGCGATCGGCCGTCGCAGGTGAGCATCGAAGCGATGTGCGACTGCACGGTGTGGCGTGCGGACGACGATCGGCTCGAAGCTTTTTACCGGGCCGGTCCGGCGTGCGAACGGCTGGCGCGCCGGCTGGCCGAACGTCTGACCTGCGAACTTTACGAACGGATGTTGCAGCTTTATGCTTGTACGCCGCAGGAGCGTTACGAGACGCTGTTGCGGCGTTGTCCGGAGCTGCTGAACATCGTTGCGTTGAAGGAGCTGGCCTCCTATCTGCGCGTGCGGCCCGAAACGCTGAGTCGCATTCGCGGCCGCGTGCGGTGAGAAATTGATTCGGATCAAGCGTTTTTTCTCTTCGGATAGCTACTTTCGCCCCGATGAAAAGAGCGATCGTTATCGGCGCCACGTCGGGAATCGGACGCGGCCTGGCCGAAGAATTGGCGGCGCGGGGCTACCGCGTCGGACTCGTGGGGCGAAGGGAGGCGCTGTTGCGCGAAATCGCGGCGGCCGATCCGGCGGCGTACAGCTGTGCCGTCGCCGACGTTACGCAGCCGGATGCAGCGCTCGCTGCATTGGACGGTTTGGTCGCGGTGTTGGGCGGTTTGGAGTTGTGCATCGTCGCGGCCGGTACGGGAGACCTGAATCCCGATCTCGACTTTGCGGTCGAGGCGTCGGCGATCCGTACCAATATCTTGGGCTGGACGGCGGTCGTCGACTGGGCCTGCCGGTTGTTCGAGCGGCAGCGCGGCGGCCATCTGGTCGTCATCTCGTCGGTGGGAGGATTGCGCGGCAGCGGTGCCGCTCCGGCTTACAACGCCTCGAAAGCCTATCAGATCAACTATGCCGAGGGGTTGCGCCAGCGGGTCGCGAAGAGCGGACTGCCGGTCACGATCACCGACATACGGCCGGGGCTGGTCGATACGGCGATGGCCAAAGGCGAGGGGTTGTTCTGGGTGCAGCCGGTGGCGAAGACCGTCCGGCAGATTCTGCCTGCCGTCGAGAGGCGGCGTCACGTGGCTGTCGTCACGCGGCGCTGGCGCATCGCGGCGTGGCTGTTGCGGCATTTGCCCGAAAGCCTCTATCTGAAAATGTAGAAGGGAAAGTCGGGTACGGAGCGCTCCTCCCGATCGCGGAACGGTTTGCGGCGGGGCATGGCGGAAAGAGACGAAAGAGGGGCGTTCTACCGAACGCCCCTCTTTCGTCATTGCCCGATCCGCCTGAGCCAGCGCCGGTAGCCCGCGACGGCCAGTGCGGAGTAGAGCAGATACAATCCCGCCGTGAGGGGAATATCTTTGTAGAGATAGAGCCCCACCGTCACGACGTCCACGGCCAGCCACACGAGCCATTGCTCGACGTATTTGCGCGAAAGCATCCAATAGGCCATGATGCAGAGCGCCGTGGTGAGGCTGTCCCAGAACGGAACGGTGCTGTCCGTGAAACGCACGAGCAACAGGTAGAGCAGCGCGTGGATCGCCGCATAGGCGGCGGCCATGCGGAACCACATGCGGGCCGGCGTGCGGGCGATGCGGCCGGTCTCGCGTTCGGCAGGCTTCGGCTTTTTCGCCCAGACGCAGAGTCCGTACAATCCGGCCAGGATGTAGTAGACCTGCATCGCGCAGTCGGCGTAAAGTCCTGATTTATAGTAGAGCGCACCGTGCACCAGCGGCATGACGAGCCCCACGATCCAGAGCCGGATGTCGGCGCGGTATTCCAGCCAGAGGTAGAGCAGGCCGAGCACGACGCCCGCGAGTTGCAGCGCGAGTTTCCAGTCCATCCGCTCAGAACTTTACGGTCACGTTGGCCAGCACGTTGAGCGGCGCCTGGGGGAAGTAGAGAGCCGTATGCTGCGAGGGCGAATCGCGGAACCAGGTGCTGTATCCGTAGCCGTTGTTCTCGTATTCGGCGTTGAAAAGGTTGTTGACCTGCAAGCCCAGTCGGATGCGCCGGGCGTTTCGCGTGCGGAAAGAGTACGACAGGTTGAGGTTCGTCACGCAGTAGGCGTCGAGCGACAGCGCGTCGTTCTCGTTGTTCGCGAAGTACTGCTCGCCGACGTACTGCGTGTGGAAAGCCGCTTCGAATCCGCCGTAGTGGAAGTCGAGAATGAGGTTGGCGATCGTTTCGGGCGAGTAGGCGAGTTTCGTGGTGCCCAGCGCTACCGGCCCGTCGCTGATGACGTTCCAGTCCTCGTCGTTGTCGTAGACGGTGCGCAGTTCGGTGTAGTTCTCGATGCGGTTCTGCGAGAAGGTGGCATTGGCCGATGCGGTGAACCATCCGGTGACCTTCCACGACGCCGACAGTTCGACGCCGCGGCGGTAGCTGTCGTCGACGTTGTCGTTGAGCGCATCGTAGCCGTCGTTGATCCGGCCCATCGGCACGAGCTGGTCCTTGTATTTCATGTAGTAGAGGTTCACGCCCAGCGAAAGCCGGGGAGCGGTGTAGGTGTATCCCAGCTCCCAGTCGTAGAGCTTCTCCGACGAGGGGTAGGTGTAGTCGGCCGTGAACATGTAGCGGTCGGTGAAATCGCCGCGGGTCGGCTCCTTCTGTGCCACGGCGAACGAGAAGAAGAAGCTGTTGCGCTCGCCGAGACGGTAGCTCACGCCGGCGCGCGGGTTGAAGAAGTGGTAGGTCTTGTCCACGTCGATAGGCTGCATCGGCATCCCCTCCTGACCGATGTAGTTGTCGTTGGTTCCCCACGCTTCGTAACGGACGTAACGGTACTGGATGTCGGCGAAGAGCCGCAGCCCGTGCGCCGCCTGCCAGTTGGCGCGTGCGAAGAGGTTGGCGTCCTGCTTGTCGACGTCGTTGTCGTACCAGCGGCCGCCGATCTGGCTGCCTTCCAGTCCGTCCACCCAGTCGAGCACGCCCCAGTGGGGGCAGGAGTAGTAGCTGTACGAACCGCCGAAGGCGAGGTCGAGCTTCCGCACCGAGTAGGCCGCCGAGGCGTTCAGACCTCCGAGGTGGTTGCGCATGATCTTCTCGCGGACGAGGTCGGCCTCCTTTCCGGCAGCGACGTCGGCCGGGATATTGAGGTATTCGGAGAGCGTGCGTGCGTCCTTGTACTGCTTGTAGAAGCCGTAGCCGTAGGTGTAGAAGGCCGTGGCGTTGAGCGCCCAACGGTCGTTGAAGCGGTGGTTCAGGATGAGCTGGTTGTTGATTTGCAGATAGTTGTCCGTTTGGTCGTCGTAATAGCCGACGTGCGATCCGTCGGCCAGTACGTGCGGGCCGGCCGAGGTCTGGTACTGGCCGCTGTCGTGGTAGCGGCGGCCGTAGCGCTCCATGTCCTCCATCGTGACGCCGTTGTAGGTGAGGTAGGTTTTGGCCTTGCCGCCGAACGAGAGGAGTTTGACCATCGTCCGTCCGTTGTAGTAGCCGCCCTGGAACAGATAGGATTTCAGATCCGTGGCGCCGCGGTCGATGTAACCGTCCGAGCCGATGTGCGTCAGCCGTGCGTCGACGGCCCAGTGGCCGCCCAGCAGCCCCGACGAGATGCCGACGGCCTGCTTGTTGGTGTTGTACGATCCGTAGCTGAGCGAGGCTTCGCCCGAAAATTCGGTCGAGAGCGCTCCGGTGGTCATGTTGACCGCGCCGCCGAAAGCGCCCGTGCCGTTGGTCGAGAGGCCTGCGCCGCGCTGCACCTGCATCGTTCCTACGGCCGAGATCAGGTCGGGCGTGTCGTACCAGTACATCGAGTGCGAGTCGGGATTGTTCATCGCCACGCCGTTGATCGTGACGTTGAGGCGCGTGGCGTCCGTGCCGCGCAGGCGGATCGACGTGCCGCCGATGCCGATACCCGTTTCGTTGGTGGCGATCATCGAGGGGGTGAGCGCCAGCACGGTCGGAATATCCGTGCCGTAGCTGTTGCGGGCGATCGCGTCGTGCGAAAGATCGGTGTAGGCCACCGGCGTGCGGGGCGTGGCGCGCGTGGCGGTGACTTCGATCTGTTGGAGGCGGTACATGCGTACCGAATCGCTCTCCTGCGCGTGGGCGGCCACTGCGGCGACGCCCGTCAGAATGGGTAGTAAAAACCTTTTCATCGAACCTTTAATTTGAGGTTAAAGAACTGAAAAGGGGTATGCGGTGTTGATTATGCGTCCCGGTCTCGGCATTACCCGTATCCGGTTCAATGGGTATAATCTCAGCCTGGAAAGTAAGGCACCCCTTTGTGAATATCGGGGGCGAAGATAGTGTTTTTCGGCGAGAACGGAAAGGAAAAATGCGGATCTTTTCGCCTGACCACGGTAAAAACGCTCGTGCGAGGCCCTTCCTCCCTGCGTTTGCCGGCGGCGGTCGGCCCGACGCGGTTCGCGCCGGACGATGCCGGATCGGGGGGGGGAAGATTGCGGATAAGCATAAAAAAAACACACGGCAGGGAATACGATTTCCTGCCGCGCGTGCCTGCTGTCGCCGCCGTCAGTTCTCGAACCACATCTTGGTCCAGACGCCGTCGACGTGCGGAACGTTGTCGTTGACGCTGCCCTCACGTTCGGGGTAGGGCCAGCGGTGCATGATGCCGGGGTAGAAGTTGCGGATCGACGCCGGAACTTCCAGGGCGGGATACCCCGTGCGGCGCTGGTTCGACCACGCTTCGAGCGGACGCATCATCATCTCGATGCGCTGCTGCGAAGCGATCGCTTCGAGCGCCTTGTCGTCGCCGCCGAGCGTCGAGAGCGACGGCACGCCGGCTGCGAACGAAGCGGCCGTGGCGGCGGCTACGCCGTTGTAGACGCACGACGCCTCGATACCCTTGCGGTAGGCCGCGTCGGCCTGCGCCAGATCCTTCGCTACGCCCAGACCGCGGACGTAGGCCTCGGCCACGTAGAACATGGTTTCGGCATAGGAGCAGATCACGTCGGGGTAGTCGGCGCGCAGCAGGTTATTCTTCTGGAAGACCGCCTCCGTACACAGCGACGGTTTCTCGCTGATCTCCTTGTCGGTGACGACCGAACCCTTCTCCGACGCTTCCAGCGAGATGTACTCGCCGTCGGCGTTGGCGCGGAAGTAGATCGGGATACGCGGGTCGTCGAGCGCCTTCATCGGATCGAGTACCGTCGGGTTGGCGAAGAAGCAGTATTCGTAGTAGTCGGGATACTGCACGGTGAGCTGGTAGTTGGGGTTCTGGTTGCCCGGCGTCGTGTAGAAGGGGAAGACGAAGTCGTCGGCCGAGGAGTTCATCAGTTCGCCTCCGTCGATAATGGCCTTGATTTCGTCGCCTACGTCCTCCTTGTTGGCCAGGTACATGTAGAACTTCAATTTGAGCGAGTTGCCCAGCCGGCGCCATTTGGCCATGTCGCCGGTGTAGTAGATGTCGTACTTGTCGATCCGTTTGCTGTTCGATTCGTCGATCCCGTCCAGCGCCTCGTCCAGCAGGCCGATGACCGAATAGAAGACGTCCTTCTGCGTGTCGAATTTCGGCGTCTGCGTCCCTTCGATGTTCCATGCCTCGGAATAGGGGATGTCTCCGTAGAGCATCGACGACTCCCAGACGGTGTTGGCCAGCAGAATCTTGCATTGGGCTACGGAGTTGCCGTCGTTTTCGCCCGTGGCGAATTCGATGGCTTTGAGCAGGTTGTACCCGCAGCTCGAATAGGAGGTCACCCAGCCGTTTCCGGTGGCGTAGGTGCTGATGTTGTACATGTCGTCGCCGACGAACCAGTTGTCGGCGTCGGAGGCCACCTGTGCGGCGTAGATGATCGGGAGCCACTGGTCGCCGCCGACGCGCTTGCTGCTGTAATTGATCGCGGCGTAGTTGAACAGGTAACCCGCTTCGGTCTTGGTCGCCGCGAGTTCGTTCGAGTTGATGTCGAGCCAATCGCCGCAGGAGTGTAATCCCAGCGAACCGCCCGTCAGCGTGAGACCGAACAGAATCTTGTTTATCAATCTTTTCATACGTCCTGCTTGTTTAGAAGGTTAATTTGATGTTGAAACCCCAGCTTCGGGTCGTGGGAATCGCCGAGTATTCGACGCCCGAACCTACGGCCGACGGGCCGAAGATGTTGGTTTCGGGATCGATGTGCGGCACGTTCGACTTCATGAGCCACAGGTTGCGGCCCTCGACGCCCAGTGCCAGCGAACCGATGAAGCAGTTCTTGAACCAGCGCTGCGGCATCTGGTAGCTGAGCACCATTTCGCGCAGTTTGACGAAGGTGGCGTCGAAGACGTTGGCCTCGGACACTTTCGAGCTGTAATTGTTCGACCAGAACTGGTAGGGCGTGATGGCCGTCGTATTCTCGGTGCCGTCCTGTTTGACGCCCTTGTCCACGATGTCCGTGCGGTTCTTTCCGATCGTCTCCTCGGCCATGCCGTTCACGCGCAGGTCGGAAACGGTACCCGAGTACATGACGCCGCCGTAACGGACGTCGATCAGGAAGCTCAGCGACAGATTCCGGTAGCGCAGCGTGTTGCTGATGCCCATCGTCCAGTCGGGCGCCACCTTGCCGAGGTTTTTCGTCGTCTCGCTGACGGCGCGCGTACCGTCGTCCTTGATGATGTAGTTGCCCTCGTCGTCGGTCATCCAGTAGGTTCCGTAGAGGCTGAACGGTTCTCCCTCCGCAGCCTTGATTTGGAGCGAGTTGAAACCGGCCGAGAGGGTGTAGCTCGTGATCGAAGGATCGAGTTTCTTGACCAGCTGGCGGTTCGACGCGAAGTTCACGTCCAGATCCCAGCTGAAATTTCTGGTCTCGACCGGTGTGAAGCCCGCCATGATCTCGACGCCCTCGTTGGTGATCGTGCCGGCGTTCTTGCGCATGTAGAAGAAGCCGGTCGAGTTGGCTACGTCCAGACGCACGATGTTCTTCGTCGTCTTGTTGTAGTAATAGGTCGCATCCAGTCGGATTCGCCCGTTGAAGAACCGCAGGTCGGTTCCTATCTCGAACGACGACTGGTTCTGCGGTTCGAGGTTGGGATCGGGATAGGTGGCCGGAGCCATGTAGGCCAGCAGGCCGCCGTGCGGGATCGAGTTGTTGCCGACGTATTGCAGGAAGATCGAGCTTTCGGGCGTATAGAGGAAGTCGAGCGCGTAGGGCACCGTGTCGCTGCCGACGTTGGCGTAGCTCAGGCGCAGTTTACCGAAGCTCAGCACGTCGTTCTGCGGGATGAGCTGCGAGAAGACGAAGCCTGCGCTTACCGAGGGGTAGAAGTACGAACGGTGCGACTTGGGCATGGTCGACGACCAGTCGTTGCGGCCTGTCACGCTCAGGTAGACGATGTCCTTGTAGCCCAGGTCGATCTCGCCGTAGACACCGATCAGACGCGACTTGGCCTGGTCGTTGGTCGTGATGACGCTCTCGGCGTTGGCATACGAATAGATGTCCGCCACCAGCAGGTTCTTGGCCGTCACGTCCAGATACTTCGTGAAGTTCTGGTTGATGTTGTGGCCCAGCATCGCCTTGAACGACCAGTCTTTCCCGAAGGTGGTGTCGTAGGAGATCATCAGGTCGTTGTTGATCTGACGGTAGGTGATGTTGTTGGTGTTGAACTGTCCGTCGGGCAGGCCGACCGTTCCCCATGCGTAGATCTGCCGGCGCTGCTCCTCGAAGAAGTCGGTACCGAGGTTGTTGGTGATCGTCAGACCCTTGACAGGCTTGTAGCTGATGACGGCCGAACCGAACATGCGGTCTACCGTGCCGGTGTTCTTGTTCTTGTTCACCGTCCAGTAGAGGTTGCCCGTTTTGCCCGCCTCGTCCACGCTGGCCTGCGTTACGGTCGTACCGTCCTGCGCGTACCAGTTGTTCTTCAACCAGTTGATGTCGGTCGTGCGCGGGATCGCGTTGATCTGGTTGACCAGCACGTTCACGTCGTTCGAACCCTGTGCCGGACGGCCTTGCGAGGTCGTGTGGGCGTAGGAGAACGAGATGCGGGCTTCGAGTTTGTCGTTGAACTTGCGTCCGCCGTTGAACGATACGTTGTATTTGTCGTACTCGTTGTTGGGGATGACGCCGGTCTGGTTGTGCGCCGTCAGACCCAGACGGAAGTCGTTCTTGTCGTCGCCGCCCGATACCGCTACGCTGTTAATATAGGTATGGCCGGTCTGGTAGAAATCCTTTACGTTATTTTTGTACGCC
>ERZ773136.3814-NODE-3814-length-10662-cov-5.971434_pt1 | contig 10662 bp, 11 predicted proteins | sample MGYA00580855_ERZ773136 | MGnify/ENA primary metagenome ERZ773136 (study PRJEB29015, sample SAMEA2737860) | human gut metagenome | biome: human gut; feature: human-associated habitat; material: faeces | place: China | collected 2012 ... | reverse complement strand
GGCCCCGCTCCGGCCCCTTTTCCTCCTGCGGCCCGGCATCCGGCTGGTGCTGGCTTCGGCCTCGCCGCGACGCCGCCAGTTCATGGATGAATGGGGCCTGCCCTATACCATCGTCCGTCCCACCGGGGTGGAACCGCGCCCCGAACACGGGGAAACGCCCGCCGCCTACGCCCTGCGTGCCGCTACGGCCAAAGCGCGGGCCGTGGCAGCCTCGGCGGATGCCGGGGCCGACGACCTGATCCTGGCCGCCGACACCGTGGTGGCCCTGGGCCACGACATCCTGGGCAAGCCCGCTGACGATGCGGACGCCCTGGACATGCTGCGGCGCCTTTCCGGCCGCGAGCATGAGGTCATCACCGGCGTCTGCTGCCTTTTCCCCGACGGGAGCAGCGCGGGCTTTGCCGATACCAGCGCCGTCCGCTTCCATGCCTGGCCTGAAGACGTTCTCCGCGCCTATGTGCGCAGCGGCGAACCGGCCGACAAGGCCGGGGCCTACGCCATCCAGGGCCAGGGGGCCTTTCTGGTGGAAAGCGTGCACGGTTCCTGGTCCACGGTGGTGGGCCTGCCGGTGAGCCGTCTTGCCGCCCTCCTGCTGGAGGGAGGCTGGATGCGTCCCGTGGACTGATCCTTGCGCCATCTCCATCCTGCTTTTCAGGGCGGTCTCGTCATGAGGCCGCCCTTTTCATTTTCCGGCCGCGCTGCCGGTCATTTTCTCTGCCGCCATGCATTTTTTGCACAAAAAGCAGGCTCTCGTTCCGAATATGGAAAAAATTTAAAAAAAATTTCATAAAAATTCGTTCCAGATTGAGATTTTTTTCACTATTCAGCATTCCCATGCATACCGGTGCCTGCTGCCGTTTTGTTGCACTCTGTTTCAGCTCCTTGTCCCTTTTTTCTCCACGATGACTGGTAGCACAAACAGTTTTCCGGCCCTTGACGCCCGTAAGAAATCACTTTACGCCGGTAGCATGGATGATTTTCCACTGTTGTTTGCAGTCTTAAGCTTATGGAGTTGCCATCATGTCCCAGGAACGGATTACCACTCTCTTAACCGAGAAGCGTAGCTACCTCCCCCCCGAGCACGGCAAGTCGTCCGCGTGGATCTGCGGTCAGGACGAAGCCGACGCCATCTGCCGGCGAGCTCTGGAAGACCCCAATGACTTCTGGGGTGCACGCGCATCGCAGCTGATCCACTGGTTCAAGCGCTGGGACAAGGTACTGGAGGCCGACGAAGCGCGGCACAAGTACAGATGGTTCACCGGCGCCAAGCTTAACGCCGCCTTCAACTGCATCGACCGCCACCTGATCTCCGGCCGCCGCAACAAGGCCGCCCTCATCTGGCAGGGCGAAAAGGAAATGGACGTGCGCTGCTTCACCTACCAGATGCTCTATACCGAGGTCTGCCGTGTGGCCCACGCCCTGAGCTCCCTGCACATCAACAAGGGTGACCGTGTGGCCCTGTACATGCCCATGATCCCCGAGCTGGTCATCGCCATGCTGGCCTGTGCCCGCATCGGCGCCATCCATACGGCCATCTTCTCCGGCTATGCCGAAGGCGGCGTGCGCAGCCGTATCCAGGGCTCCAAGGCCAAGGTCGTCATCACCGCCGATGCCGCCATCCGCGCCGGCAAGATCAAGCCCCTCAAGGCCAACCTGGACCCCATCCTGGAAAAGTGCCCCTCCGTGGCCCACGTGGTGGTGGTGAACCACGCCGACCTCTACGACGTGAAGATGACCCCCAACCGCGACATCTGGTGGCATGACCTCATCGAGGACTTCACCCTGGACGTGGACTTCCCCTGCGAGCCCATGGACGCCAACGACACGCTCTTCCTGCTGCATACCAGCGGCAGCACCGGCAAGCCTACGGGCATCATGCACTCCACGGGCGGCTACCTGACCTATGCGGCGCATACCACGCAATGGGTCTTCGACATGCGCGACGACGACGTCTACTGGTGCACGGCCGACATGGGCTGGATCACCGGCCATACCTACGGCGTGTACGGGCCGCTGGCCCTGGGCGCCACCGTGGTGATGTTCGAAGGCGTGCCCACATGGCCAAAGCCGGACCGCTACTGGCGCATCGTGGAAAAATTCCGCGTCAACATCCTCTACACGGCCCCCACGGTCATCCGTTCCCTCATGCGTCTGGGCGAAGCCTGGGCCGAACGCTATGACCTGCGCACCCTGCGCATCCTGGGCTCCGTGGGCGAACCCATCAACCCCGAAGCCTGGCACTGGTACCACAAGAACATCGGCGGCAGCGAGCTGCCCATCGTGGATACCTGGTGGCAGACCGAGACCGGCGGCGCCATGATCAGCCCCCTGCCCTACGCCACCAAGCTCAAGCCCGGCTCGGCCTCGCGGCCCCTGCCCGGCATCGACGCGGCCGTCATGGGCGGCAGCGCCACCCGTGACGAGGAAGACGGCGACGGCTCCACCCGCAGCGGCCATCTGGTCATCCGCAAGCCCTGGCCCGGCATGATGCAGGGCGTGTACAACGACGAAGAAAAGTACCAGTCCTACTTCTCGCGCTTCGGCTGCTATGAGTCCGGCGACGGCGCCGAAGTGGACGAGGACGGCTACTTCTGGATCCTGGGCCGCGTGGATGATTCCATCAACGTTTCCGGCCACCGTCTCTCCACCGCCGAGATCGAGGCCGTGCTGGCCTCCTGCCCCGAAGTGGCGGAGGCCGCCGTGGTGCCCATGCCCCATGCCCTCAAGGGCGAAGGCATCTACGCCTATGTCGTCACCCGTGACGAAGTGCCCTGGAGCGACGACGTGCGCAAAAAGCTGCGCGACACCGTGCGCCGCGACATCGGCGCCCTGGCCTCCCCCGAATACATCCAGTTCGTGGAAGCCATGCCCAAGACCTGCTCCGGCAAGGTCATCCGCCGCATGCTGCGCAAGATCGCGGGCAACGTCTATGACGACCTGGGCGATACCACGGCCCTGGCCAAGCCCGAAGTGCTCGACCACATCATCGTCGGTCACCGCAACCTGCTGCAGGGCCAGCACGAGACGGCCAACCTGCCCGACGAGGACCAGCCCAAGGAATAGGCTCTCCCCCGCTCCCTGATACGAAAAAAGACCACCCGCCGACGGGTGGTCTTTTTTTGTCCGCAGCCTCCTGCGGGCTCCTTTCCCTTGCGGAGCGGCCGGCCCCCCAGGCCGCAACGGCCGCCCCCAAGGTTCAGGAATCGTTGCCGCGTCCCTCCGCACGCGTCTCCCGCAGCATGCGCCAGAACTGGCGGCATTCCTCGGGATAGGAAGCCATCAGGAAACACAGGGCCAGGACCACCAGAGCCAGCAGACACAGGGCCAGGCAGACGATCTGGGCCAGGGCCAGCAGGGCGACCAGGGCCGCCAGCAGGCCCGTTCCCCAGACCGCCAGCCGCCGGATACCCGTGGCCAGCAGGGCTTTCCACCGGGGGACGGCCGCCCCCGAAGCAGCGGGCAAAGCCGCATTCCCGTCGGAAGGACGCTCCATGTGACGATCCTTACAGGGCCTTGCGGCGCTTCCAGACGTGGTCGGCCAGCAGGGCGCTGAACACGGCGCCGGTCAGCACATGGGCCGTTTTGTTGCCGGCAAAGCCCAGCACCACCGAGGCCCCCAGCGCACCGAGCATGATGCGCATGGCCAGTTTGCGCCCGCTGAGCTTTTTGGTCGCGGGCCGTGCGGGGACAGCCAGGTCCCCTGTAGCGAGACAGGCTTCTTCCATAAGAGCACTCCTGGGGTAAAAGGTTAAAATGAAAAGATAAAAAATTTTACATACAGGTCAAAAGAAAAATGAAAGTGATTTTCTTTTTTCTTGACACTCATCCTAGTTTACGCCATGCTTCTTTGCAAGCCCGGAGTAGCGGTTCGACATGCCGGATCAGCCGCCCCCCAAGCCCGGTCGGGATCGTCCCGGCCGGATCGCACTGCGCAGGTATGCCGGTCCCTGCTCCGGGCCCGTACCAGCAAAGGAGAAGATCATGAGCGACATCATCAGCCTTCGTCAGATGCAGATCGGCCAGAGCGGCAGGATCGCCACGGTGGAAGCCCTCGGAGAAATGGGCCGCCGCATCCGGGACATGGGCCTGATCCCCGGGACCACCGTTTCCGTCGTGGGCCGCGCGCCCCTCAAAGACCCCGTTGCGCTGCGCCTTTCCGGCGTGACCGTCACCCTGCGCAACAGCGAAGCCGACCACATCACCGTCGACGTCTCCAACTAGCCCCTCTCTTCTCCCAATCGTGCGTCTTTTGCTGTCCGGGCCGTGCCAGAACATGGCCCGGATGGCCCTCTGTATCCTTTTACCTGTGCAAACGGAGGCACAAGCATGAACAACGGTCTGAAATACGGTCTCTTTTTCCTGGGTGGTCTGGCGCTGGGCGTCGTGGGCACCGTTGCCGTCACCCGCGGCAAGCTCGATCTCAAACCCCTGGCCACCGACCTGGTGAGCCGCGGCATGGACATGAAAGACGCCATCATGAGCAAGGTGGAAGCCGTCAAGGAAGATATGGAAGATCTGGCCGCCGAAGCCCGTCAGGCCGCTGACAAGCGCAAGGCCGAAGCTGCCGATCCTCAGGCCTAATGAGGGCACGCGCATGCGCTTTTTTCTGGTTCATGAACTGAGCTGCTCCAACGGGGCCGGACGGCTGCGTGCGCGTGCCTGCCGCCCCATGACACAGGTGCAGGCCGAGATCCTGGCCGATACTCTGGATGCCATCGACGGCGTGGAAGGCGTGCGGGTCAATCCGCGCGTGCCCAGCGTCCTCGTGCTCTACCGGCATGCGCAGGCCCGGCAGGACGTGCTCCGCTCCCTGGCTGCCCAGGACGCCGGTGCCCTCAATGACGGCAGCGTCCTGGCCACCCTGACCCAGGAGCTGGAAAGCAGCCTCGAACGGCACGCTTCCGGCAGCCGCCTGCCGGCCCATGATGAGGACGAGATGGGGGCCCACGGTTTCGGCCCCCTGATGCGCTTCCTCTTCGTCCGTCCTTTCCTGCCGTTCAAGCTGCGTGTGGCCAGCAGTGTCATGGGAGCCCTTCCCTTTTTGCGAAAGGGCCTCGCCTCGCTCCTCCAGGGCAAGCTCAATGTCGACGTACTGGATGCCGCGGCCATCGGTGTTTCCCTGCTGCGGCGCGACTTCCGTACCGTCACCGTGCTGACCCTGCTGCTGGGACTGGGCGAGGCCCTGGAATACTGGACGCGCCGCCGCTCCATGGACAGCCTAACCGAGAGCCTGGCGCTCAACGTGGATACCGTCTGGGTACTGGCCGATGGTGTGGAGACCAGCGTCCCGCTCTCCGATGTGCGTGAAGGCGATCTGGTCGTGGTCCGCGACGGCGGCTCCATCCCTGTGGACGGTATCGTCGAGGACGGCGAGGCCGTGGTCAACCAGGCCAGCATGACCGGCGAGCCCCTGGGCGTGGCCCGCAGCAAGGGCGCTGCCGTCTACTCGGGCACGGTGGTGGAGCAGGGACATCTCGTCATCCGCGCCACCCATGTGGGCGACGGCACCCGCCTCAAGCAGGTGGTGCGCTTCATCGAAGAATCCGAGGCCCTCAAGGCAGGCATCCAGGGCAAATTCGAACGCATGGCCGACATGGCCGTGCCCTTCACCTTCGCCCTGGCGGGCCTTGTGTGGCTCATCACCCGCAATCCCATGCAGGCGGCTTCCGTGCTGCTGGTGGACTATTCCTGCGCCCTGCGTCTTGCCACCCCGCTGGCCGTGCTGGCCGCCATGCGCGAAGGCGCGCGTCACGGCGTGGTCATCAAGGGCGGCCGTTTCCTGGAGGCCCTTTCCGAAGCCGATACCGTGGTCTTCGACAAAACGGGCACCCTCACCAACGCCAGCCCCCATGTGGTGGAGGTCATCCCCGCCGCCGGTCATGACCGGGACGAGGTCCTGCGCCTTGCGGCCTGCCTTGAGGAACACTTCCCCCATCCTGTGGCCCGCGCCGTTGTCCGCTGCGCGCAGGAAGAAGGCCTGCAGCATGAGGAAGAGCACGCCCAGGTGGAATATGTGGTGGCCCACGGCATCGCCTCCACCCTGTACGGCAAGGCCGTGCGTGTGGGCAGCCGCCACTACATCGAATGCGACGAAGGCATCGACCTTTCGCCCCTGGAGGCGGAGATCGACGCCCAGGCCCAGATGGGACGCTCGCTGCTCTATCTGGCCATCGACGGCAAGCTGGCCGGGTTCCTGGCCATCGAGGACCCCCTGCGTCCCGAATGCCCGCAGGTCCTCAAGCAGCTCGAAGAGCTGGGCTTCCGCCGCATCCTCATGCTCACCGGCGACGACGAGCGTACCGCCCGTGCCGTGGCCGGCAAGCTGGGGCTCAAGGAATACCGTTCGCAGGTCCTGCCCGCCGACAAGGCAGACGTCATCGCCGACCTCACCGCCCAGGGCTGCAAGGTCCTCATGGTGGGCGACGGCATCAACGACGCGCCTGCCCTGTCCGCCTCCCATGTGGGCGTGGCCATGTGCGACGGCGCCGACCTGGCCCGCGAAGTGGCCAATGTGCTGCTCACCCGGCCGGACCTCAGCGGGCTCATCACGGCCCGGCTGCTGGGCAGGGCCACCCTGCGGCGCATCCACATCAACTTTGCGGCCACCATGCTGCTCAACAGCATGTTCCTGGCCGGGGGCCTGTTCATGATCCTGACGCCCGGCGTCTCGGCTCTGTTGCATAACCTGACGACCCTGGGCGTGACCCTCAATGCCATGCGGCCGCATCTGCCCGGTCGCCACGCCCGTCAGCTGGAGGCCGCCTGATGCTCGACAGCCTGCGCTTCGTGAAATACGTCCGCAGCTTCATGGACGGACGCGTGCGCGTCCGGCACCCTGCCCTGCGTGACGCCGCCATCGCCGGCAAGGCCCGCGCCGCCCTCCTGCGTGTGGACGGTGTGCGGGACATAGAGCTCAACCCCCTGAGCGGTTCGGCCCTCATCCTGTATGACAGCACCCGTCTGTCGCAGGACAGGCTCATCGAGACCGGCTGCCGCTGGGCCGACTGGCTGGACAAAGCCGCACGCGGCCAGGCAGGCGAGATGCCGCCCTTGTAGGAATGACAGACACTCCGGGGGAGAGACTCTTTGCAGACAAAAGCTCTCTCCCCCGGGCCCCTCTCCCCAAAAACTTTTCAGGTACGGGCACAGGTCCCCGTCGCTGCCTCGTAGTTAGGGACATCCCGGCCTGACGGGGGCCCCATCCAGATCGCTTCCTCCCTTGGAGCCCCCGTAAAAAAAGGACGCCGCCATGGCGTCCTTTTTTCATAGTAGTACAGCTTTCTACTGAGGGATGTCTGGGAAATGACTCCCGGCAGATTTTCCCTTTTTTGCTGCTTTGTACGGGAAGTTCCCCGCCTGTCTTAGCCATTTGTGTCAAATGAAACGGCTTTTTATTTGACACAAACAGATATATGATGCTTTGACACACTTTCATTGGACACAAATACGCCGCCTGCAAAGGAACGCTCATGTCTGCGACGCCTTATCTACCCCCCCTTCTCCCCCTGACAGTTAGCGATGATGTCTGGGGAAGCTTCGGTATGCTGGAGTTCAATGCCGTTTCTTCCCTTGCAGAGCTCAACGGCATGATGCAAGCCTCCGCCAAGGCCGATCTTTTCTGGCTCACCTGGCTGCTTCAGGAAGCACGGAGCTCCAATGTCATCGAAGGTACTGTCACAACTTTCGAAGAAATCTTGGGAGAAAACGCCGGGGTTGTCGTTCCCGCAGAACGTCAAGATGATGTACGGGAAGTCATCAACTACAAAGAAGCTACAGAGGCCGGACTTCAGGCCATAAACAACGGGCGGGACATTACACTGTCTCTGGTCAAATCCCTCCACGCTCTCCTCCTTGAAGGGGCTCGCGGAGAAAAGAAAAACCCCGGACAATATCGCACTATCCAGGTCCACATCGGTCGTCCCGGTTCGACGCCTGAGACGGCGACCTATATCCCGCCTGATTCCGTCCATGTTCCCGCCCTTCTGGAAAATTGGGAAAAATTTCTGCGTCGCACTGATTTGAACCCTCTTATACAGGCTGCCGTCATGCACGCGCAATTTGAAATGATCCATCCTTTCTGTGATGGAAATGGCAGAATGGGACGTCTGCTCATCACCCTGCTACTTGCAGAAAAGAAATTGCTGGCTAAGCCTTGTTTCTATATGAGTGCCTATCTCCAGGAACACCGTACAGAATACTATACAGCTCTTGGAAATATTTCCCAACAAGGAAGCTGGAAAGAATGGATAGAATTTTTCCTTAATGCCGTCATCCTTCGTAGTAAACATAACAAGGATCTACTTACTGCCATGAATGACCTTTATGAGCAGTCAAAAAACACTTTCCCTGCTATCACAGGATCCACAAACGCTGTACAGATACTGGATTACATGTTTTCGAAGCCACTGTTTACCCAGCCTGATCTTCAAAAATACGTTGGGACAGCACGGACACGACAGGGATTCACAAATATCCTGCACAAATTGGAGCAAGCAGGCATCATTGCCAAAGCCGCTCCCGGAAAAGGCAGGACCCCCGCTGTGTGGAAGTTCACAGCCCTCATGGAGCTGCTTTCGTAAAAAAAGTTTCTCCGCCGATCTTCCTCTCCCAAAAACGTTATTCTTGCATGGCTGCTGATCTCCGTCACTGCCTCAAAAACCGGGAGCTTCAGACCTTTGAGGCAAGGGTACCGTGAAGGTCGGCCTACCGTGGATATCGTATTATTCCGTACAGCAGGTGAGGCAGCGGGCTTGAGCCTGCATATAAAAAAGGACGCCGTAGGGCGTCCTTTTTTATATGCAGGGATAGCTTTGCACAGAGGGACATCGGGGAAAAAAGCTCCAGGTAGGTCTACCCGTTTTCCCGCTTTGGATGGAGAAGTTTACCGGTCTCAGTGGTTGTGTCAAATGAAACGACTTTTTATTTGACACAAACGGGAATATGCCGCTTTGACGCACTACCATTGGACACAACTCCAAAGAGATTTTTGATGAGCAACAGAAGACTTTCCATGGAGAACTTCCGGTGGAGAGACCTTTTGCTCCAAGGGGCCTTTTCCCCGCCCATCAAGAATCCTGAGACCAGAACTAGCTGTTTTGCTGCAACCAGCCGTCCAGCACGGCCAGGTTCTCGGCAAAGTTGGCGCGGCCGTAGCCCATGCGCACATAGGGCTCGTCCATGTCATAGACATTGCCGGGCAGGAGCAGCACGCCGGCCGACTGGGCCAGGTGTTCGCAAAAAGCCAGTGCGGAACCGAAGCGGGCCACAAAGTCCGGCCGCAGGCCATGGAAAGCGATGGGACCGGCCTGGGGCGGATTGTGGAGGAACACGTGGTCGTAACGGGCAAAGAAGTCGGCGGCGATCCGGCGATTACGGGCGATGATCTCCCGGTTGCGGGCCAGGACGGCCGGGCCGTGCTTCAGCGCGATGCGGGCCAGGGCTTCGGAAGGCGTGGGGCAGCAGATGCTGAGATAATTCTTGTAGCGGCTCAGGGCGCCGATGGCGTCCCGTTCCTGCGAGGCGATCCAGCCCACGCGCAGGCCGGGCAGGCCGTAGGCCTTGGAGAGCACGCCCACGGAAAAGGCCCGTTCGTAGATGTCGCAAAAGGCCGGGGGCACGGCATCCGGCGCTTCCAGGCCCCGGTAGACCTCATCGGCCAGGATGCGCAGGCCGTGGCGGCGGGCCAGCTCGCAGATGCGCTGCCGCTCGTCGGCGGACAGGGCGTAGCCGGTGGGATTGTTGGGCGTGTTCAGCACCAGCAGGCGTGTCCTGGGCGTGATGAGCCGCTCCAGCTCGTCAAGGTCGCAATACCAGCCGTCCTCGCCCTGATGCAGAGGCCAGAGGGAGAGCTCGCAGCCCGCGGCCCGCGCCACCTCGTACAGGGACTGGTAGGTGGGGAACTGGCAGATCACATGCTCGCCCGGCTCCACCAGCACGTTGAGCGCCCCGAAGATGGCCTCCTGCGCGCCCACATGCAGCAGCACGTTTTCCGGACCGCACTGCGTGTACAGGCCGGAGACCGCCTCCCGCAGGGCCGGAGCACCGTCATTCTCGCTGTAGCCCAGCCAGGTATCCAGAAAGTCTTCCTGCGCGCCCGGCTCCAGAGCCAGCAACTCGCGGATGCTCAGGGACTCGCAGTCCGACTGCGCCAGCAGATACGGCGCGCTGAATTCATACCGTCCAAAAAAGATCTCCAGTCCGAAGTCCCTGATTTTCATGTTCCCTCCACAGGCTGTCTCTTTGGCGACACTGTCGCCGTCCCAGCATAGGAGGCCCCATGCGGGCCGTCAATCTGCGGAGTGGAAATAAAGGACTTGCGGAGGCAGAAACAGGACGCAGAAAAAGCTCCTGTCCGAATCAGGAGGACAGGAGCCGTCCGGACAGGGAATCATCAAGGGAGGTGGGGCCTTCCACAGCGCCGCCCTTTCCGTACAAAACACGCCGGCAGGAAGGCCGCAAGGATGACGGCCGCAAGGGCCATGCCCCCGGAAGGCCGCGACATGGCCCGGCCCCCCCCTCCTGCTGAAAGACAGTCCCTAGCCCTGACGGCAAGGCGCCGTCAGCAGGGCCGCCTTGCGTTCGCCGTAGCGCAGCCGCCACCAGCGCCGGCGCCAGCGCAAACGGGCCCGGTCGAGGCACAGGTAGACCACGGGCGTGGTGTAC
>ERZ773136.3812-NODE-3812-length-10665-cov-13.454477_pt1 | contig 10665 bp, 10 predicted proteins | sample MGYA00580855_ERZ773136 | MGnify/ENA primary metagenome ERZ773136 (study PRJEB29015, sample SAMEA2737860) | human gut metagenome | biome: human gut; feature: human-associated habitat; material: faeces | place: China | collected 2012 ... | reverse complement strand
GGCGGACTTGCGCTTGCGCAGCAGCTCCGCAGCGCGGCGGCGGGCAAACGAGGCATCGTTTAAAAGCCCCAGCTCCCCCGCCCGCGCCACGGCGTAGGCAGCGCTGTGGGCGTCGAACTTCCGGCAGAGCTTCTGGTACAGCTCCCCTGCCGCGTGGTCGCGCAGGGATAAATAATCCATGGCCTTGTCCAGCGCGCGGCGGGTCTCGCTTTTCTTGCGCAGCTCCTCGATCTGCCAGTCCTCCAGCTCGTCATCCTGGTGCAGGGCGGCAGCGGCGAAGGTGTCCTCATCCAGCGAGAAGGCAAACTCGCCGTCCAAAAACAGCGCCAGACGGCCTTTTTTTGTCTCCTTGATTTGCGTTAAGCGCGGCATGGCTTATTCATCGACCATAATATCGAGGTCGACCTCGCTGCCCGTCGTCTTGGCGGCGGGAGCGGCAGGGGCTTCAGCGGCTGCCGCGGGCTTGATGACCTCACTCGGGTCCAGCGGCTTGACGGTCCCCTTCTTACCGGCGGCCAGCAGGCGGTCAGAGTTTGCGCGGACGATCTTCTCGATCTCGTCGGAGACCTCGGGGTGGTCCTTCAGGAACTGCTTGGCGTTGTCGCGGCCCTGACCCAAACGGATATCGCCGTAGTTGAACCATGCACCGCTCTTCTGCACGATGCCCAGCTTGACGCCCACATCGATGAGCTCGCTCATTTTGGAGATGCCCTCGCCGAACATGATGTCGAATTCGGCCTCACGGAACGGCGGAGCCACCTTGTTCTTCACGATCTTGGCGCGGGTGTGGTTGCCAATGAACTGACCGGAGGAGTCCTTCAGACCCTCCACGCGGCGGATGTCGATACGCACCGAGGCGTAGTACTTCAGGGCACGGCCGCCGGTGGTCACCTCCGGGTTGCCGTACATGACGCCCACCTTCTCGCGCAGCTGGTTGATGAACACGCAGACCGTGTTGGTCTTGCCGATGACGCTGGTCAGCTTGCGCATGGCCTGACTCATCAGACGTGCCTGCAGGCCCACATGGCTGTCGCCCATCTCGCCCTCGATCTCGGCGCGGGGCACCATGGCGGCGACCGAGTCCACTACGATGGCATCAATGGCACCGGAGCGCACCAGCGCTTCGCAGATCTCCATGGCCTGCTCGCCGGTGTCCGGCTGGCTGACCAGCAGGTTGTTGATGTCCACGCCCAGCGCCTCGGCATAGGTGGGGTCCAGTGCGTGCTCAACGTCGATAAAAGCCACCTCGCCGCCCTTCTTCTGGGCTTCGGCAAGGATGTGCAGTGCCAGCGTGGTCTTACCGCTGGATTCCGGGCCGTACACCTCGATGATGCGGCCGCGCGGCACACCGCCCACGCCCAGCGCCAGATCCAGCCCCAGACTGCCAGTAGAGATGGCATCCACCTGCATGGAGGCGTTGTCGCCCAGCTTCATGACGGCACCCTTGCCGAACTGCTTTTCGATCTGCGCCAGCGCCGTAGCCAGCGCGTCCTTCTTGGCTTCCGGCTCGGTCTTTTGGGTGGCCGGTGCAACGTTGTTGTTCTGATTTTTTGCCATAGCCTGCTGCTCCTTTTATCCTTTGGGCCCGCAGAGGGCGGGCTGTCCTTCGCTTTCCTTCTTAGTATAACACAAAATCAAAATATTACAACAAGAAGTTGTTTGTTTTTTCCAATTTATTTTGGGCGGCGGGCAGTCACGCAGCGGTCGTTGCCGCCAAAGTCCTGGATGCAGCGGATCTCTGCCCAGCCGTTCTCTGCCAGCAGGGCGGTTACGGCTTCCCGTTGCTGCCAGCCGATCTCCAGTACCAGCGCCCCGCCGGGGCACAGTGCGTTTTTGTAGTGCTGCGCCAGCGCACGGTAGAACACAAGGCCGTCCTCCCCGGCTTCCAGCGCCATGGCAGGCTCCTGCGCCACCTCGGGCTGCAGCTGCTCCATCTCGGCTGCGGTCAGGTAGGGCGGGTTGGAGACGATGAGCTCCAGCTGCCCCTCCGGCAGCGTTTCCCAGTAGGTGAACAGGTCGCCCTGCACCGGCTGCACCGCGTAGACAGGCTTTTGGTTTGCCCGCAGCGCGTTCAGCGCCGGGCCCCAATCAAAGGCCGGGACATCTGCCTGCTCGAGAGCGGTAGGCTCCAATACATTCTCGGTCTGTCTGCCCTGCCCGGTCAGGGCGCAGCGGGCGTTCTTTTCCAGATAGACAAAGGCCACAGGGCTTTTTTCCACGCAGGTCACCTGCGCGGCGGGGCAGAAGCGCTTGACCCCCAGCCCCAGACAGCCTGTCCCGGCGCACAGATCCAGCACCCGGGGCGCTGCAATGCCCGCAAGGGTCTCGGCGGCGGCCTGCGCCACCACCTCGGTGTCTGCCCGGGGGCAGAGCACCCCGGGGCCTACTGCCAGCTCAAAGTCTAAAAAGCTCCAGCTGCCGCAGAGGTATTGCAGCGGCTCCCGCGCGGCGCGGCGGGTGCAGAGCACTTCCAGCGCCGCCGCCTGCTCTGCGGTCAGCGGACGGTCGGAAAGGCGCACGTCCCGCCCGGTCGCCAGCCGGAACAGCTCCCGCGCGTCAAAATCCGCGTCCGGGCAGCCTGCGGCGGTCAGCCGCTGCTCCACCTCCCGCACCGCTGCGCGGGGGAGCATTGCTTCGCTTACCATTTGCCCTCCTCCGGGTTTTCAGGCAGCACTGGAGTGATGGCTGCAATGGCCACCTCGATCATGCTGTCGTCCGGCTCAAAGACGGTGAGGTGCTGCACCCAGATGCCCGGCTGCCGGATAATGCGGGTAGCGATGTTATCCGACCGGCCGCACCACTTGAGCAGCTCGTAGCTGATGCCCATGACCAGCGGCAGCAGCAGCAGCTTGCACACCACCCGCAGACCGATGCTGCCCCACGGCAGCACGCTGTACAGAAACACGCTGACGATGACCACCAGAATGAGAAAGCTGGTGCCGCAGCGGGGATGGAAGCGGGTGTACTTGCGCACATTCTCCACGGTCAGCGGGTCGCCCGCTTCGTAGCAGGCAATGGTCTTGTGCTCTGCGCCGTGGTACTCAAACACACGATGAATTTCCTTCATTTTGGAGATGCCCACCATATAGGTCAGGAAGATGGCCACCTTCAGCACGGCTTCCAGCACCACCTTGCCCCAGCGCCCCAGCGGCAGCAGACGGTTCACCCCGCCCACAAGGAAGGTAGGCAGCACGGTGAACAGCAGAATCGCCAGCAGACCGCCCAGCACCGCCGCCACGGTCATCAGCGCATTCTCGGCTTTTTCGCCCAGATGTTTCCCCACCCATTTTTCAAAGGCGGTCTCCTCCTCGGCGGGGTCGTAGTCGTCCCCCATGCTTACCTGTGCCGAGTACATCATATAGCGGTAGCCCACGATCATGCTTTCGATCATGGCAATGGCACCGCGCACCAGCGGGATCTTCATCCATACCCCGTGGGCGGGAGTGGGGTCGAGCTTGGTCTCAATAGTACCGTCCGGCTTGCGCACGGCGCAGCACATCTGTTTGGGGCCGCGCATCATGATGCCTTCCATCAGTGCCTGCCCGCCTACGCTGGTCTTAAAGCGTTCCTTTTTAGGTTGATTCATTGGTTTCTCCCGATATCCGCCCCTGCCGCTTTGGGCAAAGAGCGGTCTTTTTTATATTTTATCCGGGGCATATCCCCGAGCAAAGCTCATTTTAGCACACAAATGTGACAAAATCTGTGTTTTGGGCACTGCTCACGCCTTATGGTACAGCGGCAGACCCAGCGTGACCACGGTGCCGCGCCCGAGGGTGCTCTTGATATCCAGCGTGCCGTCCAGCGCGGTCATGATGGAATCCACCAGCGCCAGACCGATGCCGCTGCCGCGCACCGAGTTGCTGCCCTTGTAGAACTTGGTTTTTACGTTTTCCAGATCCTCCGGCGGGATGCCGCGTCCCTGATCGATAATCTCCACAAAGGCCTTGTACTCCCCTGCCCACAGTTTGACCGTGATGCGCCCGCCGGGGGCAGAGTATTTGATGGCGTTATCCAGAATATTGATGAACACCTGCCGCAGACGGTCCGGGTCGGCGTAGACAGGGATCATCTCCTCCGGCTCGGCGTAGTGGAGCAGCAGCCCCTCCTGCCGGATGCGCGCTTCGCAGAAGAGCACCGCATCGGTCAGTTCTGCCACCAAGTCCAGCGGGCGGCACTCCATGCGGATGCGTCCGTTCTGCAGGCGGCTGAAATCCAGCAGCTCCTCCACCATATTGTTCAGCCGCCCGGTCTCGTTGTTGATGATCTCCAGCCCCTTGCGGTAGTTCTCGTCGGTGGGGTCGTCCAAGGTCATCAGGGTCTCCACCCAGCCCCGGATGGAGGTAAGCGGGGTGCGCAGCTCGTGGGACACCGAGCTAATGAACTCGTTCTTCATCTTCTCGGTCTCTTCCAGTCCCTCGGCCATCTGATTGATGGTGCCGCGCAGCCGGTCCACCTCGTCGTGAGGGTCGCCGGTCAGGGGCAGACGCACGTCCAGCTCGCCCCGGGCGATGCCGGCGGCGGTGCGTTCCACCTGCCCCAGCGGCACCACGATGCCCCGCACGAAGTACAGCCCGGACATGATCGTAAACAGCAAGATCGCCACCGCAAGGAACACACTAATAATGATGGCGTTTTTGACCTGCCGCTCCACCAGCGCCAGACTGGTGACCAGCCGCAGCGCGGCCACGTCCTCGGCGTCGTAGGGCACCAGCGAGCAGGCCGCCATGACTACCTCGCCCGACTGGGTGCGGTACACCGCCACACCCAGACCGTCCGGGCCGTTGAGCGCCTGCTCAAAGTCCTTACTGCTGACGATGCCTTCCGCATCCGTACCGCTGGAGGAGGCGATCACGCCGCCGTAGCTGTCCAGCAGCATGAACTCGTATTTATCCTTATCGGCAAACTGTTCCACCATGCGCCGCAGCGCCAGACTGCGGCTGGCGGCGGCGCTCTGGGCGGTATCGCCGGTATACATTTTCAGCTGACCGGTCACCGAGGAGAACCGCCGGTACATGATCTGCTGCACACTGCCGTAGTAACTGCGGGTATAGCTGTACAAAAACATTGCCTCGGCCAGCAGCACCACCAGTACGGTGATGAGCAGGTTGCCCCGCAGCCAGCGGCGGGTGATACCGCTTCGCATAACAGTGTCCTCCTTTCGGTGAGTATCGATAATAAAAAAATATTTTTTTGTGATTCAGGAAAGTCCGTAGGACTTTCCTGAATCACATTTTTATTCTTCCCACCGGTAGCCGTAGCCCCACACGGTCATGATGTGGGTGGGGTGGCTGGGCTCGTCCTCCACCTTCATGCGCAGGCGGCGGATGTTCACATCCACGATCTTTACATCGCCGAAGTAGTTCTCGCCCCAGACCCCTTTCAGGATCTTTTCGCGCACCAGCGCAGTGCCCGGGTTGCGGAAGAACAGCTCCATGATCTGGAACTCTACCTGTGTCAACTCAATGGGCTGACCGGCCTTCAGCAGCACGCGGCGGTTCTCGTCCAGCACGAACTCGCCGCTGGTCAACGTGCCCAGTGGGGTGTTCCCGTTGCTGTCCTCCTCCTTGGTGCGGATCACCCGGCGGCACAGCGCCTCCACCCGCGCCAGCAGCTCGCTGACGCTGAAAGGCTTGGTCATGTAATCGTCTGCGCCGATGGACAAACCGCGGATTTTATCCTGCTCCTGCCCCTTGGCGCTGAGGATGATGATGCCGATCTGCTGGTCGGTGCGGCGGATGGTCTCGCACAGCGAGAACCCGTTCATGCCCGGCAGCATCACGTCCAGAATGGCGGCATCACAGCCGGGCTTCTGTGCCAGCAGCGGCAGGGCGGCTTCGGCGCTTTCGGCCTCCACCACCTCCATCCCTGCATGGCGCAGGTTCAGGGCGATCATATCGCGGATATTGGCTTCATCTTCTACAACAAGCACTCGTACCATGCAGCATCCTCCATTCCTTAATTCAGCAGATACAACGCCTTGGAAAGGCGGTAGTTCGTGTCGGCAAGCAAAACGTCCGGGCCAATTTTGGCCTGCACCTGACGGGACGCTACCACGCCCAGCCGGGTCCAGCCGGTGGAGTTGGCCGAGGTGCTTGCCAGCCGTACCGTCAGCACCAGCTGATCCTCGTCCACCGTGCGCAGCTCCACTGCGCCGTCAAATTCCTCGCTGTCGGTCAGCTTCAGGTTGCCCTCCCACTCGGCGGGCAGCTCGATATAACAGTTGGTCTCTTCGTCCAGCAGGCCAAAGCTTTTTTCCGGGTGGCTGCTGGTGTAGTCCATCCAGACGATAAAGTCCATGCGGCGGCTCTGGCTCAGGTTCAGCAGACCCGCCTCGTCCGGCTGGGTGGGGATCTCCACGATGCCGTCCCCGTCCAGGTCCCGGCTGACCAGCGTGGGCACGTTGCGCAAAGAGGCGTTATACAGCCGCTGGCTGCTGATCCGTGTGGCGGGCACCATCTGCTGGCTAGTCTCGTCGTAGCACAGCAGCACCGAGGCCAGATTGTTGCCGGAAATGCCGGTCCAGCCGTCCAGCACCAGATAATGCCGTCCGTCCGCGCCCGCGCCCGCCGCCACCGAGGCGCAGCCGGAAAACTTATCTGCGGAAAGGCCGTTGACCGCCACCTGCCGGAAGCTGCCCTTGCGGTCTGCGGTCAGCAGTTCGATCTGCACACTGCCGTCCTCCTGTGTGGACATCAGGATCAGATCCTGACTGCTGCCGCCGGTGATATTTTCCACCAGATACTGCTCGTACTGTTGCTCCAGAATGGTGGACAGGGTGCCGTCCTGATAGGAGTACACCGCCAGATAGTGGTCATTCTGGGCAGCGGTATAGCCCACCACCAGCTGGCAGCTGTCTGTATCCTGCAATTGGGCAAGGCTGACGTTCTCCACCGTTTCGGCAAGGCCCTCCACGCTCTGGCGCACCTGCCAGCTTCCGGCATCATCCCGCTGCAAAATGGCTACGCAGACGTTGGCGGTCTGGGCGGTGGTATACAGCACCGCCGCATCCTGCTGACCGTCACCGTCCAAGTCCTGCAGCACAAAGGGGGAAAGCAGCTCGCCCTGAATAGGATATTTCAGCTGGGCACTCTCCCCCAGCCAGTCGTTCAGGGCCGTTTGCAGCGCGCCGTAATCGCCGGAAAGCTTCGGGGCACGCAGCAGTTCCTCTACCTGTGCCTTTTCGTTGGCCGGCAGCACGGTCTGGCAGCTGCACAGCACAAAGCACAGCACAAAGCACAGCAGCGTGCACAGCACCAGCCACAGCCTGCGGGTTCTGTTCATACCGGTCAACCTCCTTCCGGGCATAAAAAGCTGTTTTCAGTATACCACACTTTGCGGACACAAAAAAGGGGGTGGGCATACGCGGAGAACGATTTGGAATGCGCGCCGCGTGCGCTTTGCGCATATTCAGCGGAATTATTATTTAAAATTTCGCGTTTGGAGTGACCGCGTTTGCGGAGCGCAGCGCAGCAATGAAAGCCCCAGTGGGGCTTTTAAGCGGCAGAGCGGTCTGCGTTAGCAGATGGAGGGGCTTTGCCCCGACAAGCTCTGCGGAGCGCTCCAAACGCATTTTCACGGGTAGGGTCATGGAGGGGAACGGCATTTGCAGCGCCGCTTTCTGCGAAAGCGCGGCGCGGCGGGGAAATTTGCGGCAGGCTCTCAACAGGCTAAACTCCCTCAGTCAAAACCTGACGGTTTTGCCAGCTCCCTCGGAGAGGGAGCCTCTGGCGCGCCCGGCGCTCACAGCACTGCGTCCGAGATGAGCTTGCCCAGCAGCAGCACCAACACCACCAGCATCATGGGACGGATGAAGCGCGCACCCTTTTTCAGGGCGAAATGGGACCCCAGCAGGTTGCCCAGAATGTTGCTGACGGCGCAGGGGATGCCGATGTGGAACACCACCAGACCGTTCATCAGATAGGTGAACAGGCTGGCGTAGTTGCTGGCAAGATTCAGCACCTTGCCGTTGCCGTTGGCGGTGCGCAGGTCAAAGCCCATCAGGCTGGTGAAAGCGATGATGGCAAAGGTCCCGGTGCCAGGCCCCACCATGCCGTCGTACAGACCGATGCCAAAGCCGATGCCCAGGGCCAGCAGGGCCTTTTTCAAATTCAGGGAGCCGTCGTCCCGGTTCTCGTCCGGGAGGTTGCGACGCCACAGGATGACGACTGCCGCGATGGGCAGGATGATGAACATCATCATCTGCAGCACCTCATCGCTGAGCATCAGGACGATGTGTGCGCCCAAGGCACTGCCCGCAAAGCTTCCGATGGCGGCGAGGATGCCGACCTTGAGGTTCATCGCGCCGTTCTTGAAGAAGCTGGCCGTGGCGAACGTCGTGCCGCAGGCGGCGCTGAATTTGTTGGTGGCGTAAGTATAGTGAGGCGGCAGGCCCGCGAAGAGATAGGCCGGCAGGCTGATGAGCCCGCCGCCGCCCGCTGCCGAATCGACAAAACCCGCAAAGCCGGTCATGAACACCAGAAATGCCATCATCGGCAGGCTGATTTGAATACCCATTGTTATGATTCCCCTTAATATTCCTATTTCTTCCACGATTTTACTTGTACAGCTCACCCTCGCAGGCCAAAATCTGGTCGAGTATCATCCGGGACACCCGGGCGCCGTAGACCATGGAGGGATGGTCATTGTACTCGATGATGTCGTGGAAGTCCTTGTTCATCAGCACGATGACATACTCGCCGTAGGGGGTGTGGACGATGCCGCCGTCGTTGCGGCAGGCGTTCATGCTGCCGCTCTTGCTGGCCACCCAGATAAGCTCCGGCTCGCCGGTCTCCTCGCAGTCCAGATAGAACTGGGGGAAATCGTGGGTCAGCATGGTGTTGTAGTGCTGCTGGCGGAAGATGCCCAGCATGGCGGCACTGGCTTCTTTGCTGACCAGCGTGCCCTTTGCCACCTGCGCAAACAGGGCGGCGTAGTCCCGGGGCGTGGTGGTGCCCAGCTTGTCGTAGCGGTCAAAGTGGAGGGGGTTGTGCAGGACGGTGTGCCCAAAGCCCAATTCCCGGATGCAGGCATTGATAGTTTCCAGCCCCAGGTAATCGATGATCATATTGGTGGCGATGTTGTCCGAGCAGATAATCATCATGGTGGCGGTGTCCTTCACCTTGAGCTTTGCCCCCACGCCCAGGGCCCGGAGCATCCCGGAGCCGTCCACGAACTGACTGGCCTCGTAGGTGATCTCCTCTTCCAGGTCAGCCCTGCCCCGGCTGGCCTGCAGATACAGCACCGCCAGAATGAACGCCTTGATGGTGGAGGCTGTCTCAAATTCCTCGTCGGCACCGATCTCCACCGTGCTGCCGCGCAGGTCATCCACAAAAACGCTCATCTTACCCTGATAGGAATAGAGCTCGGCGGCAATGCGCTTTTCCAATGTCATATTCTGATCCATCTGGAATCCCTCAACTTTTCTATACTTTCCGTTATACTTTATCCTTACCGTTAAGACATTATTTTTGTTGATTCTGTTGTTTTTGTTGCATGTGTTCTCTCAACTACAACAAAATCAACAAATTCAACAAATTCTGAGATACCAACGGTGATTACAGGTTGTTTTCAAAGAAACGCTGTGCGTTGCGGAAGAAGATGGCTTCCACCTCATCCTCGGTGAAGCCCTCTTTCCGCAGGGCATCGGCCAGCAGGGGCATTTTGGAGCAGTCGCTCAGTTCCAGCTTGCCGCCAATGCCGTCAAAGTCACTGCCCAGACCGATGATCTCAATGCCGCCCACCTGCTTGAAATGAGCGGCGTGTTTGGCCATCAGGGCCGTGGTGCTGCGGCACAGGTCGGGGCTGGGCTGGTCATCCAGAAAGCCCGCGCAGTAGTTCAGGCCCACCAGACCGCCTTTTTCCGCCATGACCCGGATCATCTCATCGGTCAGGTTGCGGCAGTGGGGGGCCAGGGTGCGGCAGTTGGAGTGGCTGGCCGCAAAGGGGCGGGTGCTGTGCTCCGCAATGTCCCAGAAGCCCTTATCGGAGAGGTGGCTCACATCGGCAATGATGTGCAGGCGCTCCATCTCGGTCAGAAACTCGAAGCCCTTCTCCTTCAGGCCGGTCTCGGTGTTGGGCATACAGGGCCAGATGGGGCCGTTGCCGGGCACCACGTTGGGGCTGGCCAGCTCGTTTTCGTGGTTCCAGGTCAGGGTCATCATCCGCACGCCCAGCTCGTACATCCGGCGCAGCACGCCCAGGCTGCCCTTGCAGCAGCCGCCCTCTTCGATGGTGAGCATTCCGCTGATCTTGCCCTCGGCGGCGTTTTTTCGGATGTCAGAGGGTTGATATACCGGTGCAATATCCTCCGGGTATTTTTCCATGATGCGTTTGAAGACGTCAATTTCTTCCAGCGCCATCACCAGCGGGTCGGCACCGGGGGTCTTGTCGCCCAGATTGACAAAGGCGGCGAAGCACTGCAGCATATAGTCGCCCTTTTTCAGTTTCTGCAAGTCGATATGCAGATCATTCTGCGCAAAGCTCTTGGGCGTACCCGCCTTTTCGGCGTAGCGCAGCTCACTCAGGGTGTCACAATGTAGATCAAAGACTTTCATGGATCGTTCTTCCTCCTATAACATCCTCGCCCTCTCAGTCAAAGCCTGACGGCTTTGCCAGCTCCCCCAAAGGGGGAGCCTCTGGCGGTTTCCCGAAACCTTGCGGGGAATT
>ERZ773136.3811-NODE-3811-length-10666-cov-2.731317_pt1 | contig 10666 bp, 6 predicted proteins | sample MGYA00580855_ERZ773136 | MGnify/ENA primary metagenome ERZ773136 (study PRJEB29015, sample SAMEA2737860) | human gut metagenome | biome: human gut; feature: human-associated habitat; material: faeces | place: China | collected 2012 ... | reverse complement strand
CAGCCACTTACAAATATACTTGTTCTTACGCCGGGACCATTGGCAATATCATTATATTTTATTTCAGCATAATTCAAAGTGTACAGTCCTTTCTGTGAATAAATTTACCTTCATGCTTAGTACTGATTGCTAACTTAAAGCAGGTAAAGGTCAATTAATATGTATAATATCATAAAAAGGACAATCTAAACAGTAGTTAGCAGATATTAATGTGAGTATAATAAGATATAAGTTAAAAACGAAAAAAAAAGGCAAAAATCCATATTAATACAGATTTGTTGTGTTAAAAATGGCTTGCATAGTGGAATGACAAGGAGGAATGAAGCATGTTAGATATTTGTATTGATAAGTTATATAGGTATCCAAGAATTCAGGAATGCATCAGCGTAGCAGTTCCATTTAAGAAAGGTGAACTTAAAAGCATATCAGAGATAGCAGTATTACAGAATGGAAAGGAATGTATTATACAGCCTGAAGTGACATCAAGCTATGATGATGGAAGTGTTAAGTTTCTATTTATAAACTTTATGGCAGATCTTCCAGCTAACAAGCGCACAAAAGTGATTCTTTCTGTAAGCAGTGAAGAGTATGATAAAGCTGTAGAAGCTTCTAAGCTGTCTTATGATAATCCGATAGAAAAGGCTGAAAATGTACACAAAGCTGAAGTATGTGTAAAGAAGACAGAAGCAGGTTATACAGTAAACAGTGGTGAATTAGAGTTTGATGTATCTGATAACTCTGAAAGTATATTTACAAGGTTAGTTGATGGAAGAAAGATATATACCGAAGAGAACTTTGAAGGACCGGTTCTAAAGGATAGAGAAGGAAATGATTATAAGATGTCTATAGGAGAGTGGCGTGTAGTAAAGCCAGGTCCTGTAGAGGTAACACTTTCAGCTAAGGCTTACAATGTTGTTGAGGCTGATAAAGATGGAAATAAAACTGATAAAGGCGGAAATACAGCTTCTATAGATAAAGAAGATATAAAATATAAGAAAATAAAGTCTGAGATACGAATCACAGCCTATGCAGGAAAACCATGGGTAAACATATCATATAGAATAATCAATACATCAGACGAAGAACTTAATATAAAATCACTAGTATTTTATATTAAGAAATCAAAGGACAGCAGGATAACAGATAAGCTTGTACATATAGATATGGCAGCTGGCAACGATTCAACTGGATGTGGAGATATTCTTACAGACAATTCTAAGAACAATGGACCTATATTTATGACAAGAGGAATAGGAGAGCTTGATATGATAGAACACAGGGCTCCTGTTTCGGATATCAGGACTATAGTTGCCACTTCAAACTATAAGACAAGCTTTATCATAGGTAAGAATGGTGAAGAAGTAAATGAGACCATAGATGACAGCTATCTTATAAAAGAGGCTAATGAACATTATGCAGAAGTGTTATATGGAACATTTATGGCTGACTATACAGATTCTGATGATGGATTCTGCGTAACAGTGCATCAGGCACAGCAGAATTATCCTAAGGCAATCAAGTCATGCGCAGAGGGTGTAGCGGTCATGCTTGTGCCAGAAGGTGTAGGTCAGATTACTATGCAGTCAGGTATGGCAAAAGAACAGAACTTCCTTATACACTGGCATAGTCCGGAAACTCATATATGGGAGCTGGATAACAGAAGTCTTATATATCAGATGCCAGACAGACCATATATAGCACCTCAGATATTTAAAGAGTCTGGTGCAATGCTTGATGTATTTCCTGATAAATATGATGAAGATGTGGAAATAGCACTTATGGCAAAAGCAGATGGACATTCAAGATGCTATGGTATGCTTAACTGGGGTGATACAGTAGATATGGGCTACACAGTCCAGGGAAGAGGTGGCGGAAAACCGGTCTGGAGCAACAATGAATATGACTATCCGCATGCCTGCGCACTTATGTATGCTAGAACAGGAGTAAGAAGATTCCTTGATTATTTGATAGTAGCAGCAAAACATTGGATGGATGTTGATGTATGCCACTATAGCAGCAATCCTTTAAGAATTGGTGGACAATGGGAACATACAGCAGGGCATTGTAAGAATGGTGTTATGGTATGCTCACATGAATGGGTTGAAGGTCTTCTTGATTATTATCATTTTACAGGAGATGAGAGAGGATATGAGACAGCTGTTGGAATCGGCGAAAATGTCTTAAGACTTCTTGAAACTCCGATGTATCAGGTGCCAGGTGAAGCCAATGCAAGGGAAACAGGCTGGGCACTTCGTACACTTATAGCACTTTATGTAGAAACTAATGATAAGAAATGGCTTGCTAAATGCGACTGGATCATAGACAGCTTCAAGAAATGGGAAGAAGAATATGGAGACTGGTTATCACCATACACAGATAATACAGCAATAAGAGTAGGTTTCATGATATCAGTTGCAGTCGGAAGTGTTATGAGATACTACAGAGTATTCCCAAGAGAGGATGTAAAACAGATGTTAATACATGCGGTGGATGATCTTGTAGAGAACTGCTATATGGATAACGGACTGTTTTACTATAAGGAACTTCCTAGTCTTGCAAGAAATGGTAACAACACACTTCTGCTTGAGTCACTTGCGATAGCTTATGAGCTTACAGGAGATGCCTCATATTTGAAGTACGGACTTAAAACATTCAGAAAAACCATAAATGAAGCATCTGGTGGAGCAGTAGGTATAAAGACAATAACAGACGATGCAGTTATATGTAAGGGTGATTCAGGAAAAAGCTTTGCACAGAGCTTTATACCACTGAGTACATTTTATAATGCTATAAGTAAGAATGATATGAGTTTCTAATTGCTCATGTTATAATTAATCGTACAATCTGGTACATCGTTTCGTAAATAACTATACCAATCGCGCAGGCAAGTGAAAGGTGTAGTTATTTCGAAAACGATGTACTAGTATCACATTAATAGATTATATAAAATAAGAGAGCCTCTGTAATGGTAGTATTTATTTATTATTGAGTAATTATTATCATTACAGGGGCTTTTGTATCAGGTCAAAGTTTAAATAGAGCTTATATTTCAAGCTTAAATTCAAGCTTAAATTGAACTTATAAGTGACATTTGGGCATTGATATGTTAAACTGAAATAAATCTGTAGATTTTAAATAGCATGATGTATGAATATAGTAAGACATATAAAATATTCAAGATTAAACACGCACAGAAAAGAAGTTTAGTGATAAATGAGCGTAGAAAAGAGGATTAGTGTGAAAAATAAGATTTTTCGCACGCAAGAATGGAGGATTATTATGAGAATAGGTATCAGAGCACATGATGTTGCATATGCACCACTTGATGAGCTTATCCCTAACATACATAAGCAGGGATTTCATTGTATGCATATAGCACTTTCAAAGTCTATAAAGGAGTTTAAGCCGGGAGTTGAGACTATGACACCTGGACTTGCTATGTATATTAAGGAGTTATGTGCAGAGAATAAGGTTGATGTGGCAGTTCTTGGATGCTATCTTAATCTTTGCAATCCTAATCCTGAAAAGCATAAGGAGATAGTCGAGAAGTATAAAGCACATATAAGATTTGCAAGTATACTTGGATGTGGAGTTGTTGGAACAGAGACAGGTGCTGTCAATGAAGAGTACAAGTATGAACCAGCGAATCATTCAGATGAGGCACTTCAGTGTTTTATAGATAACCTAAGACCTATAGTTAAATATGCAGAACAGTTTGGCGTTATAGTAGCTATAGAGCCTGTATGGAAGCATATAGTCAACACAGTTGAGAGGGCAAGAAAGGTGCTTGATGCTATAGATTCTCCAAACCTTCAGATTATATTTGACCCTGTTAACCTTCTTTATACAGGAAACATTGATAAACAGGATGAGATTATAGAAAAGGCATTTGACCTGTTATTAAAAGATATCGCAGTAGTCCACTGCAAGGATTATGTAGTTGAGAATGATGAGCTTAAGTCAATAGCAGCAGGAACAGGTGGACTTAATTATCCACTATTGCTTAAGAAGATCAAGGAATATAAGCCATATGTTCATTGTACACTTGAGAATACTGTTCCGGAAAATGCAGTGGCAACAAGAGAATTTATGGAAAAGTTATACGCTGAGGTATAATTATAACCATTAACGAACGAGTAAATTATAATATAATAAAACAGTCATATACAGGCTGTGCACCCGGATTATAGATACACGAGGGGGAGAGATTATATGCCAGAGAGCAATATAGAATTAGCAGGAAACAAGAATATTAAGACAAGCAAAGTAGAAAAATCAGTGGATACGCCGGCGGATTTTACAAGCCCGGAGGAGCTTTATAATGACCTTATAGAAAAAGTTAAAATGTACCATCCATCATCTGACCTTTCAGATATAGAACGTGCATATAAGGTTGCAAAAAAGGCTCATGAAGGCCAGTTTAGAAAGTCAGGTGAGCCATATATTATACATCCACTTTGTGTTGCTATTATATTAGCAGAGCTTGAACTTGATAAAGAGTCTATTATAGCTGGTCTTTTACATGATGTTGTTGAAGATACAGTTATGACAAGTGAAGATGTGGCAAAAGAATTCGGCGATGAGGTTGCACTTTTGGTAGATGGTGTTACAAAGCTTACACAGCTTAACTATCAGCATGACAAGATAGAAGTGCAGGCAGAAAACTTAAGAAAAATGTTTCTTGCTATGGCTAAGGATATAAGAGTTATCCTTATAAAGCTTGCCGACAGACTTCACAATATGCGTACAATGCAGTACCAGTCACCAGCAAAGCAGGTGGAAAAGTCCAGAGAGACTATGGATATATATGCTCCTATAGCACATAGGCTTGGTATATCTAAGATTAAGGTAGAATTAGATGATCTTTCCATGAAATATCTTATGCCTGATACTTACAATGACCTTGTAAAGCAGGTGGATATCAACAGACCGGGCAGAGAAGCATTTATAAAGAGTATAATCAAGGAAGTCGGTATGCATATAAGCAATGCCGGCATAGAAGCAGAGATAGATGGAAGAGTTAAGCATTTCTTCTCAATCTATCGAAAGATGGTTAACCAGAATAAGACACTTGATCAGATATATGACATATTTGCAGTGCGTATTAAGGTTGATACAGTTAAAGACTGTTATGCAGCTTTAGGTGTAATACATGAGATGTACAAGCCTATTCCAGGAAGATTCAAGGATTATATAGCTATGCCTAAGCCTAACATGTATCAGTCACTTCATACAACGCTTATAGCATCCAATGGTCAGCCTTTTGAAGTACAGATAAGAACATATGAAATGCATAGAATAGCAGAATATGGTATTGCAGCTCACTGGAAGTATAAAGAAGGCAAAACAGGTGAGACAAACAAGAGTGAAGAAGCCAAGCTTAGCTGGTTAAGACAGATACTTGAATGGCAGAGAGATATGTCAGATAACAAGGAATTCTTATCATCTATTAAGAATGACCTTAACCTGTTCTCTGATTCAGTATACTGCTTTACGCCTACAGGAGATGTAAAGACACTTCCAGCAGGTTCTAACCCTATAGACTTTGCTTACAGTATTCATAGTGCTGTAGGCAATAAGATGGTAGGTGCAAGAGTTAACGGAAAGCTTGTTAATATTGATTATGAGATAAAAAATGGTGACAGAATCGAGATTATAACTTCACAGAACTCAAAGGGACCAAGCCGTGACTGGTTATCTATGGTTAAGTCCACACAGGCACGTAACAAGATTAACCAGTGGTTTAAGCAGGAGCTTAAGGAAGACAATATAATAAAGGGTAAGGAGCTTATATCTAACTATTGTAAAGGAAAGGGTATAGTTCTTTCAGAGATAAATAAACCTGAATTCGTAGAGAAGGCCTTAAGAAAATATGGCTATAAGGACTGGGATTCTATTATGGCTGCCGTTGGACATGGAGCTTTAAAAGAAGGACAGATAGTCAATAAGCTTAATGAAGAATACTTAAAGACAAAGAAGTCTGAGATTACAGACAAGCAGGCACTTGAACAGATAGCAGCAAGTGAAAGCAAAGAAAAGGAGAAGGACAATAAAAAGGGCAAGGGTGGAATCGTTGTTAAAGGAATCCACGATGTTGCTGTAAGATTCTCAAGATGTTGTAATCCTGTTCCAGGTGATGAAATAGTAGGCTTTGTTACAAGAGGAAGAGGTATCTCAATCCACAGAACAGACTGTATCAACATACTAAACTTCCCGGCAAGTGAGCGTGCAAGACTCATAGAAGCAGAGTGGGAACAGACAGAGAACAAAGATGAAAAATACAGTGCCGAGATTAACATATTTGCAGGTAACAGAAAAGGTCTTATTGTTGATATATCAAGATTGTTTACAGAAGCTAACATAGATGTAAGATTCATGAACAGCCGTGTAAACAAGAAGAATATTGCAACTATTAACTTAGGATTTGTTGTATCAGGTAAGGAAGAGCTTAACAGACTTATCGACAAGCTAAGAAAAATAGATGGCGTCACAGATATTGAGAGAGCTACGGGCTGATAAAGACAAGTATTGGCAGAAAAGGTCTTATCTAAATGTAAATAACAAACATAATGTGTAAAATATAGCGTATAAATGTTACAGTTTAGAGCCGTTGTCGGGATTATTCTTGATAACGGCTTTTTGATAGCATATAATGATATTACGATGATATATAGGTGCTTATAAATTGCAAAGCAATGGGTCCGACTGTATGCATCAATTGGCGGCAAATATTAAAATAATAATATAAAGAAAAGGAAAAGTTATGTATAAAATAGATTCAAGAATATTAGGAATGGTAGGTACTAACTGCTATTTGTTATGTAATATGGATATTAAAGAGTGTGTTCTTATAGATCCGGCAGACAGCCAGGATGAAATAAGCAGAATGATAGATGAATCAGGATGCAGCCTTAAGGGAATATTGTTAACACACGGGCATTTTGACCATATTATGGCAGCAGATGCTGTAAGAGATAAATATGATGTTAAAATATATGCATCATGTGATGAGAAGAATACACTTGAACAGCCGCATATTAATCTTGGTGAAGCATACGGGCTTAAGCTTTCAGTAAAAGCAGATGTATGGCATAAAGATGGTGAAATACTTAAACTTGCAGGATTTGATATAGAAGCACTTCATACTCCGGGACATACAGAAGGTGGAACCTGTTATTATATAAGAGAAATAGGAGTGCTTTTTTCAGGAGATACATTATTCTGTGGCTCAGTTGGAAGAACGGATTTCCCTGGAGGAAGCATGAGCGAAATAGTGCGTTCAATAAAAGAAAAAGTAATGGTACTTCCTGATGATACGAAGGTATATCCGGGACACGGAGAAGGCACAAGTGTTGGTTATGAAAGAGAGAATAATCCGTTTCTGGTGAATTAAAATTTTAATTTGGAATCGATTTATAAATTTTATATTTTATGTATATATAGACTAGACAGAATATTTAATATTGTGTGCAGGTGGTGTTTTTTTGGGAAGCTGTATACAGAGAGGAATAATGATGATATATATTAAAATAGATGATAATAGATTTTATGATGATGCCATAGTGCTGGTGCGCTCATTCTATCCAAGAACAGAGGTTACAGCATATAAAGAAAGCGATAATTCAAGAAATAATCCGAAATATAATCATAAAGACAGTACAGAAGAGAATCTAAAAGATAATCATAAAGATAGTATAGAAGACGATTCAAAATATACATCAGTGGATATTATTGATGCTATTATAGACATAAAGGTACCAGATGTTACAGGGCTTAATAAAAGCCAGATGCATGATAAGTTCAAGTCATATCTGTATGAGTATCTTAGTAAAAAGACCGGAAAAACACTTCCATGGGGATATCTTACTGGAGTGCGTCCAAGTAAGATAGCATATATGATGCTTGAAGATGGTGAAAGCGAAGAAACGATAAAAAGACATTTTATGGATAAGCATAAGGCAAGTGAGCAGAAAGCAGAACTTGCACTTAATGTGGCCAGAAAAGAAATGGATATATTGAATCGTATAGATTATAAAAATGGTTATAGTCTGTATATAGGAATTCCATTCTGTCCAAGTATATGCTTGTATTGTTCATTTTCATCATATGCACTTGGAGCCTATAAAGATTACGTTGATAGTTATCTTGATGCACTTATTAAGGAAATGGAATTCGTATCAGGAGCCATGAAGGGGAGAAGACTTGATACAGTATACTTTGGTGGTGGTACACCAACAACGCTTAGTGCAGCGCAGCTTGACAGACTGATAACAGAACTTAAAAGACTGTTTGATATAGATGGATGCCACGAATTCACAGTAGAAGCAGGTCGTCCTGATAGCATAACCTTAGATAAGCTAAAGGTTCTTAAGAAGCATAACGTTGGAAGAATATCGATTAATCCACAGACGATGAATCAGAAAACGCTTGATCTGATAGGCAGGAAGCATACTGTAGAACAGATAAAGAATGTATACAATATGGCAAGAGAAGAAGGCTTCGATAATATAAATATGGATATAATACTTGGTCTTGTCGGAGAGGATGTTGACGAAGTAAAGCATACACTTAGCGAGATACAGGCTATGAATCCGGAAAGTCTTACGGTACATTCACTTGCCATAAAGAGAGCAGCCGCGCTTAATATATGGAGAGATAAGTACAAGCAGCTGTCAACAAAAAATACGGATGAGATCATAAGAATGACAGAGGAAACAGCAAAAAAGCTTGATATGGAACCATATTATATGTACAGGCAGAAGAATATGGCTGGAAACTTTGAAAATGTAGGATATTCAAAGGAAGGTAAGGAGTGTATATATAACATACTTATTATGGAGGAAAAACAGACCATAATAGCATGTGGAGCCGGAGCAAGCAGCAAGGTTGTTTTCCATAATGAGTCGGATGATAATCATTCAGTAAGGATTGAGAGAATAGAGAATGTCAAGGATGTAAGGAATTATATCAGCAGAATAGATGAGATGATTGAAAGAAAGCGGGAATTCTTTAAAGATAACCAGTTCTAGGAAGATATAAAATATAACAGTTGTGAGTTTGTCAGATAAAGTACATAATTGGGGCGAAGCATTAAGAAATATGTTCTTAATGTTTACGCCCCACTTATTGTTTAATATTTAAGCGGGCAAATAACTATTGCAGCTTTTTTTTAATGGCCTCTCTTTTATCAATATCAATATCAAGTATGTCCATAGCTTCATCAGCAGATTTGCCAAGCTTTGTCATGATATTTTTAATGGCATCGATAGCTGCGGTTATACGTCCTTCTTCAAGCCCAGCGGAACGTCCTTCCTCAAGTCCAGCAGCACGTCCTTCTTCAAGTCCAGCAGTGCGGGCTTCTTCACGGAGAATCTCCATAACGCCTTCTTCATCGTATTCAAATATACTCACATCAATCACCTCTTCTCTATGCTTTATAAAGAAATCTGATAGAATATCCTCTTTGATACATTCATCTACAGCTTCGATAACTGATGTCCTGACATCCAGACTGGATAAATCCATTTTATTACGTACTTTAGTGACAAAAGTCATATAATCTCTGAGTGACTTGCAGCGGTTTAATATGTTATCCGTGAATAATCCGTTTATGGCTGGTCTGATATTATTATCAAAAAAGTTGTCATTAGTAGTGCTATGTATAATATCAGTTGCCTCTTCAGCAGGATTAAGATTAATAACCGTAACGATTAACTCAAGCTCTGGATGCTTTGTAGGATGTTCAAACATATCTGACAGCTTAAGAATTTTAATACGCTCTTTCATACGTTCTCTTCCATTATAGAATGTAATAAAATGTGGAGTTGGAATCTTAAGCATACTTCTTTTATGAAGCATATTATTAGGAAATATATTCCTGTATACTTCTGAGCCATAGTGTAAGAACCTTAATGGCATATTAAAATTAAGTGATGACTGCTGTTCAAACATATATAACTCATAGCTGAATACAAATGAGGCATCATTCTTATACTTCATATACACGCCACCTTTTAGCGTTGTTATGCTAAGATTATCAGTGTCTGTATGAGATGAGTTATTCAGGGCATTGTATAAATCCAGTAAATTCTTCTTATCTGAATATAATAGACAAAATACGTTATCACTATATCGTTTGGTTGTAGTAGAGGAGCTACTATCATTTTTAATAATTATATTGTTATCAGTTTTTTTGTTGTAATAATTATTATCTTTATCGTTAATTTTCATAAGCAAAATCTCCTTAAAACTTCATTTATTCAATAAGTAAAATTAACAACAGGCAATTCTGCTATGAAATCATATATATTTTAACATGTGGTTAAATATATAACAAGTGAGTTGTTACATCAGGTACATCATATGATAAAATGATCATAATATAGAATTATGCCTTGTTGTGTATATATGGGTATAATCTGATAATAAAATGCTGTACTGAATCCAGTGTGATACATAAGAAATGCGTAATATAGAACTTTAATATAAGTATATAATACACATTCGAGACTTAATTAAGTATAGCTATACTATACAATGCTTGATTTGCAATGTCAATAGATAATAAATAAAAATCTTTTATTTATTATTAAATGATGATACAATATGAATATATTTGTATTGGAGATATAGAGTGTTAAAAGTTTCTAGAATGAGGGAAAACACA
>ERZ773136.3797-NODE-3797-length-10691-cov-4.273223_pt1 | contig 10691 bp, 5 predicted proteins | sample MGYA00580855_ERZ773136 | MGnify/ENA primary metagenome ERZ773136 (study PRJEB29015, sample SAMEA2737860) | human gut metagenome | biome: human gut; feature: human-associated habitat; material: faeces | place: China | collected 2012 ... | reverse complement strand
GGTGTGCCATCGGCTGCGGAAATGTATGGAAATTTCCGTGGATGTGCGGACAGTATGGAGGCGGCGCTTTCTTACTTATCTACTTAATTTGCTTAGTTATTCTCGGAATTCCGGTCATGACTATGGAATTCTCTCTCGGCAGAGCGAGCCAGGCAAGCCCGGTACGCATGTATAAAAAGCTGGAAAAGCCCGGAACAAAATGGCATATCCACGGCTATGCGGCGCTTATCGGAAATGTCTGCTTAATGGCGTTCTATACGGTTGTCTGCGGTTGGATGATCTATTACTTCATCAAGTTTTTGACCGGCGGAAACGCAGAAGTCGGCTTCGTACCCATGATTACCAACCCGACGCTCAACGTAACCTATCTTGCCGTCACGGTTCTTGTGGCTTTCGGTATTCTCTGCTTCAATCTGCAAAACGGATTAGAGCGCGTGACCAAATACATGATGATCATTCTTCTTGTTCTCATGCTCGCGCTTGCCGTTCACAGCTGCCTGCTTCCGGGCGCAGCGGAGGGACTTAAATTTTATCTTGTGCCGGATCTCTCGGCTATTACCGGCGATGTTATTGTCGGTGCAATGAATCAGGCTTTCTTCACGCTCAGCCTCGGTATCGGTTCGATGGCTATTTTCGGCAGCTATATCGGCAAAGACCGCGCACTTTTGGGCGAATCGCTCAATGTCATCTTACTGGATACGTTTGTTGCCGTTGTGGCAGGACTTATCATTTTTCCGGCCTGCACGACCTATAACGAGCAAGTCAATGCCGGCCCCAGCCTGTTGTTTGACACGATGGCTAAGGTCTTTAACAACATGCCCGGCGGTCGTTGGTGGGGCGCGCTGTTCTTCTTGTTCATGGTATTTGCCGCGCTTTCGACCGTACTTGCCGTGTGCGAAAACATTATCGCATGTGTGCGCGAGCTGACCGGCTGGAAGCGCCCGTTTGCCTGCCTTGTGTGCGGCGCAGTCATTTTTGTGCTTGCTTTGACGACGGCTCTCGGTTACAGCACTTTCTCCGGCTTTGTTCCGTTTGCGGAAGGCTCGGCTTGGCTCGATTTCTGGGATTTCCTTGTCAGCACCAACCTTCTGCCGCTCGGTTCTTTGGTGGTGGCGCTGTTCTGCTGCAACAAGCGTTACGGCTGGGGTTGGGAAAACCTCAAGGCCGAAGCCAACGAAGGCAAGGGTCTCAAGGTCAAGGATTGGATGCGCCCGGTGTTTACCTATGTGGTGCCGGTCGTCGTTATCCTCTTGTATATCTACGGCATGGTTACCTTTAACTGGCGTTAACTGAATCAGATCATTTTACGGACGCCGTATGTGTACAAAAACACATACGGCGTCACATCCCAAAATGGAGGATATGCGCTTGATAAGCAGCTATAAAACCGTTGAAAAAGAATTTGCCGAAGCGTCGTTTACTGAGAAAAAATCGGAATTCATCGGCTGTGCGGCACGTGTGGAAACCGAAGAGGCGGCCAAAAGCTTTATCGAACGCATACGCCGCAAGCATTCCGACGCAACCCACAATTGCTATGCCTATCTGTTAAAGGATTCGGGGCTTTCGCGTTTTTCGGATGACGGCGAGCCCGGCGGAACGGCCGGAATGCCGATTTTGGAGGTCGTCAAGCGCGAAGGGGTGTGCGACGTGTGTATTGTGGTAACACGCTATTTCGGCGGCATTTTGCTCGGTGCGGGCGGCCTTGTGCGCGCCTATGCCAAGGGTGCGAAAATGGCGCTCGACGCGGCCGGAACAGCGACCTTTGTGCCGTATACGGCGTTCACCACACAGGTGGATTATACCGGATACGAAAAAGTCATGCATGAACTTGCAAAATACGGCGTCGTCTGCGACGGCACGGAATTTGCGGCCGAGGTGACGTTAAAACTTCGCGCAAAAGAAGAAAACTTTGTACGCTTTCAGAGCTTTCTTGCCGACTATACGTCGGGACGGTCGATCTGCACCGTGACCGGCTCCGCGTTCGGCAAGGAAAATTAGATCTTGCCAATATCCGAAAACAGGAGAAACTATGAAATTTGAGTTTACCGACGCGCAAAAAAGTGCACTTGCGGTCGGCGATTATTCGTTACTTGTGGCGGCAGGCGCCGGAAGCGGAAAAACGCGTGTGTTGATCGAACGCGTTGTGCGGCGTTTGTTAAAGGCCGGCGACGGAAAAACGACCGACATCACGCGCTTTTTAATTGTTACTTTTACCAAAGCCGCCACCGGCGAGCTTTGCGAACGTATTCGCAAGGCGCTTACCGATGCGCTTGAAAATGCGCCCGACGAGGCCGCCCGAAACGCCGCTGTCAAAAATCTTGCGCTTTTGCCGCAGGCGAAGGTGTGTACCATCGATTCATTCTGCTACGATTTTGTGCGCGATCACGCAGAGCTCTTAAATCTGCCGTCTAAGCTTCGCATTGCGGATAAGGTCGAAGAAGAGGTTCTTTTGGACGGCATTATTGACGCGTTGATCGAAGAAAAAATGGCGGAATGCGCGGAGAACCAAAGGGCCGGGAAAGACGACTATTTTCTCACGGTATACGATATGTTTTCCGCACCGCGCAGCGATTCGGGGTTTGTCGATACGTTAAAAGCGCTGTACGACGTGCTTTTAAAGCGCCCGTCGCCAAGAAAATTCCTTGAAAACGCCGCCGAGCTTTATCGTGAGGCAGCGACGGCGCAAGAGCTGTTCGATACGGTTTACGGAAACGGTCTGCGGCTCCTCACGGGAGAACGCTTGTCGGCGGCGCTTGCAACGTGTGAGGATGCGCTTCGTGTGTGCGAAGAAGACGAAGAGTTAGAGAAAAAGATTGCGCCGACCTTGGAAAACGATATTGAGATACTGAAAAATCTTACTTCAAGTCTGAATGCCGGTTATAAAGCCACGGCGGAGTATATGGCGGTAGCGGCGCCGAGTTTCAAAAGAAGTCCGTCCGTCAAAAAGCTTGAAAACCCGTATGCGGAGCTTCTTGTCGAACGGCGCAAAAGCGCAGTGGACAGCATAAAGGCCTTGAATAAAGACTATTTTTCGGTTTCACCGGAGCTGTTTCGGCTTTGCGCCGAGGATTGTCTGCATGTGACAGAGGTGCTTAAGCAGCTGCTTTTGCAGATAGATGAGCGCCTGTGGGAGGTCAAGCGTTCGCACGGCATTTTGAGCTTTGCGGATCTGGAACGGCTGACCTTGAAGTTGTTATACGATGACGAACAGGCGGAAAAGCCGAGCGCGTTAGCCGAAGAAACAGCGAAGCTGTTTGATGAATTGTATATCGACGAATATCAGGACATCGACCCCATCCAAGACCGCATTTTCCTTGCCATTTCGCGTAAGAATTCCGACGGAACGGAATGTGGCCGCTTTATGGTCGGCGACGCCAAGCAGAGCATTTACCGCTTTCGCGGCGCAACGCCGGAGATTTTCTTGAATTACCGCGATACCTTTTCTCCTTGCGACGCAGAGGGCGAACCAAGACGGCGCGTTTTCATGTCTGAAAACTTCCGTTGTTCGCCAAGCGTTATCGATTTTACCAACGCAGTCTTTGAAAAGGTTTTTGAAAACTACGATAAAAATGAGAGCCTTATTTGCTCGCGTGCCGGAAAAGAAGCTTTAAAAGAACCGGTACATTTGATCTACTGCAATACCGACGCACTGCCGTCGGCGGTGCAGGAGGATAGGCGGCGTGCCGAAGCGGAGGTCGTGTACCGTGAAATTTTATCGATTCTGAACGATCCCGAAGCCTGTGACGAATCCGGACGGCACTATACGCTTTCGGACATGGCTATTCTCACGGCCAAATGGGACGCGGCGAAATTTTTGGAACGCTATTTGACCGAACGCTCTTTGTCGGTCTCCTGCGATAAGGGCGAGAGCTTTTTTGACCGCCGCGAAATCCGGCTGGCCTTCGCCGTTCTGGAAACGGCGGACAATCCGCAAAAGGATATTCCGCTTGCCGGTGTGCTTCGTTCGCCGATCGGCGGCTTTGACGACAACGAATTGGTAAAGATCCGAAGAAAAGCGAAGGACAAGCCGTTGTATGAGGCGTTGTGCAGCTTTGCGCAAAATGAGTCGGAAACGCCGTTAAAAGCGAAATGTGCGCGCTTTTTGGCGCTGCTTGAGGAACTGCGAAGCGCGGCACGCGGCTGCGGCGCGTCGGAATTTTTGCGGAAAATGTATGCGCTTACCGATCTGCCGGCCATTTGCGCGGCAGGAGATACGGCGCTATTCGGTAAACTTTCGCCCGAATCGCGCAAGAAAAATCTCATGCTGCTTTACGATAAGGCGCGTGCGTTCGACAGCACAGTTTTTCGCGGCATTTCCGCATTCTTAAACTATATGAACGACATCAAAGCGAGCGACGACGGCTTAAAAAGCTGCAGCGACGCTTTTGGCGGTATTCGTATCATGACGGTTCACCACTCCAAAGGTCTGGAGTTCCCGATATGCTTTTTGTTCAACATCGACCGCGAGTGTTCGAAAAACAAAGCGTCCTGCCTGTTGTCGGACGCTTACGGCATGACGTTTCCGCTCAAAGGCTATGCCGATATCCGGACAGTTGCCGGAAACGACGGTTTTGTGACGGTGGAAACGCCGTTCCGCCGCTTGGCTTCCGACGAATCGGATGCCGGAGAGATCGAAGAATTCAAGCGGCTGTTGTATGTGGCCTTGACGCGTGCGCGCGACAGACTGTATATGACGGCTTCGCCGGCTCCGAAAAAGCCGAAAAAGGACGAAGAAGCCACCGGCATGGAACGTATATTGCGTGCGGCCGCTGACCCGGAGGCCTTTTTGGCCGACGGCACGACATTCCTTGATTGGATCTTAGGCTATGCCGCCGCGCAAAAGCCGTTTGAGACGCTTGCATCCCATCCGGATACCGCCCAAACGGTGCCGTTTGCCGATGAACACGGAAATATATTTTTTGATATTCGCACGGTGCTCTGCCAAGAGGAGCAGGCTTTGGAGAAAGTGCCGGAGAAAGCGGGAAATGCGCCGCAAACGCCGCATTTTGAGGTGGACGCAGCGTTGCTTGAAAAGATACGCGCATCGGTTTCCGCGCGCAAGGCACGCCTTGACGCGTTGTGCGCCGTGCCGCCGAAGCTTACCGTTTCGCTCTTGAAAGAGGGACTTATCGATTATGAGGACGCGCCGATTGCGGCAGCCGGCGAGCGGAAGTTGTTGGAAATTCCGGATTTTGTCCGCGAATCCGATGAGAAAACGGCGGCTGAACGAGGAACGGCTATGCACGTATTTATGCAGTTTGCAAACTTCGCGGCATGTGAGGAGCATGGCGCGAAAGCGGAAGCTGCGCGACTTGCCGATGAGGGATTCTTGACAGAAACGCAGAAAAATTTACTCGATTTTACGCGCTTAGACGGCTTTTTCCGCACGCCGTTATACCAAAAGATCCGTTCGGCACGCAAGGTCTATCGCGAGCTTCGTTTCAACCTCCGGCTTCCGGCAGAGGAGGTACTTAAGGGAATTCCGCAAACCGACGATTTTGTGTTGGTGCAAGGCGTTATCGACTGCTTTATCGAGGGGGCGGACGGCAGCTATTCGGTCATCGATTTCAAGACCGACCGCGTGAAAAGGGATGGCGGCGAAGCGTTGCTTGCGGAGCGCTATTCCAATCAGTTGGCGCTTTACGCAAGAGCTGTTGTGGATATGACGAAAGCGCCGGTGAAGAGCGTATCCATTTTTTCTTTCCACCTGATGAAAGAGATTCCGCTCGATGCCGACGCGCTGGTATTTGGAAAAATATAGCGTATTCAACAAAAAAGCGGAGCATCTTTTGTTGAAAAATCCTGTATTTACAAATGCACCTGCTTGTGTTATAATATTCGCAGTAAGATTTGCTGGGCAAATCTTCAGGACGTTGTCCTGCCATGCTCACGCATGGACTGCGATATATATCATTTCGCAAAAATGCCCTTGCGAGCAAGCATTTTTGCTCATGGTATAATATGTCCGAGGAGAGATAATCGTTCAAGAAACGAAAAAAATGGGGGACTTATGATTTCAACCAAATTTATTAAAGCAACGCAGGATTTTGCCACCTACGAAAAGCCGGTAAACGCGCCGTATATCCGCAAGAGCTTCACGCTTGAAGCACTTCCGGAAAAGGCGGTCGCCACATTGACTTCGACCGGTTTTTACCGCTTTTGGGTCAATGGCACAGAGCTTACTGCGTCGCGCCTTGCGCCCTGTATCACCAATCCCGACGATATCATTTTCTACGATACCTATGATGTGGCCAAATACTTAAAAGAGGGCGAAAACTGTTTTGCTTTTCTTCTCGGCAACGGCATGTCCAACAGCATCGGCGGCTTTATATGGGATTTTGATAAGGCACTGTTCCGCTCAGCTCCCAAGCTTGCGTTTGCTTTTGAAGCGGAGACCGGCGAGCAAAAAATGAGCTTTGAAGCGGACGAGAGCTTCAAGTGCGCACCGTCGCCGATCTATTTTGACAATCTCCGCAGCGGCGAGTTTTACGATGCGACCAAGGAAAAAGACGGCTGGAATCTACCCGGCTTTGACGACAGCGATTGGTGTGCGGCACTTTCGGCCGAACCGGCGCGCGGCAAAACGTGTTACAACGATACCGACAAAATCGTCGTTACTAAGGAGCTTAAGCCGGTAAAGATCTATGAGGGCTACCACATGCCGCTTCAGAATCCGGCGTCCATCCGTCCCGATGTGTGGAAAATTTCCGAAAACACGTTTTATAAGCCGGAAAAAGAGGAAAAAGGCTTTGTGTTTGAGTTTTCCGAAAACACGGCTTGTGTGCCGAAGCTGAAGATAAAGGGCAAAAAGGGGCAAAAAATCATCTTACAGGCGTCGGAATACTGCGACCCGGACGGCGGCGTTTGCTTTGATAATATTCAGATGTTCTATCCGTTCGGCTTTTGTCAGAGAGATATTTACATCTGCAAAGGTGAGGGCGTGGAGGAATACATTCCGTCGTTCACTTACCATGGCGCGCGCTATTTCTTTGTCATCGGCGCGGAAAAAGAACAGATCACCGACGAAACCGTCACCATGCTCGTGCAGAACAGTGACATTGCCGAACGCGGCAATTTCTCCTGTTCCGACCGTATCGCAAATATCCTGCAGCGCAATGCCCGTATCAGCGACCTTGCAAATTTTGTATATTTTCCGACCGATTGTCCGCACCGCGAAAAGAACGGCTGGACGGGCGATGCCGGCATGTCGGCTGAGCATATGATACAGAATCTTGCCGTGGAACACAGCTGGAAGCAATGGCTAAAGATGATCTGCGCGGCACAGCGTGAGGACGGCGCGATTCCGGGCATTATCCCGACTGCCGGCTGGGGTTATGCATGGGGTAATGGTCCGGTTTGGGATCAGGTGCTTGTGGAATTGCCGTATCAGGCGTATATTTACCGCGGCAATAAGGAATTGTTCGAGCTTTGCTCGACGGCGGTCATGCGCTATCTCAATTATATTGCAAAGCGCCGCAGCCCGGACGGCAGCATTTGTATCGGCCTTGGCGACTGGTGCCATGCCATGAGAGGAGGCGGCTCCAACCATCTCTGCCCGACGGAGGTGTCCGATACCATTACCTGCGTGAATATCTGCCGTAAAGCAAAGTTCTTGTTTGATGTGTGCGGCATGAAGGTGCAGAGCGTGTTTGCCGAAGCGCTCGGAAATGAGTTCCTTGCGGCAGTGCGCGACCGCATGATCGATTACGATACCATGACTGTGCGCGGTTCGTGTCAGACGGCGCAGGCCATGGGTCTTTACTACGATATCTTTGAAAAGGGTGAAAAGCCGGAAGCATACCGCCGCCTATTGGAATTTGTGCATGAAGCGGACGATCATTTCAACTGCGGTATGATCGGCGTGCGCGTTTTATTCCGCACACTTGCTGCACATGGCGACGCTGAGCTTGCCTATAAGCTTATTACGCGTACCGACGCGCCGTCCTACGGTATCTGGGCGGATAAGTTCGGTCTTGTTTCGAATGCGGAAAGCTTTAATGCCACGGTCAACGGCTACGGAACCTCGCTCAATCACCATTTTATGTCGGATTATTCGGGATTCTTTATCTCCCATATCGCAGGTCTCCAAGTTAATCCGTATAAGGATAACCCGGCATATATCCGTATCAATCCGAGCTTTATTCCGGCGTTAGACAACGCTTCGGCGTTTTATGAGACAGTCGCCGGAAAGGTGAGCGTGTCTTGGGTACGCAAAGGCGAAGAGATCGAATTGACCGTCGAAAAAGCCGATGGCGTCGGCGGCGAAGTGGTATTGCCGAATGGCTATATCTTCACTAAACGTTCCGACAGACCCGATTACGAAACGGCGGACAGACGCATTTCACCGCTCGCAGGTGTCGTGTATACCATTCGTAAAAAGGCGTAAAAGCCCATAATATAGCGACAGCCCGACGATTTTAAATCGTCGGGCTGTTTTGTTGCAAAAAACGTTAGATCTGAAATCCGGAAGTACTTGCCTTATCCACCGGATACAAGATCTTTAACTGATTGATCTTGCTCTGTAAGGCCTTTTGCTGACGTTCCTTGTACATCATTTGCTTGATCTGCTCCTTGATGTCGGCAAATTCAAACGGCTTTGCGGCATTTTTGCTGTTAAGCTTAATGAGGTGATAGCCGAACTGCGTTTTGACCGGGCCTTTGACCTCGCCCTCGTTCATGGAGAACACGGCCTGGTCGAATTCGGGAACCATCTGACCGCGCGTAAATTCGCCGAGGTTGCCGCCGTTTTCGCTCGACGGGCAAGAGCTGTGCTGTCTTGCGGCGTCCTCAAACGAAATTTTTCCGGAGGTGATGTCGCCAAGAAGCGCATTTGCTTTTTCTTCGGAATCCACCAAAATGTGGCTGGCGTTTACCGATTCGCCCGAAACGAATTTATCCTTGTTTTCTTCGTAGTAGGCTTTGACTTCGTCGTCGGTCGGTACTTTTACGCTCTCGAGCGCCTTAGCCATGGCGAAATTGACAAGCATGTCCTCTTTTACCTTTTCAAGCTGTGCCTTAAATTCCGGCGAATGCTCATAAAGGTTTTTGCGTGCATCGGCAAGAAGCAGCTTGTTGGAAATGAGCTGTTCGAGAATGACGGCGCGGCCTTGCGGGTTGTCATAGTTTTGTCCGCGTGCGGCAAGCTCGCTTACCATGCCGGTTACCTCCGATTCGGTTACGGGAATGCCGGCAACATTTGCTAAAATTTTGTCGTTCATAGGGAAATCCTTTCTTTGGATGTGTTTTTGAAACCTCTATTATCATACATTAAAAATTTCTATTTGTCAAGAATGCGGAGAAAAGTAGAAAGATTTTTTTCCTTGTATGGAGAAGTTTTCCTGCTTGTTGCGACATTTCCCTCCCACACCGGAAATTACCGCTCGATTTTACTCGATTTCGCGCCATTTCCATATATTTTGCAGTGACAAAACCGCCCTTATTCGATTATAATATTAAAAAAGGCCGATAATGCTTCGCACATACGGCAAATCTCGGAAAGGCAGGTTTTGTTCGACCTATGGAATTCATCCTTGTAAATTCGGTTAAATTGAAGATCATGCTGTCGCCGCAGGATATGAAAGAATTCGGCCTTGCAGCAAACGCGCCGGAATCCGCGTTTTCGCGCGCGGCTCTGCGGAAACTGTTAGACCGGGCGAACAGCGAGACCGGCTTCGATACAAAACATGCGAAGCTCTATGTGCAGGCGTTTCCGGCTCCGGACGGGAGTTTAGAGCTGTTTTTAACGCGCCGAAGCAGGATTTTACCCGAACCGGAGGAGGAAAAGAGCGCTTTCCGCAAAAAATACCGGTTTTCCGGCGATGACCGGAGCCGAAAGGAATACATAGCCGCGTCGCGAAGCATTGACGACCTTGCAGACCTTTGCGTGCGTATGCACAAGGATAATTTTCGCGGTGAGTCGGCGTTCTATGCGTTTGACGATTACTACTATCTTTGGTTCGGCTTTCCGCGAAAGCTGCCGAGCTTTATTAAAGACGCGCCGGAGGATCTGTTCAACGATGAATCCGACCGTTTCCCTTATCTTGGCGAATATGCCGACGTTATTTTTGCTGACCGCTCGTCGCTTGCGCGCATATCCGAGCACGGCTCGCTCCTTATCCGCGAAAATGCGGTCGAAACTTTGTCTAAGGCCTTCTCCGGCACTTGATTTTTTCCGAAAAAACATGTATACTGTTTATAACAACTATTCAAACGACTTTTTCAGCTTTGATTTTGAAAAAAACGGAAATAACGGAGAATGGCGTATGAACGACAGCTTGGAAAATACTAAAGAAACCGAAGCCGCATGGGCAGCGCTTGAGAAAAAGTGCAGCGATTGCACCGGCTGCTCCCTTTATAAAACCAAGACAAACACGGTGTTCGGCTGCGGCAATAAAAATGCGCGTGTGATGTTTATTGGCGAAGCGCCCGGCGAAAGCGAGGATAAGCAGGGCATTCCCTTTGTCGGCGCGTCGGGACAGCTGCTTGACCGCTATTTTGATGCAGTTGGCCTTTCGCGCGAAAGCGCCTATATTGCCAACATCTTAAAATGCCGTCCGCCGCACAACCGCGATCCGCTGCCCGAGGAGAGGGACGCATGCTCGCAGTGGCTTAAAAAACAGATCGAGATAGTTGATCCGCTTATTATAATATGCCTCGGGCGCATTGCTGCCACCTCGCTTATCGACGAGGAT
>ERZ773136.3796-NODE-3796-length-10692-cov-4.389678_pt1 | contig 10692 bp, 11 predicted proteins | sample MGYA00580855_ERZ773136 | MGnify/ENA primary metagenome ERZ773136 (study PRJEB29015, sample SAMEA2737860) | human gut metagenome | biome: human gut; feature: human-associated habitat; material: faeces | place: China | collected 2012 ... | reverse complement strand
AAGCTGGATAAAGAAGATCGTATTCAATTTTCCTGTGCCTGTTGATGGTGAGGAATTGAAAGAACTTCCCTTGGAAACTGAAACAACTGTTGAGACGGTATGTTTATTGTCCAAACCAAATTCAAAGCAACATATCGAGATTTACTTGGATATGGACGAGTTAGATTTGACAGATGCAGAAAAGAAAGCTACCGACTAAGAGATCAAGATTATGTGCTGGAGCATAGCGGCTTGAAAGTCAGCAGCTTGTCACGCCCACTATGCCCGCCGGAAACTGTGACTGAGTACAAAACGCATGCTTAGTACCTTTTCGCGCAGCATATGAACTTTTTGTAACATTCTTCAGATATCCATTGACATTGCAAGTCAAACGCGCTACAATATATCAAAAATTAAATACACTAAACTGTTGAAGCGGAGATAACGGCAATGATGCCTTTACAGAGAGCCTGCGATGCTGAGAATCAGGCAAGAAACAAGTTGTCAAATGGACCGCTGAGGGCACAAGGGAAATGCATATATGCATAGTATAGTGTGACGTTGCAGGCAGACGTTATATGCCGAGGGTATGTTAGTATCCTGCTAAGAGCATGATTAATATCATGAATTCAAGGTGGCACCGCGGATAGTGAATATAATATAAGCACATTATTCGTCCTTGACAGAAAGTATATTTCTGTCAAGGACGTTTTTGTTTTTTATGAGACTCCTTTGACGGAAGATATAACGTCAAAGGAGTTTTTCTTTTTCAAAGGAGGTTACGGTACGGTGTTTTCAAAACGATGGTGGCGCTCCCGGCGCCTAATAAATTTGAGTATCAGAATGCAAATGCAAATGGACGTAACTTCATCCTTTGGAGGTGCAACGAATGAAAATTCTGCCAACTTTAGCTGAAGTAAAAAAGATTGCTTCAGCTGCAAAATACAACGTGCTCCCGGTGAGCTACGAGATGCTTTCCGACTTTACCACGCCCATTGAAACCATGAAGATACTGAAAAACGTATCTACCCATTGCTATATGCTGGAATCCGCCCAAGCAAACGAAACATGGGGAAGATATACATTCCTCGGTTTCGACCCGAAAATGGAGATTACCTGCATGGACGGTGAAATGAAAATCGGAAATCTTAAAGTAAAAACGGAGAACCCATCCGGCTATCTCCGACAGATTCTTGCGGATTACAAAAGTCCCCGTTTTGATTATCTTCCGTCCTTTACGGGCGGACTGGTTGGATATTTCTCCTATGATTATCTGGGATACAGCGAACCGAGCGTAAAATGCGACGTGGAAGATACCGAAAGCTTTAAGGATGTCGATTTGATGCTTTTTGACAAGGTTATTGCTTTTGACAACCTGAGACAAAAAATTATTCTCATCGTCAATATGCCGTTAGACGATGTGGAGGTCGGATACAACAAAGCGGTTATGGAATTGAAACAGCTTGCAGAACTTCTTAAAAACGGCGAAAAGAAGAACGATCCCGGCGGCAGGCTGCTCGGTGAAGTAACGCCGCTGTTTGACAAGGTGCAGTTTTGCGATATGGTGGAAAAGGCGAAACACCATATCCGTGAAGGCGACATTTTCCAGATCGTGCTTTCAAACCGTCTGTCTGCTCCTTTTGAAGGAAGTCTGCTCAATACCTATCGTGTACTCCGAACCATCAATCCTTCGCCCTATATGTTCTATTTCTCCGGGACAGATGTTGAAGTGGCAGGTGCTTCGCCCGAAACGCTGGTCAAGCTGGAAAACGGTGTATTGCACACCTTTCCACTCGCCGGAACAAGACCGAGAGGAAAGACCGTGGAGGAAGACAAAGCGCTTGAAAACGAACTGCTTGCAGATGAAAAGGAACTTGCCGAACATAATATGCTGGTCGATCTCGGGCGGAACGACCTCGGAAAAATCAGCAAATTCGGCAGCGTACAGGTTGAAAAGCTCCACTCGATAGAACGCTTTTCCCACGTCATGCACATCGGCTCTACGATTCGGGGCGAGATTGACGAAAAACACGATGCACTCGACGCCATCGAAGCGGTATTGCCTGCGGGAACGCTCTCCGGCGCACCGAAAATCAGAGCTTGCCAGTTGATCGGAAAACTTGAAAACAACAAGCGTGGTATTTACGGCGGTGCGATCGGGTACATCGACTTCACCGGGAATATGGATACCTGCATCGCCATCCGTATTGCCTACAAGAAAAACGGCAAGGTGTTTGTGCGAAGCGGTGCCGGCATTGTAGCGGATTCCGTACCCGAAAAGGAATTTGAAGAATGCCTGAACAAAGCCAAATCTTCCCTCAAAGCATTGGAACTTGCCCAGGAGGCGAAATTATGATTCTATTGCTTGATAACTACGACAGTTTTTCCTATAATCTTTTTCAGCTCGTCGGCGAGATTGAGCCAGATATCAAGGTAATACGCAACGATGAAATGACAATAGAAGAAATCAAAAGTTTAGGTCCCGACCGCATTATCCTTTCACCCGGCCCGGGAAGACCGGAGAATGCAGGGGTTATTATGGAAGTTGTCAAAACGATTGGCAAGGATATTCCCATTTTGGGCGTCTGCCTCGGTCATCAGGCAATCTGCGCAACATTTGGCGCAACCATTACCTATGCAAAAGAATTGATGCACGGCAAGCAGTCGAACGTGAAGTTCGATACTTCCTGCCCGTTATTTACAGGTTGTCCCGAAGCTGCTCCTGTTGCACGTTACCATTCTCTTGCAGCAGACGCCAACACCATACCAGAATGCTTGAAGGTCACAGCGCTTACCGATGACGGAGAAATCATGGCGGTTCAGCATAAAGAATATCCCATCTATGGCGTACAGTTTCATCCTGAATCTATTATGACACCGACCGGAAAACAGATGCTCAGAAATTTTATTAAGGAGATATGAGTGATGATTAAAGAAGCTATCGTAAAGATTGTAAATAAAGAAGACCTCACCTATGACGAGGCGTATGCCGTCATGAACGAAATTATGAGCGGCGAAACAACAGCCACACAGAATGCCGCTTTTCTTGCCGCCCTATCCACAAAGAGCGCAAGAGCCGAAACCACCGACGAGATTGCAGGCTGTGCGGCTGCTATGAGAGCACATGCAACCAAGGTTGAAACCGGTATGGAGCTTTTCGAGATCGTCGGAACGGGCGGTGACAACGCCCACAGCTTCAACATTTCCACTACCTCGGCACTCGTTGCCGCGGCAGGTGGGATGAAGGTCGCGAAGCACGGCAACCGTGCCGCTTCTTCCCTCTGTGGAACGGCGGATTGCCTGGAGGCACTCGGTGTCAATATTCAGCAGAGTCCGAAAAGATGTATTGAACTTCTGAATAAAGTCGGTATGTGTTTCTTTTTCGCGCAGAAATATCATACCTCCATGAAGTATGTGGGCGCTATCCGCAAGGAGTTAGGCTTCCGTACTGTGTTCAATATTCTCGGCCCGCTGACCAATCCGGGCACGCCGTCCATGCAGCTTCTCGGCGTATACGACGATTATCTGGTTGAACCGCTGGCACAGGTATTGATCAGCCTCGGCATCAAACGCGGGATGGTCATATACGGGCAGGATAAGCTTGACGAAATTTCTATGAGTGCGCCAACAACGGTCTGCGAGATTCGTGACGGCTGGCACAAATCCTCAGTAATCACGCCCGAAGATTTTGGTTTTGAACGCTGCACAAAAGATGACTTGAAAGGTGGAACTCCCGAAGAAAACGCCAAAATCACTCTTGCCATTCTGAACGGAGAAAAGGGACATAAGCGAAACGCGGTGCTGTTAAACGCCGGTGCAGCGCTGTATATTGGCGGCAAGGCGGACAGCATGAAGGACGGTATTGCACTTGCGGCGGAGATCCTTGATTCCGGCAAAGCCCTTGAAACACTGAACAAACTGATCGAAGTCAGCAACCGCCCGGAGGTGGAGGCATGACGATACTCGATCAACTTGCAGACCACGCACGAAAACGTGTGATAGCAGATATGGAAGAAAACAGCCTTGACACGATGCGGAAATTAGCAAAGTTGAAAAGTTCAGCAACAGGAGAGCCTTTTGCTTTTGAGCAAGCATTGAAAAAAGAAGACGTGAGTTTTATCTGCGAGTGCAAAAAAGCATCTCCTTCTAAAGGCTTGATTGCACCGAACTTTCCTTATCTGGAGATTACAAAGGAATATGAAACAGCAGGAGCAGATTGCATTTCCGTCCTGACTGAACCGAAATGGTTTTTGGGAAATGACGAATACCTTAAAGAAATAGCCAAAGCAGTTTCAATCCCGTGTCTTCGCAAAGATTTTACGGTGGACGAATATCAGATTTATCAGGCAAAGGTTTTAGGAGCATCCGCAGTTCTGCTGATCTGTTCCCTTCTGACAGAAGATCAGATAAAGGACTACATTAGAATTTGCGATAACCTTGGTCTTTCCGCTTTGGTTGAGGCACACGACGAGCAAGAAGTGCAAACGGCACTTAATACCGGAGCACGTATTATCGGGGTCAATAACCGCAATCTCAAAGATTTTTCGGTGGATACCGATAACAGTCGCAGACTTCGGGAGTTGATTCCTCCGAATATACTGTTTGTTTCCGAAAGCGGCGTGCGGACTGCTGAGGATGTGGCGGCACTTCGTAAAATCGGCGCTGATGCCGTTTTGATCGGTGAAACACTGATGAGGGCGTCTGATAAAAGAGCAAAGCTGGCAGAACTGCGGGGTGCAGTATGACGAAAATCAAGTTATGCGGACTATCCCGAATGGAAGATATAGAAACCGTCAACGAACTAAAACCCGAATATATCGGATTTGTATTTGCCCCCAAAAGCAGACGTTATGTTACACCGCAGACAGCAGCAGAGCTAAAACAACTGCTTTCCACAGAAATACAGGCAGTCGGTGTGTTTGTCAATGAAAGCCCGAAAAAAATCGCGGAACTGTTGCGCAACGGCGTCATTGACATTACCCAACTTCACGGGGACGAGGATGAGAGCTATATCAGGCGGCTGAAACAACACACCGATAAACCGATCATCAAGGCTTTTCAGGTAGAAACGGAAAATGATATTGCTGACGCAGAACGGTGCTCCGCTGATTATATTCTGTTGGACTCCGGTGCAGGAACGGGTACGGTATTTGATTGGAAACTTTTGATGAACATACGCAGACCGTATTTCCTCGCAGGCGGACTCTCACCCGATAATGTTGGAAAAGCTGTTACAACACTACATCCCTTTGCTGTTGATGTCAGCTCTGGGATAGAAACAGGCGGAACAAAGGACAAAGAAAAAATGGAGGCATTTGTTGCCGCCGTCAGAAAGGAAGAAAAATTATGAGGAATCCAAACGGACGCTTCGGCATTCACGGCGGTCAGTACATCCCGGAAACGCTGATGAATGCAATCATCGAACTGGAAGAAGCGTATAACCATTACAAAAACGATCCCGAATTTAACCGGGAGCTTACCGAGCTTTTCAATGAATACGCAGGAAGACCGTCCAGGCTGTACTACGCCGAAAAAATGACGAAGGACCTCGGCGGCGCGAAGATTTATCTCAAGCGTGAAGACTTGAACCATACGGGCGCACACAAGATCAACAACGTACTCGGTCAGGCACTTCTGGCAAAGAAAATGGGTAAAACACGTTTAATCGCCGAAACCGGAGCAGGTCAGCATGGCGTTGCTACGGCAACCGCAGCAGCCCTTATGGGTATGGAGTGTGTGGTTTTCATGGGCGAGGAAGATACCATCCGTCAGGCTCTCAATGTATATCGTATGAAGCTTCTCGGCGCAGAGGTTATCCCCGTAAAGACGGGGACAGCAACACTCAAAGATGCGGTTTCCGAAGCCATGCGTGAGTGGACTTCCCGCATCAGCGACACCCACTATTGCCTTGGTTCGGTGATGGGTCCCCATCCGTTCCCCACCATCGTTCGTGATTTTCAAGCGGTTATTTCCAAAGAAATTAAGGAGCAGATGATGGCAAAGGAAGGCAGATTGCCCAATGCGGTAATCGCCTGTGTAGGCGGCGGCTCCAATGCCATCGGCAGCTTCTATCATTTCATCGACGATAAATCCGTAAAGCTCATCGGCTGTGAAGCGGCAGGCAGAGGAATTGATACCTTTGAAACGGCAGCAACCATTGCCACGGGCAGACTCGGTATTTTCCACGGAATGAAGTCCTATTTCTGCCAGGATAAGGACGGTCAGATTGCCCCCGTTTACTCCATTTCCGCAGGACTTGATTATCCGGGTGTGGGACCCGAACACGCACATCTTCACGATATCGGACGGGCAGAGTATGTCCCGATCACAGATGATGAGGCGGTCAACGCCTTTGAATATCTGGCAAAAACCGAGGGTATTATTCCTGCTATCGAATCGGCACACGCTGTTGCCCTCGCAATGAAGATCGCACCGATAATGGAGAAAGATAAAATCATCGTCATTACTATTTCCGGCAGAGGCGACAAGGACTGCGCCGCCATTGCCCGTTACAGAGGAGAGGATATCCATGAGTAATATTCAGAAAGCATTTGAAAATGGCAAGGCATTTATCGCCTTTATCACCTGTGGAGATCCCGATCTGGAAACCACCGCCAAAGCAGTCCGTGCCGCTGTGGAAAACGGTGCAGACTTGATTGAACTTGGTATTCCGTTCTCTGACCCTACCGCAGAGGGTCCCGTTATTCAGGGCGCAAACCTGCGGGCGCTGACCGGCGGCATCACGACGGATAAGATATTTGCCTTTGTAAAAGAGCTTCGACGTGAGGTGAAAATCCCGATGGTCTTTATGACCTATGCAAATGTTGTATTCTCCTATGGTGCAGAAAAATTTATTTCTACTTGTTGCGATATTGGAATTGACGGACTCATCCTACCCGATCTTCCGTATGAAGAAAAAGAGGAATTTCAGCCGCTATGCAGACAATATGGCGTTCATCTGATTTCACTGATTGCTCCTACTTCGGAAAACCGCATCGCCATGATTGCTAAAGAAGCGGAAGGCTTCATCTACATCGTTTCCAGCCTCGGTGTGACAGGCACACGGAGTGAAATCAATACAGACCTTGCCTCTATCGTCAAGGTAGTTAGAGAAAATACCAATGTACCGTGTGCTATCGGGTTCGGTATTTCCACACCGGAGCAGGCAAAGAAAATGGCAGATATCTCTGACGGAGCCATTGTCGGTTCAGCGATTATTAAGCTGTTTGAAAAATACGGCAAAGATGCACCGAAGTATGTGGGTGAATACGTAAAATCCATGAAGGATGCCATAAGATAAAAGCGGCTTTTGACTTATCCACACTTTCGAAAAGGTGTTTTACCGTCAGATACTTGAAATCTACGCAACCAGTATTGACTATGATCCAAGGCGGAAATCTCTATTCATTTTTTTAGAAAGTCCAAAACAAGATTCATTATGCCGTTCATGGACAAACAGCGGCGGAGGTCATTTATACACGCACCGATTCGGAGAAAGAGTTTATGGGCTTGACTACCTTTGCGGGCAGGCAACCAACGCTGAAAGAGGCAGTAGTTGCCAAGAACTATCTGAACAAGAAAGGACTTCGTGCTATGGGGCGGCTTGTGCACAAAGCACCGAATGCAGTGGAACAGAGAAAGCCGGAGAGAAAAAGGGTGAGCGCAGACTGTGGGAACGGTGTGTAAACCGTTTTTTCAGTTATCCACGGTTTCCATAGCCGCAGCGAGGGAGAGAAAATATTCCATAATGCTGTCAGCAATTTTGCTGTCGATATTCACTGACCGATTGTCCCGTCCAAACCGTGAACGTTCTGATAACATTGAATTTACACTTTTCACCGCAAATCTTTCGCACAACTCTTTTTTATATTCGATAACAACTGATTTATCAATGTTCCTGCCTTGCAGCCATTCTCTGAAAAAACGAATATCACGCATATATTTTTCTATTGTGTTGCCGCTGCGTTCTTCCTCATAAAGATAGATTTTGAAATTATTGATTAGTTCGTTTGTAATTATTTTCTCATTCACTGTATTCACGCACCTTTCAATTATATATTTTACCACATTATAAAAATATATAACTTTTCACTGTGAATATCAGGAATCACAAGCAACAAAAAAAGACTTCAAGTCTAAAACCCGAAGTCTTTTATATAACCAAACTAAATCAACGCTTTATATATTGCAGAAATGTCATCTTCACTGACATTTTTACGAGTATTCGCAGGACTTCCGCTCATCAATGCGTCAGATGTCATTTTGGGAATTGCGGAGGTGAATTTTTGAGTGTCAATCCCATATTCCGCTATTGTCGGAACCTCACACCGTCGGCAAATATCGAGCAAACCCGATATAAATTTATCCGCTGCAATGCAATCATTATCTGCCACAGCCGCCGTCCCGACTGCCCTTGAAAGCTCCGCAAACCTTTCCGTCGCACCGTCTTTTGCGAAATCCATACACTTGCACAAAAGCATTGCGTTTGACAAGCCGTGCGGAACATGGAACAATGCACCGATCGGACGGCTCATACCATGCACAATTGTAACAGATGAATTATTTATGCAAATTCCCGCTTCAAGTGCTGCTATTGACATTTCATATCTTGCTGTTTCATTTTCTCCGTCATTGTATGCAATCGGAAGATATTTAAAAATCCGTTTTACAGCAGATAGCGCCAATGCGTCTGTAAGAGGCTGAGCCTGCTTAGACGTGTATGCTTCAACAGCATGAGTGAGAGCGTCAAGCCCGGTTGATGCCGTTATGCTCTTAGGCGAGCTTAATGTGTTTGTATAATCAACGATTGCTAAATCAGGCAACAGCGCCGCACCCTTAAGCAGCATTTTCACATCAGTTTCGGCATCTGTTATAACGGTAAATTTTGTTGCTTCCGAACCTGTTCCGGCTGTTGTCGGGATTGCCGCCATAGGCGGAAATTCGCCGCTGATTTCTTTTCCCATATAATCGCTGAGTTTTCCGCCGCATACATTCAGCGCAGCAATTGCTTTTATTGCGTCCAAAGGACTGCCGCCGCCCATTCCGATAAGAAAGTCACAGTTGTTTTCACGATATACCTTTAAACCTTCTTCAATCATAACATCAGTAGGTTCTCCCGTAATATCCTTAAACACAACACAGTCAAGTCCGTTTTCGGAAAGCTTTGATACAAGCATTTTGAAAGCGTCAAGCTCCGATACAATCCGCCCCGTTACAATAAGCGGTTTTTTGCCCATTGTAACAAGGTATTTTATTGAATCCTCAATTGCACCGATTCCCGTTATTATTTTTTTCGGAGTCAGAAATTCCTTGCTCATATTATTCGCTCCTTTATTCACTGTCTGCCTTTAATACTGCATTCAGCATAACCGTCGCGCCCTCCGTACAATGCTCTACGCTTGAAAATTCCGGTTCACAGTGAGAAAGACCATCCTTTGACTGAACAAAAATCATTGTTGTCGGCAGCATATATGATGCAAACTGTGCGTCATGTCCCGCTCCCGAATGAATGTACTGATGTTTAATTCCGGCTTCCTCGCACGCTTCCTTAACATATCCGACAAGCTTTTTATCCCAATATACGGTATCGCGGTTCCAAGCCTTTTCAACCTCACAAGTACAGCCTGCCCATTCTTTGTCGGCACAGCTCTTTACGATTGCAAGTACCTTTTCAAGAACCTCCGGTTTTTCATGTCTGGAGTCAAACGAAAAGTCAAAGTAATCGGGAACACAGGTATGTACGCACGGATGGCACACAACCTCACCTGTTGTATAAACCAAATCTTTTACACCAAGCTTGTCAATTTCCGTATGCAGATAATCAAGCGCCAACGCTGCGGCATAAAATGCGTCACGGCGTTTCGGCATCGGGAATGTACCGGCATGAGTTGTCTGTCCGTAAAATTTAAGTCTGTAGTTAAACATTCCCAAAACACAGTCAACAACGCCGATGTCATTGCCGTTGTCCTCCAAAATCGGTCCCTGTTCAATATGAGTTTCAAACATATACTTATATCTGTCGGGAGAAAGTCTGTATTTTTTATCGCCCTTAAAGCCCGACTTTTCCAAAGCCTCGCCAAAGGTTTTTGTTGGGTCAAGAATACTTTTTGAAGCCATCATATCCTCATATTTGAACTTCTGACGAATGTCCTCGGGAAGGTAGTCATAGCACACAACTCCCGAAATCATCATAGCCGGAGGATAAAGCGAACCTTCTTCGTTTGTCCATATCATTGCTGTCAGAGGGTGCTTATGCGGAATTTTCTTTTCGGCAACTGTTTCCAAAACCTCCATTGCACTCATTACGCCCAAAATTCCGTCATAGTTACCGCCGTTTTTAACAGAATCAACATGGGACGCCATTACGATTCTTTTTGCGTCGGAATCGCTGCCCGGAAGCGTTGCATAGATATTTGCCACATCATCAATTTCAATTTCTGCGCCGATTGCTTTCATTCTTTTCAAAAATTCATTTCTCGCCATAATAGCCTCGGGTGACAGAGAGTATCTTGTGATACCTCCATGCCCTGCGTCGCCGAATTTGCTGAAGGTTTTTATTTTATCTTCCATTCTTTCTTTGCTGCATACATACATCATTATCATTCCTTTTTGGTGCTATACTAAAAAAGTAGACACAATGATGCAAAATATGATATAATAAAATAAACACAAAAACAGGAGGAAAGACAATGGGAAACAACAATTATACCAAAT
>ERZ773136.3792-NODE-3792-length-10706-cov-17.609426_pt1 | contig 10706 bp, 8 predicted proteins | sample MGYA00580855_ERZ773136 | MGnify/ENA primary metagenome ERZ773136 (study PRJEB29015, sample SAMEA2737860) | human gut metagenome | biome: human gut; feature: human-associated habitat; material: faeces | place: China | collected 2012 ... | reverse complement strand
CTATATGGAATTTTGCACATGTGGATCTTGAAATTCCAAATAAAGATGTGGTTGTGGAGAGTGTTCATCTGTCTGACAGCCTTATGCAGCTCAGCTATAATATTGTTAAAAACTCCAAAAATAAATAGAAGGTGAGTCTTATGAATGATAAAAAAGATTTTGAGGCTGCATTAAAAGGAAAAAAGGTGCCTTTACTGGTTTTAGACCAGAAGTGGCACAGACTTTTTGCCATTCATGGTAAGACTGACGAAATATCAGCCACCGAAAAAGAATTGGATGAGCTGTTAAAGCTGCAGGGAAAGTACAACAATGAGCTTAAGAATTTAAAAAAGCTTAAGTCGAAAATTATGTCTAATATTGTTGCCAACATGGGAGATGACGGTGATGAAAAGCGTGACAAGGATAAGCAGCTTATAGATGAGATAAATGAGAAAGCTGACAACATTGAGGGAGAGCTTATTGAAATCCAGAAGAATATAAAAGCTGTAAATGACAGGCTGATGCTTTTGTCGATGGATTACTTCAGTGAAAAAATCGAGAAAAATAAACTGGAATCAAAAGAAATTGACGACTGGATTGCAAATATAAGAGTTGAACTTAAGAAAAATGTAATCAGAAAACAGAACAGAGATATTAACAACAGGGAGATTTATTCGTATCTTCATGATATTTTTGGCGCTGAGGTTTTAGATCTTTTTGATATTGAATATGACGATCCTATGGTTTTCAATGCCAATAATGCAAATACTGATAATGCAAACAATGAGAATAAGGGGAATTGATATTGGAATATATTGTTACAGGTAATGAAATGAAGCTTCTGGACGATACAACATCACAGGTCTTTTTGGTTCCTTCGGTGGTGCTGATGGAGCAGGCTGCGGCCGGTGTTGTCCGGGAGCTTGTTGCATGTTTTGATAAATCAAAGGAGTTTGCCGTGATATGCGGCAGAGGCAATAATGCAGGAGACGGTATCGCGATAGCAAGACTTTTAAATCAGGCCGGATACAGATGCATGGTGTACTATGCTTTTGGCACAGATGAGGCAGGAAGCGAGCTCTTTGAGCTGCAGAAAAATATATACGCAAGGTATGGCTTTAAGGTGGTCTCTGATATTGAGTGTGTGTGTAAAAGTGATGTAATAATAGATGCACTGTTTGGCACAGGGCTTAAGCGAGCCATAGAAGGCTCTTTAGCAGATGTGATTTCATCCGTTAACAAGACAGATGCTTACAGGGTGGCGGTCGACGTGCCGTCGGGAGTGGATTCTGATAAAGGACATGTGATGGGATGCACTTTTAAAGCAGATTTCACATATACTTTTTCTTATAAGAAGACTGGCCTTCTCCTGTGGCCGGGCTGTGATTATTGCGGTCTGGTTAAGGTGGTGCCTATAGGCATAGATGACCACAGCTTTTGTGGTAATCTGCCATCAGTAAGGGCTCTTGATGAGTCTGATTTAAAGAAGCTTGATAACAGACCGGCACACTCCAACAAGGGAACTTTCGGAAAACTGTTAGTTATAGCAGGAAGCCGCAATATGGCCGGTGCCGCGGTGCTTTCGGCAAAGGCTGCATACAAAAGCGGAGCAGGGCTTGTGAAAATTATAACGCCGGAGTGCAACCGCTCAATAATCCAAGGTGCTTTGCCGGAAGCACTGCTTTGTACTGATATCGCGTCAGCTAAAGCACTTGAGACAGAGCTTGATTGGGCAGATGCAGTGGTGATAGGTCCAGGTCTTTCAAAGTCTGATAATGCCAAAATGTTAGTTGAAACAGTACTAAAAACAGCAGAGATACCTCTTGTGATTGATGCGGATGCGCTTAATATCATATCAGATAACATGACTTTACTTAATGAGCATAAAATGCCTGTCATCGTGACTCCGCACCTGGGCGAGATGTCCAGACTTATGAAAAAGAGCATTGCTGATATACAGGAGGATATCATCGGTGTGGCAGGAGAGTTTGCAGGCTTGTACAATGTGACTTGTGTGCTTAAGGATTTTCGTACGATTATCGCAGCGGCTGATGGCGAAAAGTTCATCAATCTGTCCGGCAACTGCGGTATGGCAACAGCCGGAAGCGGAGATGTGCTAAGCGGTATCGTGGGAGGTCTTCTGGTACAGTGGCGTGACACGAAAAAGGCTGCGGCATACGGTGCATTTATTCATGGACTTGCCGGTGATATGGTATTTGACAATACCGGCTCTTATGGTATGATAGCAAGTGATATTATTGATGGATTAGATAAAGTTTGGATTAAGGTGGAAAAAAATGGCAATTAACAGAATCAGAGCAGATATAGATCTGGATGCAATTTTATATAATATGGAGTCGATGCACAATAAGCTAAAGCCGGGGACAATGATGGCAGCAGTCGTAAAGGCTGATGGTTACGGTCATGGCGCTGAGGCTGTAGCTCCAGGTGCGGGACTTGTCCAGCTTCTGCAGAGCCTTGAAGATCAGGCCGCAGCACAGACCCATGAGCACACGCATACCTACGCACAGGATAAAGGTGTTCAGCGGGCTGACCTGAAACAGTGCACCGGTCATGGCAGATGCGCCGGTGATGGCATCGTAGAAGCTCACAGCGCCGAACACGCCGCCCAGCAGGGCACCCACGGCGGGGCCCATGGTGATGGCGCCCACGGCGATGGGCAGGGTGAGGAAGCTCATGTACAGCGGGCCCACGGGCACACTGCCCAGACCGACAAGCTTCATCACCAGTTCAATGGCCACCAGCAGGGCCACACGAGTCAGAGTCTTGGTATTGGTATTCTTCATAATTCAGTTTTCCTCCTGCTGCCGTTCCGCCCTTTGTTGTCGGATACGGCGCAAACCTGCCCGCTCTGTGCGGGTTTTAGGTGAATATTCAAATCTTTGGAAGCGCGTGGTTGTCAGGGCGTGTTCCAGAGAAAAATGCGTCAGAATCTGTCGCCGGGGAAGCGCACCCCGGCGCTGCGGCGCGCCACCGTGAGTACCCGGCTCACCGCGATGCTGGTATCCAGCATGCGGGCGCACAGCTCCTGGTCTCCGGCGGTCATGGCGCGGTAAAAGGCCTCGAACTCTGCCGCCTGCCGGGGACGATCCCCGTTCAGGTTGTAGTGCTCCTCCTTGCCCTCGTTGGGATGGAAGGTCACACCGCCGCAGTAGTTCGGGGTGGATTTTTGCAGGATGTAGCCCTTCGTGCCCTGAATGATGCAGCGGGCAGGGGCTGCGCAGTCCTTGGCGGCAAGGCTTACCGCCTTGAAGCCGCTGTAATCCATCATCAGCACACCGCTGGTGTCGATATTGCGCTCCATGTTGGCGGCATACACCGCCTTGTTGGGCTCACCGAACAGACCCACGATGTAGCTGACGTTGTACACGCCCAAATCCATCAGTGCACCGCCCGCGCACAGCGGGTCGAACACCGGCGGGGTCTGCCCGGCGCAAAAGGCGTCGTACCGGCTGGAATACTGGCTGAAGCTGCACTGTACCATGCGCACTGTGCCCACCCGGGGCAGCAGCTCCCGGAGTTTGGCGTAGTTGGGCTGGTACTGGGTGGTCATCGCCTCAAAGAGGAACAGCCGCTTGCGCTGTGCCAGCGCAGCCAGCTCCTCGGTCTCGGCGGCGGTCACCGCCATGGGCTTTTCCACAATGACGTGCTTGCCTGCCTCCAGCGCCACCCGGGCGTAGCGGGCGTGCTGTAAGTTGGGCACGGCGATGTAGACCGCGTCCACCCACTGCAAAAGCTCAAAATAATTGGTGGTGTGCTGCGGGATCTGATATTGTGCACACAGCTCTGCGGCCTTTGCCGCCGAGCGCGGGGTGCTGCACACCGCCTGCACAGTAAACGGCGTGTGCTCCACAAGCCATGGCAAAAATTCCTGCACGATCTTACCCGTGCCAAGAATGCCCAGTTTCATAATGCTCTCCCTTATCCTCTTGTTCCCTCAGCCTACCAGCGCCTCCGGCTCGCGGCGGGTGCGGCGGTTGGGGTGCGGGTGCTTTGCCCGGAGGCGTCCCTGTTGACCGTAGTGTCTGCCGCCGCCATGGCTGCGGCCGTGCTCCTGCGGGGCGTTCAGCTGGTACAGCAGTGCCAGCCCCTTCATCAGCAACTCCGGGTCATAGGTCAGGGGGTGGCGGCACAGCGGGGTGACGTACTTTGCCAGACCGCCGGTGACCACCAGTGTAGCCGGGCTGCCCAATTCCTCTTCAATGCGCTGCACCATGCCGTCAATGAGCACGGCGGTGCCCAGCACCGAGCCGGACAGCATACAGCTTTCGGTATTGGTGCCGATGGCTTTTTTCGGGGAGCCCAGATGCACCTGCGGCAGCTGGGCACAGCGCTCACCCAGTGCGCGCAGCCCGGTGGAAAGGCCGGGGCAGATCACGCCGCCCCGGAACACCCGATCCTTGTCCACCACATTAAAGGTGGTGGCGGTGCCAAGGTCTACTGTGATGACCGGCAGCGGAAAGTTTGCCGCCGCATAGGCGGCATCCACCAGCCGGTCCTTGCCCACGGCGCGGGGCTCGTCCACCCCCATGGTCAGCCCGGTACGGATGTCCGGCGAAACGATGACCGGCTTTTTGCCGGTGTAGTGGCGGGCGCACTCGGCCAGTGCCCCGGTGATCTGGGGCACTACGCTGGTAAGCACCGCCCCTTCAAAGCGCATGGGGCGCTCCGGGTGGCGGCGGTGCGCAAAAATTTTATCCATTTCGGCACGATATTCCGCAGCCGTGCGGGTGCGCACCGTGTCCATGCGCGCCACAAAGCATACACGTCCGTCCCGGATGCCCCCAAGGGCGACGGTGGTGTTGCCTATATCAATGGCTAAGATCATAATTCTGTTTTCCTTTTCAAAATAAAAGAAAAGAACCGGTTTGCTCTTTGTCAAGCGTATTTTACCGCATTTTTGCGCCGGATACAAGTCCCCGGCAAAGATTTTGTTGTGCTGGTGGAAGTTTTGCATTATACTAAGGTAAGATATGTGGAAAAGAACTGTTTTTCCGGGAGGTAAACGAACCATGGATCTGAACGGCAAGTGCGTCCTGCTGGGCGTGAGCGGCGGCATTGCCGCCTATAAGATGGCCAACGTGGCCAGTGCACTGCGCAAGCTGGGTGCGGATGTGGAGGTCATCATGACCAAAAACGCCACCCAGTTCATTACCCCTCTCACCTTTGAGACCCTGACCGGCCACAAGTGCATGGTGGACACCTTTGACCGGGATTTCAAGTTTGAGGTCACCCACATCTCGCTGGCAAAAAAAGCGGATGTGATTTTAGTCGCCCCCGCCACCGCCAACGTGATTGCCAAAATGGCGCACGGCATTGCGGACGATATGCTTACCACCGTGGTGCTGGCTGCCAAGTGCCCGAAGCTGGTGGCTCCCGCCATGAACACCGGCATGCTGGAAAACCCCATCACGCAGGATAACCTTGCCACGCTGGAGCGGTACGGCTTTACCGTCATCCCCTCCGAAAGCGGCGTGCTGGCCTGCAAGGATGTGGGCAGCGGACGCCTGCCCAAGGAGGAGGTACTGCTGGAGCACATCCTGCACACCATCGCCCGCCCGAAGGATCTGGCCGGGGTGCGCGTCGCGGTGACCGCCGGCCCTACGCAGGAGGCGCTGGACCCGGTGCGCTACCTGACCAACCACTCCACCGGCAAGATGGGCTACGCCCTTGCCCGCGCCGCCGCCATGCGGGGCGCCGAAGTGACCCTGATCCACGGGCAGACCGCGCTGCCGCCGGTCAAGTTCACCACCGATGTGCCGGTGACCACCGCCCGGCAGATGTACGAGGCGGTGACTGACCGCTTTGACACCACCGATGTGCTCATCATGGCCGCCGCCGTGGCGGACTACCGCCCCGCTACCGTGGCCAACGACAAGATCAAAAAGAAGGAAGGCGACCTCTCCATCCCGGTGGAGCGCACCGAGGATATCCTTGGCACCATCGGCCCCCGCAAGACCCACCAGTTCCTGTGCGGGTTTTCCATGGAGACCCGGGACCTTGTGGAAAACTCCTCCGCGAAGCTTGCCAAGAAGAATCTGGACATGGTGGTGGCAAACAACCTCAAGGTGGCCGGTGCAGGCTTTGGGGTGGACACCAACGTGGTCACCTTCATCACCCCGGACGGCACCCGGGAGCTGCCCCTGATGAGCAAGGCAGACGTGGCTGATGCCATTCTGGACGAGATCCTGCGGCGGCGGGCAAAGTAATACTGCCGGGATTTTGTTGTACACATATCACAAAATTCACAAAAAAATTATGGTTCTTTCCGAAAATTCGGCCTTACCTGTTTATTTTATGCTGCAAAAATTATATAATAAGAGTGTGTCCCCATATTTGGAAGGAATCGGTCTGCGCTGCAGCCGTTAATATTTGGAGGAGAGCCTTACTATGTTCATGTACTCGGATTATAGCCAGCATCTGCTGGACCATGTAAAGAAAATCCATTTTATCGGCTGCGGCGGCAGCGGAATGTACCCGCTGATCCAGATCCTTGCCGCCAAGGGCTACGAGCTGTCCGGCAGCGATGTGCTGGACGGCAGCATCATCCGCTACGAGCGGGAGATGGGCGTGAAGGTCAGCCTTGGCCACAATGCGGATAACGTTGTCGGTGCGGACATGGTGGTGTACTCTGCCGCCATCTCCAAGGATAACGTGGAGCTGAACGCAGCCGCCTCCTATGGCATTCCCACCGTGGAGCGCAGCGTGCTGCTGGGCTATGTGAGCCGCCTGTATAAGCAGAGCATCTGCGTGTCCGGCACCCACGGCAAGACCACCACCACCTCCATGATCACCACTGCGCTGGAACTGGCAGGCCGCGACCCCTCTGCCGTCATCGGCGGCAAGCTGCCCCTCATCAACGGCTACGGCAAGGCCGGCAAGGGCGATGATATTGTTATCGAGGCCTGCGAGTTCGCCGAGACCTTCCTGAAGCTGACCCCCTACCTGTCCGTGGTGCTGAACATCGACAACGACCATCTGGATTACTACGGCAGCATGGGCGAGCTGAAGTTCGCCTTCAAGCGCTTTGCCCTGATGACTCAGTTCATGATCTTTGCCAACGCTGACGATAAGAACACCATGGACGTGATGTACACGTTGGACCGCCGGGTGCGCACCTTTGCCATCGACAACCACGCCGACTACCGCGCTGTCAACGTCAACGAGTATAAGCCCGGCTTCTTCGAGTTCGACCTGAAGGAGTGGAATACGACCGACACCACCCGCATCCGTCTGTCCGTGCCCGGTCGCCACAATATTTATAATGCACTGGCCATGTGCGCCGTGTGCCGCTTTGTGGGCCTGAGCGCAGAGCAGTGCGCCGAGGCTGCCCTGAACTTCAAGGGCGCAGGCCGCCGCTTTGAGGTGTACGGCGAGTGCAACGGTGCGCTGGTCATCGATGACTACGCCCACCACCCCACCGAGCTGCGCGCCACCCTGAACACCGCCAAGGAGATGGGCTACAAGCGCCTGATCGCCGTCCACCAGCCGTTTACATACAGCCGCACCAAGATGCTGTTCAACGACTTTGTGGATGTGCTCAAGATCCCGGACATCACAGTGCTGACCCCCATCATGGGCAGCCGCGAGCCCAACGACCCCACCATTACCAGCGCAAAGCTGGCAGCACAGATTCCCGGCTCCGTGCTGGTGAACAGCCTGCAGGAGGCCGCCGACTGGGTCAAGCAGAACGCCCAGCCCGGCGATCTGGTCATCACCCTCGGCTGCGGCGATATCTATAAAGCCAGCAAGATGATGGTGGAAAAGGATCAGTAAGCTGATTTAAATAATTATAAACACAAGAAGCGCCCCGCAGTCATTCGGCTGCGGGGCGCTTCTTGTGTATCTATATACGATTCTGGAAGGATGTTGGCGTTATCAGAACTTGAACAGGTCCACGATGCGCTGCCACAGGCGGGTGAAGACGTTGCCCTCCTTCACCGTCTCGGTCTCGGCCACAACGTTGTCGGCAGCGGCCACGGTCTCGGCGGTCTTGTAGACAAACTTCACACTGCTCTCGGCGTCCTCGGGGGCACCGGCAAAGCTGGTGTAGCTTTCCAGCCGGTCGGTCATCTCGTCCAGCACGGTCTTGAGGCCGTGCAGTTGATCCTGATCCAGTGCGCCGGTCAGCTTGGAGATGCCCTCCTCGTTGAACTGGTTCAGACCATCGTTCAGCTGGTGGGTGCCGTCATTCAGCTGGCTTGCACCATCGCTCAGGGTGTTCACGCCGTCGTACAGGGTCTTGGTACCGGCGGCAAGCTGTGCGCTGCCGTCCTTGGCAGAATGGGCACCATCTGCGGCGGTCTGCACGCCGGCGGTGTACTGGCCCACGCTGGAAACGAAGTACTGGATCTTGGAAAGGCTGTCCTTCAGGGCACGCACATCGGCGATATCCTGACTGTTCTCTACCTGATACTTCAGCTCTGCCTTGGCGGTGTCCTTGGCTTCCTGACTGGTCAGCAGCTGCACCAGACCGCACAGCATGGAGGGGTCGTAGTTCTGCATCAGGTGCAGAGCAGCCTCCAGATCATGGTTCGTCTTGGTAGCGGAAAGGTACAGCGCCAGATCCAGCTGGCTGTCTTTGAAGCTGGGAGCCTGCTCCCAGATGGTACGCACCATCTTACGGCGGCCGGCAGCCAGCGTCTTGTCGTTCATGGTCAGAATGTTGTCGATGACTGCGGCGTAGTTGTCCCAGGTCATATCGGTGTCGATCAGACCGCCCTCTTTCAGGGTCTTGTTGGCAGAAGCCAGCACGCCGTCTGCCACCTGCTGTGCGCCGCTGTTCAGGGCGCTGTTGTTGGAGCTCAGGGTGTCCAGACCGTTGGTCAACTGGCCCAGACCCTTGTCCAGTGCGGCTGCACCATTGTTCAGGGTGTTGGCACCGTCCAGCAGTGCCAGCACACCGCTTCTCAGCTGGGTGGTACCATCCTCCAGCTGAGAAGCACCGTCCAGCAGCTGGCTCATGGCGTCATTCAGCTGGTTGATGCCGTCGGTCAGGTCGTTGAGGCTGCTCAGGTCAAACACATTGTCGGTGCCCAGAGCCGCAGCGCTGGTGGCGCAGGCCATCATCACCTGCGGGCAGGTCAGCCCGGTGACATCTGCCTCCACCGTGATGGTGTCCTGCAGATAGTCCTCAATGGTATCCAGTTCGTCCGGCAGCAGACCGGACAGGGAGTCCTTCACGCCCGGCAGGGTGACAAAGGCAGCCACATTGCTCTTGGCGGCGCTTTCCACCAGACCGTGGGCAGCCACCACGTTGGTGGCATCCTGCCCGAAGATCACGCCCACAGCGGTGACCAGCGGGGTGACGATGGTGCGGTCGGTGCCGTTCACGTTCACGGTGCCGGTCTCGTTGTTCTTCAGGGCGATGGTCATGGTCAGATGACCGCTCTTGCCGATCAGATCTTTCAGCGCGGCTTCCTGACCGTCCAGCGCGTAGGTGACGGTAGCCTGAATGGGCAGGGCGCGGGTAGTGTCACCTTTATAATACACATCGGTATCATCGGTGTTCCACACCAGCTTTTCGCCGTCCTGTGTGAACTCGGCGCTGCTCTCGGTGTTCTGGATGTTGGTCAGGGTGCTCTGGTCGGTCACCTTGGACAGGCCGGAGGCGCTGTAAACGTGCTCGCTGACGGTGGTGCTCTGGATGGAGCCATCGGCGTTCATCACAGCGTACACGGTCTCAGACTTGGTAAAGCTGCTGCCGCCTGCGGCAAAAGCCGGGGCTGCACAGCTGGCGGCAAGGGCAACTGCCAGCGCCGCACTGGCGAAACGAAGCGATTTTTTCATAACGCATTACTCCTTTTCAGACTTCTTGGCGTTGGCAGATTCAGGGACCATCCATTTCAGGGTGGTGTGGCGGATGAGCCAGTCACACAGCATCAGGGCGGCGGGCAGCACCACCAGAATGACCAGCATACTGATCAGAGCGCCGCGGGAGATCAGCAGGCAGATGCTCCGCAGCAGCTCCATCTTACTGATGGCAGCCACGCCGACCGTAGCGGCAAAGAAGGTCAGGCCGCTGGTCAGAATGGACTGACTGCAATGCTCCAGCGACTGCTGGGCAGCTTCCTTGGGGGTGCGGCCAAAGGCGCGCTCCTCGTGATAACGGGTGGTCATCAGGATGGAGTAGTCCACGGTAGCGCCCAGCTGGATGGTGCCGATGACGATGCTGGCGATAAAGGGCAGCTGCGTACCGGTAAAGTACGGGATGCCCATGTTGATGGCGATAGCGGCTTCGATGCTGGCAACCAGCAGCACCGGGATGGAGATGCTCTTGAAGGAGATGGCGATGATGACCAGCACCGCCATGATCGACCAGACGTTGACGTTCTTGAAGTCCACGTCTGCCACCTCGATCAGGTCTTTGGTCATGGCACCTTCACCGGTGATGACGCCCTCAGGGTCTACATTTTTGATCAGGCCGATCATCTCGTCCAGCTGGCTGTTGATGGCGTCCGTGCCGGTCTTGTAGGAGCTGTTGGCCAAAATCAGCTTGTAGCCGCCGGACTGCAGGATCTCCATCACGCTGTCAGGCAGCAGCTCGGTGTCAAAGCCGGGGCCGGTAATGGAATCCAGACTTACCACCTGCGTGATGCCGTCCACGTCCTTCAGCTCATCGCACAGGTCGGACACCTGCGTAGCGGTCAGATCGTCATGCACCAGAATGAAGTGGCTGGTGGTCATGCCGAAGTCCTCGCCCAGCT
>ERZ773136.3790-NODE-3790-length-10710-cov-2.975411_pt1 | contig 10710 bp, 4 predicted proteins | sample MGYA00580855_ERZ773136 | MGnify/ENA primary metagenome ERZ773136 (study PRJEB29015, sample SAMEA2737860) | human gut metagenome | biome: human gut; feature: human-associated habitat; material: faeces | place: China | collected 2012 ... | reverse complement strand
GATAGTATAGGTTCTTATGTGATTTATAGCAAGAACAGCAAAAATAAGACGCAAGAACCGGATTTGGTAAAAGCCAACCCTTTTGGTTTAAAGAATATGTTGGGTAATGTAATGGAATATTGTGCCGACAAGTATGATCCTGAAGCTTACGCTAAAAGCGGAAGTAGCGCCACAGATCCATTAGTTACTGAAGGTACAGAATGGGTAGTGAGAGGCGGTAATTACACCTCCGATGCGGCAGATCTTCGCTGCGCTTCCCGTGATTATACCAAACATGAAGCTTGGTTAAAAACCGATCCGCAACAACCGAAGAGTATCTGGTGGTACTCCGATATCAGAGGAATCGGTTTCCGTGTTGTATGTGAACCTAATAAATAGTGTCTAAAAAAAATAATATCATGAAAAAAGAGAACAGCATTAGCAGAAGATCATTTCTGAAAAGTTCAGCCCTAGCGGGTGCGCTTGGAGCAATTGGAACAGGTAGTACAGTTGGTGTATTAACTTCTTGTGGTGGAGGTGAAAGTGCGAACGCAATAAAGCCTTTGAAAGAACCCGGTACTTATTACGTGCCCGAATTACCAGATCTGGCGACTGATGGAAAAGAACTAAAAGCTGGTGTAATCGGTTGTGGCGGACGTGGTTCCGGAGCCGCTTTTAACTTCTTGAACGCTGCGAACGGCGTTACGATCGTGGCTTTAGGCGATACGTTCCAAGAACGTGTCGATGATTTGGCAAAGAAATTAAAAGATGAGAAAGGAATTGATGTACCGGCTGATAAACGTTTCGTCGGCTTGGATGCGTACAAACAAGTGATTGAGAAATATCCGGGCAGCGAAGAAGCACGCCTCGCCATGCGTGACTTGAAGTCTATTTATGTAGACTTGAACCGTATTGATGAGTTTGCCGCTTTAGCGAATGCCATGCCGGGACATATCCGTTTCGACGCCAACGAACAGGATTCGCTTACGTATACCGCTGCCGAAAAGATTTATATGAAAGGCAGAATGGAAGAAGCCAAAACAAGCCTCAACAAATACCTGCAGACTTTCCCCGAAGGAGCTTTCAGTCTGAATGCACATTACTATCTCTGTCTGATCGGCAGTGAACAGTCAGATTATAATAGTTGCGGCAGTGAACAGAAGAATTATGATATGATTCTCCTCCACTCCGGCAAGTTATTGGAATATCCGAATAATCCATTTGCGGAAGAAGCACTTATCCTGCGGGCGGAAGTACAGTTTAACCAACAAAATACGGCAGAGGCACTGGCAAGTTACAAAATGCTGAAAGAGAAAGCAACCAATGTAGAAAGACGCCAGCTTGCCGAAACAGGTATCCTGCGTTGTGCCTTCCTGTTGAGAGACGATGTGGAAACAATCCATGCCGCTACCGATTTACTGGTAGAGCCCAAGCTTAGTCCGGAACTAAGAAACGAAGCGCTCTATTACCGTGCCAAAGCTTATACTAACCAAAAAGCTGGCAAGAAAGCAATGGACGATTATCGCGAATTGGCTAAGGACACACGTAACTCTTACGGTGCCGAAGCGAAATATCAGGTTGCCCAAGGGCTTTACGATGCCAAAGAATATGCTGCTGCGGAAAAAGAACTTCTCAACTACATCGAACAGAGTACCCCTCACGCTTACTGGCTGGCACGCAGCTTTGTCCTTCTATCCGATGTTTATCATGCGACAGGCAAAGATCTGGACGCACGCCAATACCTATTGAGCCTGCAACAGAACTATCAAGGTAACGACGATATTGAGAGTATGATTGAAAGCAGACTTCAGAAACTGAAAACTGAAAATTGAGAATCTAAAAAACAGAAATGATATGAAACGAGCTTTTTATATAATAGGAGGACTTACACTGGCAATCTCAATACCGTCAGCTCTTCAAGCCCAGACTACCCAACCCAAAGATACGACCATGAACCGTACTGTCGTTGTGGAACAAGAATATAATCCGGATATTATGGACGCCTCGAAAGTGAACGTCCTGCCCAAAGTGGAAGAACCGACAGTCAGCAAGAAAAATGTGGAATACGCCACGACATTCTTTCCGGCGACCTCCGTTCCAGCAGGTCTGATGCGCCCCTATACCGGAAAAGAAACACAACCCGGCAGCACTCCCGGATATGTGCGTGCCGGTTATGGCAATTACGGCAATCTCGATGTACTCGCCAATTATTTATTCCGCTTGTCTGATAAAGACAAACTGAATGTACGCTTCCAAATGGATGGGATGGACGGTAAACTGACCATTCCTTTCACCGACAGCGAGAAATGGAATGCATTCTATTACCGTACACGTGCCAACGTAGATTATACACACCAGTTTAACAAGCTGGATTTGAATATTGCCGGTAACTTCGGACTGAGTAATTTTAACTTCAAACCGGGAAGTGCGAACAGCAAGCAAAAGTTTACATCCGGAGATTTTCATGCCGGCATTCATTTCATCGATGAAACCGCTCCCCTGCGTTTCAATGCCGAGACGAATCTGTTGATGTACGAACGTCAGCACAATATGCTCAATGAACATACAGACAATACATCGCTTAAAGAAACAATCATACGTACCAAAGGAGATGTCACAGGAGCGATCAACGACCAGCAATCGGTTACTATTGCATTAGCTATGAACAATTTCTTGTACAGTGGATATACAAAGAATATCTCCACTGGAGATGAATACTTCAAGAATTATACAACCCTCCTTCTGAATCCTTATTACGAACTGGATAATGATGACTGGAAATTATACGTCGGCGCCAATGTGGACTTATCTTTCGGATTCGACAAAACATTCCGCGTATCACCGGACATCACTGCACAATACATATTCTCTGACAGCTATGTAGTTTATGCCAAAGCAACAGGAGGGAAACTTCTCAATGATTTCCGCAGATTGGAGAGTATTTGTCCTTATGGCGAACTACCGGACGCCCATCTTTCTTCCACCTGGGGATATGTGCAACGTCCTTACGATACATACGAACAAATTAATGGTACGCTCGGATTCAAGGCCAGTCCTTATCCGGGAGTATGGTTCAATATATACGGAGGCTACCAGAACTTGAAAAATGACTTATCTTATTCAGCTTTCGGAAGAGCGAGTGTTACCCATTTCGAATCTTATCTGAATTTCTCGCAAGATAATACAGACAATCTTTATGTCGGAGGTGAAGTTAGTTACGACTATAAAGAAATCGTGTCTTTATCTGCCAAGTACACTTATCGTAAATGGGACAGCAAAACAGAAGAATATCTGTTGGCTGTAAAACCTGCCAGCGAAATGTCTTTCAACGTTCGTATTCATCCGATTTCCGCCTTGAATATCAATCTCAGCTATGACTACATCAACAGGGAAGAAGTGGAAGGATACGCAAAAATGGCTGCTATCAATGATTTGCACATTGGGGCAAGCTATAATGTGTTCAAAGGAGTATCGGTCTATGCGCAAGTACACAATCTGCTGAACAAGAAGTATCAATACTATTTAGGTTATCCTGCCGAAGGATTCAATTTCCTAGGGGGCCTGAGTTTCCGGTTCTAAAGTCAGCAAAAAGATAAATCATAGCAAAATAAATCAGTTCCGGCTTAATCTATTACACACGCCAATGTAGTCAGATTAAGCCGGAACTAGTTTTATCAATCAGATTTTATCTTTCTAATCTATCGCAAAAATACTTTAATTATTTTATTCAGCCTTTATATATACTACCGAACGTCCTGTCCCATACTTTCTCAAAATACCTTGCCCAATAAAAGTATTTATATCTTTCAATGCCTGTGTTTTTGTCTTTCCGACAAGTGAAGCATAATCCTGTCGGTTAATACACGGATTCTTCACACGAAAGGGAGAATGATAACGTTGCAATACCAATTCACTCTCAATATCCTTCTTAAATTGGCGATTCACACGAAAATTAATATCTTTCAGAGATATAGACGGCGAACGCAATTCTTTTGCCTCCTTCACCTTCTTGTCAACACTCAACGAAAGGCTAAAATAACCGATATCCCCTAATTCAACAGAGAATCCTTTTAAAAGCAAATGCCTCAATTCTTTTGATATAGCCTCTATGATACCCACCACCTGCGCATGGGGCATATGCTGAAGCGCAGTCACTTGTTCTACAAATTCTTCGGCTGTATAACTTCCCTTCAACACTACACGTGCATGCAAAGGCTGTTCTTCTCCGCTTTTAGCAAGGTCGGGAGTTTCATAAAGATCATAATTTACACTCATTATTGATTAGTTCTTTATTAGGAGAGATAAACATCTTCCCTCCCATAGATTTATTTTCTAAAGTACATTTCTATTTTCGTTTGACTTAACTCAAGCGATAGTTCAACTTAAGTCATTCTTTCGTTTAACTTAAGTCAAACGAAAACAAACATACTAACGAGACAAATGTACATAGAATATACAGATACTAATCTATACTAACCGAGATTTAATTTCATCCGATAAATTATTCCAAAGAGCATAAACATATTCACCAGTAATTATCCAAGATTTGAACGATTTTTTTGTTCGTTTTCAAAAGTTTTGTTCCACCGCCAAAAAGATTGCCTATCATTTGTTTATGCAACTTATTCTTCCTAATATTGTCCTATACTAATGAAAACCAATACAGATAAAACGAATCCCCATGCAAAAAGTATTTCTTTTGATAGCCATACAAATCCTGTGCTTACATTCATTCGTGGTGAATGCACAGCGTATTTTCTCCACCTCTTATACAATGGATGATGGATTAGCCGCCAACAGAGTATACAGCATTTTGCAAGATTCATGCGGATTTATGTGGTTCGGAACCGATGACGGCTTGAGCAGGTTCGATGGCATCTCATTCAAGAACTACTATCTATCAGAATATATCAACGCAACAACCAGTAACAGTGTCAAGAAAATATTTATCGACCGCAGGGGCAGAATGTGGATAGGATTGGATACCGGAATCGTCATTTACGACTCGAAGACAGACACTTTCCAACCTTTCCATGCCAAAACTGAAACCGGAGAGATGATACGAACATACGTCACCGATATGATAGAGGACAGCGACGGAGAAGTATGGATTGCAACAAGCGGAGAAGGACTTTACCGTTTTTCTCCCCATGATGAAATCAAACTCAAAGTCTATCGGAATATTCCCAGAGAAACGAACAGCATTTCGCAAAACATCATCATGGCATTACAGCAGGATAGCAAACAAAACATTTGGATAGGTACTTATTCAGAAGGTTTATGTTGTTTCAATAAACAAAGTAACACGTTCGTCACTTACAAAAAGAGCAGTCACCCTAATAGTTTATCAGATAATTCCATTCAGAAAGTGTTTGAAGACTCATACGGCAATTTATGGATAGGAACTTTTCAGAACGGGCTCGACCTGTTCAATCCTGTGGCTAAAACTTTCACCAACTACCAGGACAGAAGTCCAAACAACCTATTATATCATATCCACGATATTAAAGAATACAGACCTGGCGAGTTGTTCATTTCATCCGACAACGGTATGGGAATTTTTAAAGCAGACAAAGGAGAAATTATACAATCCGACAATCCGAATCTGAAAATAAGAACCGGAGCCAATAAGTTTATATATACCATCTATATAGATAAGGAAGAAAGCCTCTGGCTGGGCTCCTATTTCGATGGAATCAAATTCTATTCGGCATTTCAAAATAATTTCAAATATTATAGCTGTTCATCATCGTCCACACCACAATCAGGAAAAGTAATCAATGTTATCAAAGAAGACAAAGATGATAAATACTGGATAGGTACGGATGACAATGGCATTTTCCGATTTGATGCCAAAACTCAAGAAATTACCCCTTTCCGGGATGCAGCCAGTATAGGCACAACTTACTATTGTATACACGATCTGCTGGTAGACAGAGATAAACTATATGCCGCCACTTATGGAAGAGGTTTGGAGGTGATTGATTTAAAAACAGGAAAAGTGGAAAGTTTTCTCAATAACCCGGAAGATTCAACATCTATCCCCTCCTCACGGGTATTCACTCTATATAAAGCCAGTAATGGATGTATTTACGTGGGCACCTCTGCAGGATTCTGTTACTATAACCCCGAAAAAAACAATTTCATCAGAATCGGTTCTTTTACAGGCAAAATATCGGATATCATTGAAGATTACTTCGGAAGAATATGGATAGGAACAAGTATCAGTGGATTATATTCATACAATGTCAGAACCCAAAAGATAACATCTTATCAACGTTCGGATCATCCGAATTCACTAACAAAGAATGTAATCACCACGCTAGCTATCGACAACAAGAAACGACTATGGGTGGGAACTTATGGGCAAGGACTTTGTAGATATAATGATGAAACAGATGATTTTACCAGACACGACTACCTAAAGTTGCCGAATAAAATCATCACTTCCATTATCCCTAAAGGAGACTTACTATGGATTAGTACCAATAAGGGACTTGCTGTATATAATCCGGATACAGAATATCTGAAAACCTATTCGAAATCAAACGGACTATACAATGAACAATTCACACCATGTTCAGGCTTTGAATCTTCTGACGGTAGACTATTTTGGGGTTCGACAGACGGTTTCTGTTATTTCTTCCCGCAAGACTTAAGAGAAAACACATACAATCCACCTGTCGTCCTCACCAATATGACCATTTTCGGAAAAGAGATACAGGCTGATACATCCCATTCACTCATTCGCCAATCCATAGGATATACAGATGAGATTGTGTTGAAATATAACCAGTCCATGATCGGATTCGATTTTGCCGCACTAAGTTACATTGCTCCCAAAGAGAATGATTATCAATATATGCTGGAAGGTCTGGATAGCGAATGGCAGTTCACTAAAGGAAATAATAACCATCTTTCCTATGCAAACTTACCCGTCGGTGAATATGTATTAAGGGTCAAGGGAACGAACAGCGATAAACTATGGAGCAATAATGAAGTACAACTAAAAATCAAGGTGCTGCCTCCATTCTTCCGGTCGCAACTGGCTTATCTGATCTATGCCCTCGTCCTGTTGATTGCGATTATGTTAACCGTATGGTATTACGTAAAACGCACGGAGAAACGTCAGAAAGAACGTATCAAGAGGCTGAACGATGAAAAAGAAAAAGAGCTCTATAACTCCAAAATAGATTTCTTCACTAACATTGCTCATGAAATTCGAACTCCTTTGAGCCTTATTATCGGCCCATTGGAATACCTGATGAAAACTTCAAGTATCAACAATGTGTATGGGGAATACCTAAGTATTATTGAACAGAATTACAAACGTTTGTATGCGCTTGTCACCCAATTGCTGGATTTCCGCAAAGTAGATACGGGATCTTATAAACTATCGTATGACTGTTACCGGATTAAAGAAATAATCTGCAAAGTAACCTGTATCTTTGAATTATCTGCCAGACAAAAAAAAGTGACGATTGACACTTCCTCTATCCCGGAAAAACTGAGCATCGTCATAGATGAAGAAGCTTTTACCAAGATTATCAGCAATCTACTAAGCAATGCCTTGAAATATGCCAAAAGCACGATTCGTATTACAACTACAGAAAAGGATTCCGAGATAGTAGTCACCGTAACCGATGACGGTATAGGCATCACCGATCAAGAAAAGACTAAAATATTCGACGCATTCTATCAGGTTAAGAACAACAGTGAAATAAATAAACTGGGCATTGGTATCGGGCTTCACATGACACGCTCACTCGTCCAATTAATGAATGGAAAGATCGAAGTCAGCGATAGGGAAGACGGTGAAAACGGTGTTTCTATTTCTGTCTATTTCCCTAAGCAAGCAGTCATCACTGCGGCGCTACAAGTAACAAAACGGGTAGAAGACACAATTATTCCTGAAAGCAGCCCAGAAAATATAGAAGAAAATGAACTGGAAAGCACTCTTCCCGACGAACCGTTGAAAAAACAATATGCCATTATGGTTGTGGACGACAACCCGGAGATTCTGGATTTCCTTTCCAAAATTCTGTCTGAGGAATATTTTGTCATATCGGCTTCGAGTGGAGAGGAAGCGTTACAAATCCTTGAAAAAAATAACATTGGCCTCATCATCAGTGATGTGATGATGGAGGAAATGGACGGGTTCAAACTCTGTGGGAAAATTAAAAGCAACATCAATATTTCCCACGTTCCTGTCATTCTGCTGACAGCCAAAACGGATACGGAAAGTAAAATCAAAGGACTGGAAGCCGGTGCGGATGCATATATAGAGAAACCATTCTCACCTTTCCACCTGAAAGCACAATTGCTGAACTTACTCAAGAAAAGGGAAAGTCAGCAGAAAACGTATGCCTCTACTCCGTTATCCGATCTGCACTCCGCTGTCCACAATAAATTGGATGAAGAATTTATGAATAAATGTACCGAAATCATCCAGAATAATATTGAGGACTCCGAATTTTCGGTAAACACACTGGCACAGGAACTGGGAATGAGCCGTACCTCTGTATTTACCAAAATCAAAGGCATTATTGGCATGACTCCCAATGATTTCATCAAGGTCACCCGACTAAAGAAAGCCTGCAAAATGATGGTGGAGGGAGAATATCGGGTTACCGAAATAGGATTCCTCGTCGGGTTCAGCTCTTCTTCCTACTTTGCCAAATGTTTTCAGAAGCAATTTGGAATGTTACCGACAGAGTTTCTCAAAAAAATAAAAGAAGCCCCCTCATCCGCAACAAAATAAGTCGGCAAGCATTCTCCCTCTAAGCTAAATCTTAAGATTTTATTAAATTCTCCTTATAATATAAGGTAAGGAGAATCTTTTTTTTTACTTTTGTCCCCAAATATTATGGTACAAGCCATTCTAAAAGAAAGAATTATGCAGAAAAACCTTGTCATTGTCGAGTCTCCGGCAAAAGCAAAAACGATTGAAAAGTTTCTTGGGAAAGATTTCAAAGTCCTTTCTAGTTACGGACACATACGCGATCTGAAGAAAAAAGAATTCAGCATTGACGTAAAGAAGGACTTCAAACCCGACTACGAAATTCCGGCAGACAAAAAGGCTCTGGTTAGTACACTGAAAGCAGAAGCAAAAAGCGCAGAAACCGTATGGCTCGCATCCGATGAGGACCGCGAGGGAGAGGCGATTGCCTGGCATCTGTATGAGGTCTTAAAACTAAAACCGGAAAACACAAAACGAATCGTATTTCATGAAATTACGAAGAGCGCTATCTTAAAAGCTATTGAACAACCACGCGACATTGACCTCAACCTCGTAAATGCACAGCAAGCACGACGGATTCTGGACCGTATCGTAGGTTTCGAACTCTCTCCCGTACTTTGGAGAAAAGTGAAACCGGCACTCTCTGCCGGACGTGTTCAGTCTGTTGCCGTCCGCCTGATCGTTGAACGTGAACGTGAAATACATGCTTTCAAAACGGAAGCTGCTTATCGCGTCACTGCCGTATTCCTCGTCCCGGACGCGGATGGAAAGCTGGTGGAAATGAAAGCCGAACTAGCTCGCCGTATCAAAACAAAAAAAGAAGCAAAGGCTTTCCTCGACGCTTGTCAGGGAGCGAGCTTTGCAATCGATGATATTACCACCCGCCCGATCAAGAAAACGCCTCCTGCTCCGTTTACAACATCTACTTTGCAACAGGAAGCCGCACGCAAACTGGGATATACCGTAGCGCAGACCATGATGCTCGCGCAGCGTTTATACGAATCGGGATTCATCACTTACATGCGTACGGACTCTGTCAACCTCTCGGAATTTGCAACGGCTGGCAGTAAAGACGCTATCATCAAAATGATGGGCGACCGCTATGTACATCCCCGCCATTTCGAGACCAAGACCAAGGGTGCACAAGAAGCTCACGAGGCCATCCGCCCTACTTATATAGAAAACCAATCCGTTGAAGGAACAGCACAGGAGAAAAAACTGTATGACCTGATCTGGAAACGCACTATAGCTTCCCAGATGGCAGATGCCGAACTGGAAAAGACAACAGCAACCATCAGCATCAGCAATGCATCTGATACATTCAATGCGACCGGAGAAGTGGTAAAATTCGACGGTTTCCTGCGTGTATACAGAGAATCTTATGATGATGATGTGGAGCAGGAAGATGAAAGCCGTCTGTTACCTCCTTTGAAGAAGGGACAGAAACTACAGTACCAGAATATAACTGCTACGGAACGTTTCACGCAACATCCACCCCGTTATACTGAAGCAAGCCTGGTACGCAAACTGGAAGAGTTGGGTATCGGTCGTCCTTCAACTTATGCACCTACTATTTCTACTGTACAGCAGCGTGAGTATGTAGAGAAGGGAGATAAGACCGGCGAAGAGCGTTTATACAATGTGATTACCTTGAAAGAAGATAAGATTGCAGATGATACACGCACTGAGATTACCGGGGCTGAGAAAGCCAAACTGTTACCTACAGATACCGGTACAGTTGTAACCGACTTTCTGATGCAATACTTCCCCAGCATCATGGACTACAACTTCACGGCAAGCGTAGAAAAACAATTCGACGAGATAGCAGAAGGCGATACAAAATGGACGACTATCATGAAGACGTTCTATAAAACGTTCCATCCATCTGTAGAAAGTACCCTCGCAGCCAAGAATGCACATAAGACCGGAGAACGCTTATTGGGAGACGATCCTGTCAGCGGCAAACCTGTTTCAGTCAAGATTGGACGTTT
>ERZ773136.3785-NODE-3785-length-10715-cov-17.499531_pt1 | contig 10715 bp, 7 predicted proteins | sample MGYA00580855_ERZ773136 | MGnify/ENA primary metagenome ERZ773136 (study PRJEB29015, sample SAMEA2737860) | human gut metagenome | biome: human gut; feature: human-associated habitat; material: faeces | place: China | collected 2012 ... | reverse complement strand
CAAAGCTGGCAGGCACCGAGCGCGGCATCACCGAGCCCACCCCCACCTTCTCCGCTTGCTTCGGTCAGGCCTTCCTGGAACTGCACCCCACCAAGTACGCTGAGGAGCTGGTCAAGAAGATGAAGGCCAGCGGCGCAAAGGCTTATCTGGTCAACACCGGTTGGAACGGCACCGGCAAGCGCATCTCCATCAAGGATACCCGCGGCATCATCGACGCGATCCTGAGCGGTGCCATCAACGAGGCTCCCACCAAGAAGATCCCCTACTTCGACTTTGAGGTTCCCACCGCTCTGCCCGGTGTTGACCCCGCCATCCTCGATCCCCGCGACACCTACGCAGATGCCGCTCAGTGGGAAGAGAAGGCAAAGGATCTGGCTGGCCGCTTCGTGAAGAACTTCGCTAAGTACGAGGGCAACGAGCATGGCAAGGCTCTGGTCTCCGCAGGCCCCCAGCTGTAAGCTGAAACCCGCATTTTTCTTCTGAACTCCATATAAAATAAGCGCCCGCCCCGTGGTTCTGCTCGAACCATAGGGCGGGCGCTTTGCTGTTTGCCTTTGCGTCCTTCCCCATGAAAAAGGGTACAGCGGAACGCCCGCAGGTGTTCCGCTGTACCACATTCAAAACAATAATTTAGCCCAGCAGCTCCAGCACACCGGCCTTGGGGCGGGCGCCTACGGCCTGACGCACCAGCTTGCCCTGCTCGAATACCAGCAGGGTGGGGATGCTCATTACCCCGAACTGCGCCGCCAGATCCGGCTGCTCGTCCACGTTCACCTTGCCCACCTTTACATCGGTGCGCTCTTCGGCTACTTCGTCCACCACGGGGCTCAGCATCCGGCAGGGACCGCACCAGCTGGCCCAGAAGTCCAGCAATACGGGCTTTTCGCTGTGGAGCACTTCCTGTGCAAAGTTTTCCTTGGTAATGTTGATGACTGCCATATTTTTTCCCTCCTGAATGGGTGTTATGTTTACTGACACCATCAGTATACCCCATACGCCACCCGCTTTTCCGTGACCGGGTCACGCAGGCGCAAAAAAGCCCGGAGCAGGAAGAAAAAAGACTGCTCCGGGCGGGGGATGGTTCAGTTATTGTGCGGTGGGCTTATCAAACACCGGCCACGCAGTTCTTGCCTGCAATGTAGCCGTAGTAGACGCACAGGCTGTGGCTGACGCCGCGCATGCAGATGGGGTACTCCACCGCATAGCGGCTGCCCTGCACGTTGCCGCAGACATACAGGCCCTTGATGATGTCGCGCTTGGGGCTGGCGGGGTCTTCCTCGGTGAAGGTGTGGCAGTTCTCGTCGCTCTCCAGACCGCCCGCGCAGACCAGCATGGCAGTAGTGCCCCACTGGCAGGCGTAGTACGGGGGATTTTCCAGTGCGAACATCCGGCTTGCGGGCTTGCCGAAGTCGTCATCGGAGCCGGCCTTGGCCAGCTCGTTGTAGCGCCGGATAGAGGCCAGTGCGGTGTCCAGTGCCTCGCCCTCGTAGCCGCACTGGGTCAGCAGCTCCTCCAGCGTGTCGGCCTTGAACTGGTAAGCCTCGGCCTTGGCGCTGATCTTGGTGTACTGACGGTCCGTGTAGTTGGGGTTGGACTCATCCTCGTCCTCCGGGATGATATAGCACAGGCCGCCGTGGTTGGCCGGCATATAGGGGATCTGCTCGCCCCACTTGGCGTCGTACAGCTGGAAGGAAGTGCACTCCGGCTGCAGCTCGATCTGGTTTTCCAGCTGCTGGCCGGGGATGCACTCGTTCATAAAGCGCTCGCCGCGCTTGTTGAGCTGCAGGAAGGGGGTAATGCCCATACCGCTGCCCATGTGGTGGGTTATAGGTGCGTGGTGATCCTGCACCTTTGCGCCGATCCATGCGCCCATGCGCAGGCCGTCGCCGGTCTCCACAGAGTTGCCCTCCACGTCTACGCCCAGCATACCCATGGCACCCATGTTCATGATCTGCTTCTCCACCACCTCGGGGGCAAAGTGCTTCATGATCTTCTCATCGCCGGAGTTGTCACCGGTGGCAAGGATCACGCCCTTGGCAGCGTTGAGCTGGATGTACTTATTGCCGTTCTGTGCATCGCGGATGATCACGCCGGTCACGCGGCCGTCGCCGTCCTTGAGCAGCTTGGTGCCAAAGCAGCCGTAGAAGGTCTTGGCACCGGCCTCGATGGCCTTGTTCAGGTTGGCTTCCACCACAAAGCCCTGCTGATCCTTGCGGGAGGAGCGGAATTCCATGCTGGAGGGGAAGGTGGGGAACTCTTCGTTGCGGTAGTCGTAGTGCTCGGGCTGCGGCCATGCCAGCGGCACCAGAATGCCCTTGTCGAACTGCTCCTGCGTGACCACCTGACGGGTGGTGTCGCAGATGGTCAGCTCAGGATAAGCCTCGATGAACCAATCCATGACCTCGTGTGCATGGCTGGCCCACTTTTTCAGGATGGGGCGCTTGTTGCGGAAGGTGCACTCGCGCATCAGGCGGTCGACCACCACATCCTCGTCCACAATGTTCTCGCGGCCCCAGCGCTTGTTCAGGCTGCCGTTCAGCAGAGCGTACTCGCCGCTGCGGCAGTTGAAGGAGGCGCTCTTCTCCACAATAGCGACCTTTGCGCCCTCCTCGGCGGCGGCGCGGGCAGCGCAGATGCCGGACAGACCGGCACCGATGACGACCACATCAAAGTCCTGCGTCTCGGAAGCCTGCACATCCGGCTCCTCACCCAGCCAGTCCTCGCCGGAATCAGCAGTCTGCTCTGCGGCAGGGGTCTCGGTCTTTACGCCCATGGCCTGCTCGATGCAGCTGGCGGCAGCTTTCTTGACGGCGTTGGTGGTGACGGTAGCGCCGGAGATGTTGTCGATTTCGGCATTCTGTGCTTCCATCAGCGCCTCCTGCAGGGTGGGGGCAGCCACGCCGCCGATGCTCTCGGTCTCGTTGGAGGTATCCACCACCACATCGGTGATAGCAGTGGCGCTGAAGGTCATGGTCACCTTCACCTCGCCGATGCCGGTAGCAGTGCCGGTGTAGGTGCCGGGGGTGTAGATAGCGTCTGCTACGCTGCCGGAAGAAGCGCTGCTGCCGTTGCAGGCAGCCAGAGCGCCTGCGGTGACGCCGCTCATGGCGGCGGCAGCGGCAACCTTCAGAAAGCCCTTACGAGAGATCTTTTCCATCTTGTTTCTCCTTTTTTGTGTTCCTTCTTTTTTCGTGTGTGCGGGATTTTTTGTCCCTGTCCTCAGATAGTATAAAATATAACGAACCAAAAGAGAAACAAAAGATTTTTGCAAGCGTGATAAAAAACGTTTATAACTCCGGCGTTCTATGGTATACTGATGATATAAATCAGAGAAAGGAGAAGCCCCAGCCATGAACGACCATCAGCTGCTGTGTTTTTTGACCGTGCAGCGCACACTGAACTTTACCGCCGCCGCAAAGGAGCTGTACTGCACCCAACCCGCACTCAGCTACCAGATCCGCAGTCTGGAAAAAGAGCTGGATCTGACGCTGTTCGAGCGCAGCACCACCCGTGTGGTGCTGACGGCGGCAGGCCGCGCCTTTGTGCCTCACGCAGAGCAGCTGTACCGGGGCATCCTGAACGCCCGCACCGCGCTGAAGGGCTTTTCTGCCGGGCACACCCTCACCCTGCGCCTGCCGCCGGTGCTGCTGCAGCACGACCCCATCTACCCGGTGCTGATGGAGCGGCTGCACACCGTGCTGCCCGGGCACGAGTTCCGGGTGGACACCGCCCCGCCGCGGATGAACGCCCATCTGATGCTCTGCACCGAGGCGGACGCCGCCGTGGTCCTGCCCTTCGGGTCGGCGCAGCCGGAGGTGGAGCGTACCCCCATCATGCACAACACCTTTTATCTGGCGCTCGCGCCGGAACATCCGCTTTACCCCCGCGAGAGCCTGCAGCTGGCAGACCTTGCAGGACAGCGGGTGTACTACGAGCCGCTGTATCAGGAGATTGTGGACTATGCAGGCGTCCAGCCCGGAATGCCGTTTTCCACCATGGAATGGCGCAGCGTGGAAAACTACGCCCATGTCTACACCGAGCTGCTGGCCGGGCGCGGGATGTTTTTGTTCCCCATGCGATACCCTGCCTACCCGGCAGCGTGGTACCGGCAGGTATGGCTGCCCCTGCCGGACACCGTTCTGCTGACCTTGCGGGACGATCCCCGCCCGGAGATTGCCACCCTGCGCCGGGTGTTCACCGAGGTTTACGGAGAGAGGATAAAAGCATTGATCCCATAAAAAACGGAACGTCTGCAGCCGTTCCGTTTTTTATCTCTCCCAGTTTTTTCTGGACACAAAACAGCCGCTCCGGGCGCACCCGGAGCGGCTGTTTTTGAAGGAGGTAACGAGGTAAATGAATAAGGATATCTCCCAACGCTTATCCCGGGGTGCAGGCCCCGGACAGGCGCTCAGGCAAAGAAGGAGATGATGAGGGCTACCAGGAAGCCCACACCGCCGACCAGCGTTTCCATGATGGTCCAGGTCTTGAGGGTGGTCTTTTCGTCCATGCCCACAAGGCTCTTCACCAGCCAGAAGCCGGAGTCGTTGAAGTGGGAGCAGACGGTGGAACCGCCTGCAATGGCAGCGGTGACGCAGGCCAGGTACAGCGGGCTCAGCGCGCTAAGGCCGGGCATAGCGGAGATGATGCCGGCTGCCATGGTCATAGCCACGGTAGCGGAACCCACCGAGATGCGCACCAGAGCAGCCACGATGAAGGCCACCAGCACCAGCGGCAGGCTGGCGTTTGCCACGGCGTTGCCGATGACATCGCCCAGACCGGAGTTCTGCAGCATGTAGCGCAGCACGCCGCCGCAGGCAGTGACCAGCAGGATCATGCCGGTGGGCTCAAGGGACTTGGTCATGATCTTTTCCAGCTGGGCATTGTTATAGCCGTGACGGGTGCCCAGCAGATACATAGCAGCGATGGTAGCCAGCAGCAGAGCCATGAAGGGCTCACCGAGGAAGGCCAGAACGGGCTGGAAGCCAGCCAGAGCGGGCACCACTTTTGCCACAGAGTTTGCAATGATGAGGACCAGCGGGATCAGAATGATGCCCACGATGGTGCCGAACTTGGGCAGCTTGCTCTCGTCGATGTCTGCCTGCTGTGCAACGTGCTCGGGCACCTCGATCATATACTTCTTGCCGCAGATGGAGCCCCAGATGGGACCGGCAGCGATCATGGCGAAGATGCCGCAGAAGATGCCGATGAGGATGACCCAGCCCAGATCAACGCCCAGCATGCTGGCCACCAGAACGGGGCCCGGCGTGGGAGGGATGAAGGCGTGGCCGACAGCCAGACCGGCCAGCAGAGGGATGACATAGTACAGGACCGAGCGCTTGGTGCGCTTTGCCAGAGAGAAGGCCAGCGGGATCAGGATGATCAGACCGGCATCAAAGAACACCGGCATGGCCACCACCAGACCTGTGATACCCAGCGCCCATGCGGCTTTTTCGTCGCCGAACTTGCGCACCATGGTCACAGCCAGCGTCTGTGCGCCGCCGGATTCTTCCAGAATGGCACCGAACATGGAGCCAAGGCCCACCAGAAGAGCGATGCCCTTTAAGGTGTTGCCGATGCCTTCGTTGACCGAGCCGATGATGTCAGACAGGGGCATACCGGCCATCAGGCCGATGCCCACCGCACCGATCAGGATGGAGATCATGGCGTGGACTTTGAACTTGATGATAAGGATGAGCAAAAGGATCAGGCCCGCCACCGCGGCGAACACGAGCCGTGCGGCGTCCGGGGTTGCAACAGCTGTCATAAACGTTTCCTCCATTTTTTGATATTTTGTATGCTTTGGGTCTTATTTCAGCGCCGTCCCCGCAGACGGACACCGGATTTCGATGGTTTTTATAGACGAAGCAATATCCGCTTTTTTGTTTTTGGCGTAACTTTATCCAGACCGTTCAGCAAAACAACGCTGAACAGTTGATTTTTGTTTTTGGTTTTTATCGCAAACGAAGCGTTTTTACTCCATATATGCACCCTTCATGGGGCTGACGGCGTGCTGAGAGTAGAGCTTCAGCAGGCCCTTGGTGTACTTGGGAGCCTTGGGCTTCCAGTTGGCACGGCGCTGGGCAAGGATGGCCTCCATCTCTTCGGGGGTCTTTTCCTCACCGTTCACGCCCACGATGGCAAGCTGACGGTTCGGCACATCGATGCGGATGAGATCGCCCTCTTCCACCAGAGCGATGGGGCCGCCCACAGCGGCCTCCGGGCTGACATGGCCGATGACCGGGCCGCGGCTTGCGCCGGAGAAGCGGCCGTCGGTGATCAGCGCTACGCTGGAAGCCAGCTTCGGGTCGGCGCAGATGGCCTCGCCGGTGTAGAACATCTCGGGCATACCGCTGCCGCGCGGGCCCTCGTAGCGGATGAAGATGGCGTCGCCGGGCTTCACCTCACCGTGCAGCACAGCGGAGATGCACGCCTCCTCGCTGTCGTAGGGCTTGGCGCGCAGGGTAGCTTCAAACATATTCTTGGGGCAGGCGGTGTGCTTGATGACGCAGCCTTCCGGGGCAAGGTTGCCCTTCAGGATGGCGATGCTGCCGTCGGTGCCCTTGGCGTTATCAAAGCTGTGGATGATGTCCTCGCGGCTGACCGGGCGGGCAAAACCGGCGGTCTTTTCGGCCAGAATGGCGTCGCAGTGCTGGTAGAAGCCGTTCTTCTTCAGCTCCTCCAGATTCTCGCCCAGCGTCTTGCCGGTGACGGTCATCACGTCCAGATGCAGCATGGACTTGATCTCCTCCATCACCCGGGGCACGCCGCCTGCGTAGTAGAAGTACTGTGCGGGCCAGTCGCCGGAGGGACGGATGTTCAGCAGGTAGTGTGCGCCGCGGTGCATCCGGTCAAAGGTGTCGGCGTCGATCTCAATGCCGAACTCATGCGCGATGGCGGGCAGGTGCATGGTGGCGTTGGTGGAGCCGGAGATGGCGGCGTGCACCATGATGGCGTTCTCAAAGCTCTTCTTGGTCACGATATCCTTGGCGGTGATGCCCTTCTTGACCAGCTCCATCAGCTGCTTGCCGGCATCGTAGGCGGCCTGCTTCAGCTCCGGGGCGGTGGCGGGCATCAGGGCGGTGCCCGGCAGCATCAGACCCAGTGCCTCGGCCATGATCTGCATGGTGGAGGCGGTACCCATGAAGGAGCAGGCACCGCAGCTGGGGCAGGCGTTGTGCTTGTAGTAATCCAGCTGGCTGTTGGGGATGACGCCGGTCTTTTCCCATGCGTCAAACTTGCCGATCTGCTCCAGCGTCAGCAGCTCGTTGATGGCACAGGCAGGGTCGCTGACCACATACTCCTTGGGCAGGGTGTGGGCTTCCATGACGCCGCCGGTGACCACGATGGCGCTCATGTCCTTCAAACGGCCGATGCTCATGAGCATGGCGGGCACAGATTTGTCGCAGCTGGCGATGAACACGCCGCCATCGTAGACGCTGGCGTTGGCCTGTGCCTCCACCAGATTGACGATGGCGTCACGGTGGGGCAGCGAGTAGTTGATGCCGTCATGACCCTGTGCAATGCCATCACACATATCGGTGGCAAAATAGCGGGCCGCCTTGCCGCCGTTATCGTTGACCGCCTGCACGGCCTCCTTGACGAACTGATCCAGATGGGCGCTGCCGGGATGGCTGTCGCCGAAGGTGCTCTCCACCATGATCTGGGGCTTTGCAAGGTCCTCGACCTTCCAGCCCATACCCATCTTCAGCGGGTCGTTCTCGGGTGCTAAAGTGCGGACTTCCTGTGAACGCAACTCCATATTCATTACCTCCAAATACTGCTTGCTTTCGTCCTTTTTCTGCTGGACCTTTTTGTGGCTTTATTGTAAATCCGCAGACGTCTCTTTGCAAGTTGTCACGGGTATGTCCTACTTTTTGTGCAAAAACTCTGGGATACATCATGCACACTGCCCAAATCCGGGCGAATTTTGCCCAAAATCAGCCGTCAAAGCGGCTTTTGAGAAAAAAGAGGAGAAAAAGTCATCTGATGACTTTAGGAAGAACCCTCTCAGTCAAAGCCTTTCCGGCAGCGCCGCGCTTTCGTAGAAAGCGGCGCTGCAGCTGCCGCTTCCCTTCACGACCCCACCCGTGAAAATGCAATGCCGGAGCGTCCGCAGACGCTCCGGCATTGCTCTATAAAAAATATTTTTCCGCTGACTATGCGCAGAGCAAAGCGGAGCGCATTTTCAATCAGTTTTGTGTATCAATTGACATACGCCGCCATGCCGATGGTGCCGTCATCCGGGTCCTCGCCATCGTAGACCTTTTTGATATAGCTGCGGTTGAAGTTCAGGTGCATCACCATGGCAGCCTTTGCGCCGAGGGGGTCGTGGTTGGCAATGGCTTCGGTGATCATGCGGTGGGTCATGATGGTCTCGTCGATGAGCTTTTTGTGGGTGACGTTCACGAACATCATCACCGCTGTATCGATGACCGGGATCAGCTGCCCCACCACCAGATTCTTGCTGCTCTCGGCGATGCAGGTGTGGAAGGCGATGTCGTCCTCAATGTAGCGGTCGCCCTCGTGAATCTTGGTCTCCACCCGCTCGCACAGCCGCCGCAGCCGCTCGATGTCCTCCGGGGTGGCGTTCTGCGCCGCCATCTCCGCAATGCCCGGCTCCAGCAGCAGACGGACGTTCACCAGATCAAAGGCCAGCGCGTTCTTGTCCTGCACACTGCGCAGGTTCAGCGGGTCGGAAAGCCCCTTGACCGTGGTCACCACATAGGTGCCGGAGCCCTGCCGCACCTCCACGATGCCCTTGCTGGACAGCAGCTTGACCGCTTCGCGGATGGTGCTGCGCCCCACCCGGAACTTTTCGCCCAGCGCAAACTCGTTGGGCAGCTTTGCGCCCGGCTCCAGCGCTTCGTCCAGAATATAATGGTAGATCTGGTCCTCTACCTGCTCGGCCAGCAGCTTGTTTTTCAGATGTGAAAATTCACTCATGGAAGCTTCCTCCGCGCCCTGCGTATCTGATGGTTTGGTTATCCGCACACGCTGCCGTCCGGGGCAAAGAACTGAACGTGCTTTTGCCACTGGGTGGGGCTGATGGTACGGCGGTAGCAGTCGGCCAGTGCCTCTACCACAGCCTCCGGGGCAAGGGAGGCGCAGCCCGGGCAGTCCAGCACCAGAATGCGGAACCATGCGTCAAAAAGATGCTCGGTGTAGTGGGTGTCCCATGCGCCGCAGCGGGCGTAGAAGCCCAGACGCCGCACCGCCATATCGGCGTCCTCGGCCTTTTCCGGCATTTCGGCTTCAATAAGGATCGCTTCGGCATCGCCCTCCTGGGCGGGCAGCTGCGCCAGCAGCTGCGCCCCGATGCCGTGGGCGCGGTAGGCGGGCACTACGGCAAAATAATCCAGCTGGCTCACCCGGCAGCCCTCCGGCCGCACCATCAAAAGATAAGCCGCCAGAGTGTCGCCGTCAAACACGCCCCATGTGTGGGCGGTGCCCTCTGCTTCGCTGGTCAGGATCATGCTCAAAGGCTTCAGCTCCCCGGCGGGGAAGTCCCGGCGCATCTCGTTCAGATACACCTCGGTCAGCTCAGGGCCGGTGAGCAGCCGCCATGTGAAGGTTTTGGTACACATACGATAAAGAACCCTTTCCGATGCCGCTTTGCGCAGCATCACGTTTTTTGTCCTGTCCCATATAGCATACCGGATGTTCTGCCGAAAGTCAATCTGTGCACCCTTTCGGGCGGTAGCGCCGCCGGTTTTGCCAAGGGGCTTGCATCCGGGCGCAGAATCGGGTACTATACAGGTGACAGAATTTTTCCCTCCGGCGCTGCCGGAAGGGCAAGCAGATAAAAGGAGACTTGTACTATGGAATGGACCGATATCCGCCTGACCGTGGCCAAGGCTGATGCCGAAAACGCCGAAGCCGTTGCCACCCTGATCGCCGAGGGCGGCATCTACATCGAGGATTACAGCGACATCGAGCAGCAGGTGGCCGAGATCGCCCATGTGGACCTGATCGAGCAGGAGCTGCTGGACAAGCCCCGGGATACCGTGATCATCCATCTGTATCTGGAGCCGGGCGCTTCTCAGGTGGAGACGCTGGCGCTCATCGCCGCCCGCATGGAAGCCGCCGGCATCCCCTACACCGTGGAGACCGAGGGCGTGGTCATCGCCTATACCAGCGTCTATGGCAACACCAAGGTCGCTGTGGAGAAGCTGGCGGACAAGCTCCGCGCCAACGGCTGCCCCAAGGTGATCGTCCACGATCTGGCCCGGTGCGATATGGCCCAGGCCGTGGCGGATGCCTTCCGCTACAGCAAGCTGGTTCTGGCCACCACCACCTATAACGCCGATGTGTTCCCCTTCATGAAGGAGTTCATCCACCACCTGACCGAGCGGAACTTCCGCAACCGCACCGTGGCCCTGATGGAGAACGGCTCCTGGGCGCCTCTGGCCGCCAAGGTCATGCGCAAGATGCTGGAGGAGTGCAGAAATTTGACCTTTACGGAGACCACCGTCCGCATCCTCTCCGCCCTGAATGAGACCTCTGCCAAGCAGGTGGATGCCCTGGCCAACGAGCTGAGCAAGGAGTATCTGGCCCAGCAAGATGCCACCGCCAACAAGAACGACCTGACGGCCCTGTTCAACATCGGCTACGGCTTGTACGTGGTCACCACCAACGACGGCACCCGGGACAATGGCCTCATTGTCAACACCGTCAGCCAGGTGACCAACACCCCCAACCGCATCGCCGTCACCATC